>Ga0214921_10006895_pt1 | contig 15332 bp, 15 predicted proteins | sample LL1505_MetaG_FD_177992 | JGI IMG/M metagenome (GOLD analysis project Ga0214921, IMG submission 177992) | Freshwater microbial communities from Lake Lanier, Atlanta, Georgia, United States - LL-1505 | ecosystem: Environmental > Aquatic > Freshwater > Lake | place: USA: Georgia | collected...
TGTGTTACTTCCGGTAGAGCTTCTAGTTCCTGACGAGCTGTTGGTTGTAGAACCAGAATTTGTGTTACTTCCGGTAGAGCTTCTAGTTCCTGACGAGCTTGAAGTATTGGTGTCCGCAGATACCGTTCTCCCGGGTCCTTGCACAGCGGTAGTTACAAGGGTCCCCTCAGAAGTGACTTTTAAAGACCCCGCCACTTCCGATAATTGTTCTCGCTCAAGGTCGTTTGCGGTTAGAATAATCTCGGCTTGGAAATCTACTTTTTCAGGGCTCCTAGCCCAATCAATGCCCGTATCCCTAGCGGATACGACCCCTTGGTATACGTTCCCAATCACTTCAGAGACCGCTTGCGATAGCTTAGAAAGAAGAATTTTTGCCATTTTACAGAACTTCTATTCCTGAAGCTTCCAAAGCTTGTTTTATCTCATCTTTGGTTGTGTGGGTATGAGCCGATGGGGGAAAAACCAGCGGTTTGTCGCTTAGGTTTGCCCACTTAAAATTATTTACGGCCCATTTACGGAGGGCGTCCCAAACGCGAACAGGAGTCATCCATTTTTCATTGTTGACCCCCGCCTCCGCTTCTTCTTTCGTGGCTTTGGAATTCGGTATGTCAATCGTAATATCCCCAGTATCCGTATACCTACGGGAGACTTCGCAGTTTACCACCCAACTTGCGATCTGGGCCCCCGCATTGTTAAGCACGGCCACTTCCATAGCAGCGGGGCGCTCCCCGAAATCTTTGACAAACTTCTGCATCGCCGTTGTGGAAAGATTCAATACACCCTCGGCAGTGTTGGCAGTTGCTACCGTAACCTCCATAACGGCCAGCGCGGGGCTTTGTTGGCGGTTCGTCGCTTTTACAGTGGCTCGAAGTTTACCAGAGAAAGAAAATGGAGCCGCCCCCCTGTAGAAGTCTATCTTTATAGGATACTTGTCAGGGAACGCCAGCTTGGCACTTTTCACAGACAGGTCGTCAAACGCCCTTACAAGGCTTCTTTGGTCAATGTCAAATTTCCAGTGCATGAGTTGCTATATGCTTACACAATGTTAAACCTTTTTCAAGTGCGATTTTTTCGGGCTGAAATTTCAGGGCCTTTTATGTTCAAAATAAACCCTATAGCGTTGTCTTCAAAAGAAGTATTTTTTGAGACTCCTGTAGTAGTGGTCGTCGTTGTATAGGAATAGGCAGACTCATCCTCGTAAGTCTGAGAATGCACAAGATCGCCCCCAATATAAAAATCATCTTTGGCTTTTACAGCAGGAGCCGTAGTTACAGATGTTGCAACTCCCTGCTCAGTTAGCTCTTCTCTTTTTAAACTGTTAAGCGCTAATATACTGTCTACTTCAAAAGTAATAATTTCTGGAGGTCTTGCCTGCACATCAGGCGCAACGCCCCCAACATCTTCGACACCATCATTGATCCCTGCTATTATTCCAGAAATAACTGCCGCGAGTTTATTTACGAGAATAGCCATTGATTTTAGAAAATACTGCGATTGCGTTTACGTGGGCTTCTTCAATTTGTTCTACGGTCGGCTCATCCAAATCTGGCTGGCAGGCGTGGGTGACTTCGTGAAGGAGAGTGGTCTGCATATCAAACTGCGGGTTTAGAAAAATAACTCGGGCCCCGTAGTCGCACAGGCCGTGGACTGTTTGCCACTCGCCGTTTATCTTTGTCGGTGCGAGTTGCTTAATTTCTATCTTCCACCACCTACCACGAATACGAACGCGGCCTGATTTCTTTTTCACACAGGATGGATATTTTTTGTTGATCTACCTGTAGGGTGAGTAGTTGAACCGGAATCCCATCTGATTCTACCTCCAGATAGCATGACCCCCTCCGATCCCCCTTGCCTCCGCACTCGGGTCCCCTCTGACGGGGGCCAGCGGCGAGGGCTTTTGTCAGAAATATGTACGGTTTTTTCTGACGACTTACGCTCGTTGATTTTGAAGCATTGGATAGATACTACCTTGCCTTCTATCGCATCCCATACAGGGAATTTATCCGTGACGACGTCTTTTGCGGAAATTGCCGAGCGCAGATTCTCGCCTACTCGGGCTTCCGCACAGCCGATCCTTTCGGCAACTTGGGCTCGGGTCAACCAACCGTCTGGGATGGGTTTGACGCTTTTAGCTTTGTGTTTTACTACGAGTGCTTTCCATGGGTTCATAATTTTTAACTTTCTTTTGGTTCTAACTCTTTAGGATACTCCCAAACACATCCGTAAGCGTCCAACAAAATACCCCAGTGGTATTCGAAGTCCCATGCCGCCCGATGGTTGTTAGTAGTGTATTCGTAGAGTTTTTTAAAATGATTCTCTGGAATCCGTAATAAATTAACTTTTGAAACTAGGAACTGCCCTCCTGAAACAGACGGCCCAAGATACCGTGGGACTATACTTGGGGTGGATAGAGGCTCAAAAAAGGGGGCAAATCTTTCACGCAAATCAGGACTTACGCGCTCAATCGAAGTTTCCGCAACAGGGACATTCAGCCAATTTTGAAATGGAGAAAACGAATTCAGAAAGTAAAGTATCTCCATTACTCTGTCAGGCCCCACTCCCTCTATAAGTGGGACAGTCAAATTATACCCTAAGTCTCCCTGCAAAAATACATTAAATTTGTTTAGATTACCCCGCTCTTGGCTTAAATGGTAAAGCCACTGGCTAGCTTCTTGGGAATAGTTTTGTATTTTCCTGACTTTAACTGGTTTTATGTTTGCGGGTTCTAATGTCACTGGGCAAGGAGTGAAAGAGAATATATCAAATTTATTTACATTGTATACTATTACCTTATAGCCAAGATTTTCAAAACAATCTATATACCACAAATTTTCATTATAGGATGCAATGACTAAATCTACATCTTTAGGAGAAACTTTAGGGGCCCACTCAAAATTTTCCCATTTTTTAGGGTCTAAAAACCATCTGTCCATCCCGCCGTTTAATATATTTGTCATTGTTACTCCTCTACAAAAATAGGCCAAGTTCCAGTGCGACCGCGTTTGGAATCGAAAAGGAATAGCGTTTGTTGTGGAGGCTCGAATGGGGCCTTGATGTGGATACTGTATGCGTTGTGCCCCACGAGACTCCCGTTGCTAACCCACTTGGGATTTTGTTGGCTTGTGTGCCAGTGGCCGAAAATGTCAATGTCGGCGACGCGGCCTTTGTTCCAGTTTGCGATAGCTTTTTCTACGGGTATGGTCAAACCGCCCACACCCCCAATGAAACGCAACCCATCCCCATGATGCAGTCGGAATGTTTTTCCATACACATCTAGGTATGTGTGATACGCCTCTCCGATTACCCAAGTGACTCCTTCGGTGATTTCCTGCTCCAAAATTTTATACAGAAGCCACTCGTAGCTGTTCTTCCAGCTTGTTGACGTGCGGGGTTTAATGGTAGTCCGGCCATGGTTTCCGACCGAACAAGGGATGATGATTTGCTCGAAGTTTCCTTCTTTTTGTAGGGTGCGGATGAACTTGGAGACACGCTCTTTCAGCCAAAGGATGGTTTGTGTGGGCGTAAGCTCATTTTCTTCTCGGGCTTCCTCATGGATAAACCCGTTCATCAAATCGCCGAGCAGACACAATACGAGCACTGGTATGTCTGTGCCGCCACGCTGCACTTCAATAGTCCGGAGAGCCGTCTTGCAGAGCCTCTCGATGCGGCGATCCGCCACAGTCAGATTGAACTCGTTAAGATGTGAAACGCTTTTGGGTTCAACAACCTCCTCTACATGCCAGTCGGAAGCTACCAATACGGCAGCAGCTTCTTTGCTCCCCTTACCCTTGCGTTCTATGGTGTAGGTTTGAGAGGACACCGGGGCTTCTTTGATGAGAGACGCCACGTCGATGCGTGCGCTCATTTCTTCAACAGCCTGTTGGTATTGCTTGATCTGATCTTTAAGCGAAGTGACCTCCGCTGAGTGGGCTCGATGGGTGCTGCTTCGCTCGATTTCAGCCCAGACGTTGTTGTTTTGTTTCGGCATAAATGTGTTTAAACCCGTGGTCTTGTAGCCTCGTGGTGCATTGCGTCGTAGCCCCAGAACGCACCAGCAGATTGCCAGCCTTCTTTGGCGAACTCCTCCATAACGGCGAGTGGCATATCAGCTACTAGAGGCCAAGGGTCTTTAAAAGTATTGTCGTCAGCGTCCAAATCAATAGCCGCGCCCCATGCGTGAACGCTTAAAGATGTCCCACCGCGCTTGTTTCGGAAATTGAATATGCCGCAGTAATCCTCGGCAGCTTCCATGACTTCTCGCGTTCCGGCGTTCCGCTCTCCGATAGCTTTTAACACACGCAGTAGTGACGCCGCAACTTTCTTATGACACCGGGACTTTGTAACCCTTTTGCCATCAAAAAACATTGGGAATGGGAAATCAATGGAGACGAGGTTACTTTCGTCTCCCGGTTCGCCGTAAAACTCGCGCAACCCATCGCGGGTGCTGAACGGCCATGGGTTCGGAGTCGGCATGAGCGAGCGCAGATGGTCTTTGCAGCGTTGGATTGATTTTGGGCCCCAGAAACCATCGGGATTTACGCCAATAATGCGTTGGATTTTTTGTATTTGTTCGGTTGTCATCGTGAAAAAAGGGCTATTCCGAGAAGCATGAAAGCGGCTAGGATCATTGCAAAAGCGATTGCGTCTTGGCTCATTTGATACGGGTTGTCGCTACATCTTTGATCTTTTCCATCGTTCGCCAGCCCGCCATACCAAGCATGGCAAGGGTCAAGTTAAATAAGTCGCCACTTGGGATTTCGGGGAGTTTGGTATCAACTTTTGCCATCAGCAACGCCCACTGAGCAACAGGTTGCAGGATATATGACCAAGCAAGCGCCCCACTACACACCCATCCAATACTGGGTCTCCACCCCGCTACGAAGACAGAGCTTGATGCCGCTTCCACCTTGTTTGTGTCCGACTGGGCTTGGAGTTGAGCCGCCTCGATCTCGATGAACTTGGTTTGCAGCTCGGCTTGAAGCTTGATCTGGGCGTCCCTATCGGGAACGAATTTATTTACAAGATTTGTTACCGCGCTAATTGTCGCCGGAATGTCCCACATCATTTCGAGGCCCCCCTTTCGAGTGTGCGAATACGGTTTTCGTGATCGTTCAAAATGTTGTCGTGGCGAGCATCGGTTATCGCGTTCTGCTCCATGCGGATAAGGACAGCCTCAATCTTCTCGATTCGCGTGTTTGCTGCTGTGAATTCCTCTTTGGTAACGAATTTTGTTCCAAGGAGCGCAACAGCTAATAGTGCTACTGTAGAGGCGACTTTAAGGCCGATGTCGAAGTATTTGGCGAGGTCGTTCATGGGACTGTAACTGTAAGCGTTGAGGTTGCTGAATTGTAGGCTGCTGTTGTCCCAGCAGGAACGCCAGATAAACCTACCGAAGCGTAGGAGTTTGTTGTTGTTCCTTGGAAGAATCTAAAATTTGTTGTTCCTGATGGCAATGTTCCACTAAAAACAACGGATAGCGTTGTTGAGTTAAACGATGCTGTAGGAGTTATTGCGCCAAATGTTTTTATAATTTTCAAAGTTCCTGTTTGGATTGCTGTTGATCCAGTGTAGGTGTTGTTCCCAGTCAGGGTTTGTGTGCCTGTCGCATTATGATTTAAAAACCCAGTTCCACTGATGATTCCTCCGTAACTATTTGCTGCGTTGGAAGTTAAATAAATCCCCCCCGCAGTAAAGAGATTACCGCCATTCGCTCCACCACCCGAAAGACCATTGATGGTATAACTACCAACATTAGTGTAATTAAATGTTGCTCCCGCCACATTAGCCAACGTCAAACCGCCCGTTTGATTTACCCGTTGCGTAACAGTGAGCGTTCCAGCATTAACAATAGTTTTGCCAGTATAGGTGTTTTGTGCATTGAGCGTTAATGTGCCACTACCGTTTTTAATTAGTCCAACCGCTCCAGAAATAACCGATGAAATGGTTGTGGCAGAGTAAACCATAAACTGACGGAAGAGTGTTGTTGAAGATGCGATACATCTAACAACACTTAATCCAACATTTGCCGCACTGGAATTAGTTAAAATCATCCTACAATTATGTAAAGCGTTGAAACAGATTTTGTTGCAATGGCGTTATATCCAGCTTGCGTGATCTGAACGATATTAGTCAGTGCTGTTGCTTCTGTTAAGCCAGTCACAGAAGACTGGATTGCCGAGTCGGCTTTAGTTCCCTGCGCGGCTGTGGCTTTCCCAGCGTCGATGGTATCTTGCGCTGCGCTCGTGCGATATGGTGTGAGTGCGGAGGGCTGAAGTGCGGAGTCGGCTTTAGTTCCCTGCGCGGCTGTGGCTTTCCCAGCGTCGATGGTATCTTGCGCTGCGCTCGTGCGATATGGCGTGAGCGCGGCGGGCTGTAGGGCTGAATCAGCCTTAGTTCCCTGTGCTGCTGTGGCCGCACCGATTGCTGCGGGAGTAGGTAGCGGGTGGACATGGTCTTCGCGTGCGGCTTTCGTGCCGATACCGCTGTATGCGTCTATACCAAGCGGGGCGGGAGCAAGAGCAGCATCGTATGTGCCTACGCGGCTTACAGAGCCATTATTAGTCCAGCCAGTTGCTTGCCAAGGATATGTAGTGTTGCTCGTTGAAACAGACTCAGCATAATCGTTTCCGTCTCCACTGTATGACATGGCAATTTTCCACTGCGAGCCTGTCCAGAAAACTTGGTAATAATACCCATCGCCGTCGCCTCCATAGTAATGATTTTTACCATTAGTTTGAGTTGCCCCTACACTAAGCCCACCCCAAAAGTTTCCGGCCCCAGCAGAAATGTCCGCCCGACTGTCTGGGGCTTGAATGTTTTGCAATTCCAGAGTGCTGGAAATCTCAATATAGGTTGAGCCAGTCCAGCGATAGCATTTGTTATTGTTGCGGGTGACATAGATTTTCCCGCTCATTGGCTCGTTATACACAACATTTACAGAGTCCGGCCATGTAGAGCCGTCTGGACGATAAGAATTTATATCTGCAAGTAGTATGCGGCTTCCATTCCCAAGGTCTATAAACTCCCACTTAAATGTGCTTCGACTACTAAGCCTCAAAGTGAAATTTCCGTTTGAGTATGTCGGTTCATTGTTATAGCGAGAAGCGGTGATGACGTAGCTTCCATTTACGCTATTTCTAGTTGAACCGCTTATCGTGTAGCTTTCTTTTGGAAGCGAAGCAAAGTTATCGGCTTCAACGACATCATCAACATAGCTTGGGAGTTGTGATGCAGGAACCCTACCGCTCACAAGAGACGCAGCACCAATAGCGGCAGGAGTTGGAAGTGGGTGAACGTGATCTGCACGAGCTGCGTAGGCGGATGTGCCCTCGGATGCTGTAACCGCCAAAGGTGCGCCGACAAGTCGTGAGGTTGGGTTTTTTGTAACAACAAGACCGTTATTCCATGAAACACTCCAAGGGTATGCGCCACCGCTTTGAGTGGCGGAAGCAAGGACAGTATAGCCCGCTTCTCCATCGTCGTTAATCAAAGCCCATTTTCCGCCGACGGAATCCCCAACAAACTGAGTCCCATTAAAGACAAGGGCGTCACCCCCTCTATCCGTATAAAATCTACCTAAATTATAGATAGTCCCGAAATTTAAGGATTCTTTTGTTGCGACTCCGCGCCCTTCAACAAATGCGTTTGCTGCGGCATCTGCGGGATAGTCGGGGCTTGGTTGGAAGTGTTCGTGAACAAGCGGGGCTGCGCCAACATCAGCAGGAGTGAGCGCATCCGATCCGCCTGTGGCGTGGGATGATTTGTGTGCAGTTGGAATTCTGCTATCTGAAAGCCTTGGGTCATTTCCTTGGCAAAAGCTATTGGCCGTAGTTCCAAAAGAACCAGCAGCAATGACTCCATTAGTTCCAGTAATAAGTGGAAGATTAGCAGAAGCATTTTGAGTGGATTGGGTTATTAGGTTATATCTGCTACCCCCCGCTTTTGTAGCAATTCCATCTACATAGCCACTACCCGCACTTGTTACAGATATTACTCCGTTTGCTATTGTAATAACGCCACCTGCTCCAGCCCCTTGAATTATTGGAAAAGTGCCATCTGAAAAAGAGCCAGCATCTACTCCACTTGCAGAAAGAATGCCTCCGTATGGAACAGTAAGTTTGCCGTCATTCGTTAGGTTTCCGTGTGTGTGAGAGGCTGGAGCCGCGCCAATATCCGAAGCGGCGAGGGCCGAAAAACGGTTTTTTAGGTTAAGGAGGTCGTTTTTGCTTGCCCAAGTCTTAAATGCTTCTTGCGTGTAGTCGGCAAGGGTGGCGAGGGTGATGTCGTATCCCCAAGGAGATTCCCATGGTTGCGGGGTATTATCGCCGTCACTGGTATGGAGGATATTTTCCGGCAGGGAAAAAAGAAGGTTTTCAGATATGTTCCAAGTGGCATCGGCGGAATTAAACCATAGCGTGTAGCCGCTGGGCGTGCGGTAAAGCGGACGGTCGTTGTAGGGGGAGGCGCTGGAGTCGAAATAGAAAAGGAGGTCGCCTTGAGGGATTTGTGCGCGGACAACAGTAGTGGGGATGTCGCTGGCAGAGTGAGTGTGATTCCGTAAATTCGTAATGTCTGCCTGTAAATCTGTAATGTCCTGAATAATAGGACTGAGATCAGTATATCGTGGGTTCATATTTTATTTTGGAAAGTTCCTACGTTCCTGAGCAGACCATATAGCCGAAGCCATAGTATCTGAGCAGACCATATAGCCGAAGCCATAGTATCTGAGCAGGAACGTAAAAGTGTTTATGCCAGAGTGCATTTAAGTGAATGGTTAGGGTTAAAAACTGGTTCCGACACAGCGCTTCCAAGACGAGAGCTGTAATAGTGATTCAACCGGAACGGGAAAAATCTATACCATATCTTGTAAGTGTTTGATAATGGACCCTCAAAAATCTCCCCGTTCGCCCAATGCACATATCGGAACGCAAACTTGAGTGGGGCAAACCACGAACTGTATGTAAATTTGCTAACCCGAGATTGTGTAAAATCACTAACACTATTGCCATGTATAGGTAACGGACAAAGCAACTCAATAGATTGCGGATTGCGATTAACATTCTGCCCCTCTATTGTGTAAGTATTGTATGGCACGCTTACGAGTCTCCACCGACCATTGAGATAGTCGGATACATTTATGACTTCATTATGCAACGCTGGATACAAGTTCGGTCGCACCATTGTTATACTACGACTGGACGAATTTGGCGCGTTTATTACCTCACTTATACCTTCATGCACGAGACTAATTCCTCGCACGCGGTTGCTGTAAGTATCCCCCCACGGCATTTGGATATGTGGGGCCGGAACGGTAAATTTGCGCTTGCGCTTAAAAATCACAATTTCTACAAATGTGTTCTGCCTAAGAAAGATCGGTAAATTATTACACACCACTGTTGGAAAATTTGATAAAACGAAACTCACGCCCTCTCCTCCGTCGTCCCCCAATGCTATTAAACCAACCCCGCCCGAGTTTAGTTTTACTACTGGAGTTGGAAGAGGGAACTCTAATTCCGTTTTAAGAGCAGCCCCTATTTGTGAAATAGTTTTTGGAGTCTGCAAAACCCCATCAATAACAGTAACAACACCAGTTCCAGTAGGTGCGGGACCAACACTTCCGGTGTCTCCCTTATCGCCCTTCGCTCCTGTGGCTCCCGCTGTTCCGGTGTCTCCCTTATCGCCAGCATCGCCTTTATCTCCCTTTGCTCCTGTGGCTCCCGCTGTTCCAGTATCACCTTTTGGCCCGACACTTCCGGTGTCTCCCTTCGGCCCGACACTTCCGGTGTCTCCCTTATCGCCCTTCTCTCCTGCGGCTCCCGCTACTCCGGTATCACCTTTTGGCCCGACACTTCCGGTATCACCTTTTGGCCCGACACTTCCGGTGTCTCCCTTATCGCCCTTCTCTCCTGCGGCTCCCGCTACTCCGGTATCACCTTTTGGCCCGACATTTCCTGTGTCTCCCTTATCGCCTTTCGCTCCTGCGGCTCCCGCTGTTCCTTCCAGATCGCTAAGTAAAACCAGATCAGTCCAAGTAAGATCGCCAACATACCGCCATTGAATGTGAGTAGCGCTTTTTTGAAACTCTACTTCGCGGCCATTTGTTCCAACTACCCCGGCCCCTAAAGACATTACGCTCCCATCTGGAGCTAAGAGCTTTAAATCTCCGAGAGAGTTTAAAAAAAGCTTTTTGCCCGCTGCTGGAGGGGCAGGCGTGCTTCGGTTTGAAAATTCGATTGATCCTATAGGCATATCAGTCTCCAAGAGAGCGGCAGCGGATCACTGTCCACTGCCGCTCGGTAGGGAGCCTGCTACTTAGGCCGCGCAAGCCGAGGCTTCAATCGGCAGGTTGCAGCGCTTGTGGCGGATGACGAAGCCGTATTGTGGGAACACGGGCTTGGTTCCGCTGGCGAACACACCACGGAAGAATCCGTAGTTACCGTCCGGATTGTCGGTGCGGTGTTGGATGTTGAGCCATTTCCAGTCGCCGCGATAGCTCTGCGGATCGAACTTCAGTTGGCCGTAGTTCTTCGCAGGAGGCATGATGACGTGGCGCACGGCTTCTTGGTGGAAGACGATGGTGTCTTCGTAAGGAGCGGTTTCGTAGGCTGGGTTTTCAACCAACTCAGTGCCAGACCAGATGTAAGGAGCTACTTCAACAAATCTGAGGCCAGCCCCAGTGCCAGTTGTGGTGTAGCGAGGAGGATTCACATCGTCCGCGAGCCAGAACCCTTTGAACATCTTCTCGATGCCAAGAGGAGTGAGAAGCTCGGGGACGCGGTCACTCCAGCGGAGGTCCTGACGATACTCGGTTGCCTGAGCAATCGCCTCGGATGTCTCCATGCCAGTGATCGCCATGAAGGTCGGACGACCATCCACAGTGCCGTAGGATTTCTTACCTGCACCAGCGCGGATCGCACGAGCGTAAATGCGCTTGAGGTGTCCACCAGTCAGGTTCTGAGTCGGGAGGGACGCGGCGAAAGCCATGTTGTCGGTAGACCCGGCAGCAGCCGCGATTGGCTCAAGCCAACCTGTTTCCGTAGCGATGAATTTATTCGGGCAAAGCCGGATATACTCAGAGCGGTTACGGTTGATCCAGACCTGACGGGTGTTCTCTGTGAGAACTTCCATCATGTGGGAGAGCTGCTGCTCGGCTTGGAAAGCAGTGACGAGGTCGAGCAAGCAGATGTCCGGAGACTCCAAAGAAGTCTGCTGGAGGTTATACTCCGCGAACTTGTTCGTGAGTTCGAGGCGTTGAACAGGTGGGATACAAGCTCCCCCTTGATCGCCACCAACAGGTGAAACCGAAGGGGTTACGTTTTCCCACTCGATGGTTGTCCGAGGAAGGGAGCGGCCCATGGTGAGGACCTTGAGAACTGTTCCCATGCCTTCGGGCCATGCTTCCTGCTTAGGAAGGTCAAGCCAGACGCTGGTGTGGATGCCGCGAGAGTAAATCTCGGGCGAAATCTGGCCCGAGAGACGGACCATGATGTCATTGATAGCTGGTGCTGTAGTATTTGGAGTTGGCATAATCGTGTGTGCGTTTGAAATTGAGGTTTTGGAACTCCACTGGCCGACGCCCGGGTTGTTTGTTTTGGTTTCAACCCGAGTCGAATCCGCCACCGCACGTTGCGGGTTTTGGCGTTCCGTTTTTAGTCTGTCAGCAATGGGTTTTCGGCCTCACGCGCACCGGATGGTGTAAGCAGCACCAACTCGCAATGTGTATGGTTTAATCTATCCGCTTAAACCTGTCAAAATAAATTTTCATTTATTTTTATCGTGCTCCCAAACGCCTGAATTCGCTGAGCGCGTTTTCCACAAAACCGCCGTTGCCGAAGCCCATGGTTGTGCTGCTTTCGCGGCCAGTGCTGGAAACCCCGGGAGTTGCGCTGTCATACTTGGAGAGCTTCTCTTGGGATGATTTTAACTCTTCAAGCGCGGCTTCCAATTCGGTGACGAGCACAGGGAATGCTGCTGCACGGTGGAGCGCCTCGGCCCGCTCACGGACGGTGAGCTTCTCGAAGCGGTCGGGAGTCGCGAAGCTACGGACTGTTTCCATTTTTTTGTTCCAGTCTTCGTCGCCGTCTACGTTTGAAAGGACCGGGAAATCTTCTTCAAGCTGCTTCCAGACATCGGAAATGGATTTATCCCACTGCCCGCGCTCCTCGGCCATGCGGGTTTGTTGCTGCTCGCGCTGGCTGCGGTAGATGTTCTCCAGAGATTCTTTGGAGTTTTCACGCAGACTACTCTCCTTGGAGTTAATCTCGTGGTATTTTTCAACGTGCTGGTAAAAACGGTAGCGGTCAAACTCGCTCATGTCAGCCGTCACGCGACTCACGCGCTCAGGGTCGCCGCTCCGCACCGCCGCAACAACGGCGTCTTGGTCAATTTCGGCGTAGCGCTTGGCGATGTCAGAAATAGCTGTGGCTACTGTTTCGCGTGGCTGAGTGATTTCTTTTTGAAAAACTTCGGTGGACTCAAGGCGCGTCACATACGCTTCCTTTTCGTAGTCCGCCATTTTTGCCTTCATGGAGTCATACTCACTACGAAGGCGTTCAAGCTCGGCGCTTGCTTCTACATTCTCAGCGGGAGTTTGCGCGGCCTGCTTCTCTTCAGAAGCCGCCTTGAGCTGCCGCTTGAGATCACGGGCTTCATAGCGCAACTTTGTGAACGCGGCCCGTTGAGAAGCGGGCATATTGGCCGTCTCGCGCTTGATGTCAGCGTCAGCTTTGGCGTCCTCTTCATCCGCAGCTCCCGAAGTCTGGGTCTGCGCTGGTTGAGTGGGTTCGGGGGCTCCGGAAGAGTTATCGGGAGCGTTATCTGAGGAATCCCCTGCCCCGGAGAGCGCGGCGAGGGCGTCCGATATAAAGGAGCCCCCGCTTTTGGACTCGGCGGGTGGGGTTGATGTGGCGGGGTTAGGGGCGGCTGGAGCCGCTTCTGCTGGTGCTGCTGGTGTTTCCATAGATTTTATTCAGGCACGAGATCACCCCACGGGGAGCGCTCGGCGCGTTTCAATACTCGTTCACGCGTTAAGTTTCGGAGCGCATTGGCGAACCCGAAATACCCGGCGCGGTGGACGTGTCGAAGCGCAAGAAGGTTGTTTAAATCGGCTTGGGAGGGGATGACTGCACTGGATTCACTCGCCACATAAGAAGGAACGGCGGGAGTGTAAGCGGATTCCAGAGTTTCCAAGGCGTCCTGAAAGACGGGGTCTTCGAGAAGCTCTACGAGTCTTTGTCTACGGATTTCGTCTGTAGCCCACTGCTCAAGGGTGTAAGGCTTCGGGAGTTCGCGCCGTGCGGCGGCTCTTGGTAGTTTAGGCATATATTATTTGCGCGGTCTGCTCATATCCAACGCGAGCTTGGTGTCGGTTTGAAATTTCCGAAGGCTGGCTCGGTTTTGGACGTCTTGAGTTTTGAGGGCCATCTTGGCTTGATGCTGCTCGGACATGATCTGCATTTTAAGTTGGTGCTCCTGCATCTTCATTTGCAGCTTACTCATTTGCTCTTGCTGGGCCTCGTCGCTCGGTGTGAGGCGCTGGGCAAGCTCGGCCATACTCTCGGCACGCGCTGAAATTTGCTGGAACGCTTTGCGGAACTCCACGAACTGCCCTTCGCGTGTGGGGTCTTGAGACATAGCCTCGATGTGGGGCTGGGTGTGTTGGAGCAACGTCTGAATATACCCCAAAGCAGGCATAGCGGGGGTTGGGTCGGTATCCCCTTTCTGCGTGAGGAGCTGCTCGACTTGTTGCAACTCTTCGTTCGCCTTACCGAGATGAATCTGGGCATGGATAAGATCATTCTCACCGGGCATCGGGACGATGTTCGGGTCTGTGCGTAGCGAAGCGTTTTCCAATTCCGCCATGCGGGCGTCCACAACGAAGCGGGGTTTCTGAGACTTGCCGACATACTGAGCAGAAAGATCGCGACCAAATTTTTCGCTATAGAAATCTCGCAAAAACCGCCCGCGCCCTACTTCATCAAGCATCCCCACCGTTTCCATGCCGCCGTCGTAAGCCCGCAGTCGCGCCCCAACCGAGCCACTTCCAGCCGAGCGATACGGCTCGACGCGCTCAATGGCAAAAACATCCTCTGGCATGACGCCTCGGAGGGCCAAGCGTGTGTAGAAGCCTTGGATTTCAGGATACCTGTCGTTGTCTGGGCCAATACGCTGAATGCGGCGGAACTGAGCTGAGAGCAGCCTGCGCCAAGTCCGGTAGAAGCGCGTTACTTGCGCTCCGGTCAACGAGCCTTCGCGAAGTTGCTGGTAGGTCTGCCCGTATTTTGTGTTCGCCTGCTGAAGCTCTCCCTGTGGGCCGGGGAGCCCAAGGTTGGTCCGCATGACCGAAGACAAGTCCTGAATCATTGGCAGAGCGTTCTGTGCAAGATTCGGGTTGCTGCGTTGCTGAATAACATTGGCCTCGGGGGGCAACCAAGCCACAGGCCCATTGAGCACAAGAGCGAAATCCTCCATGGATTCCGGGTCGTTTGGCTGAAGCAGAATCGCCATGCTGTGCGCTGTCGAATCTAACGCGGCACAGCGGAGACGGTTCAACGCCTGAGCCTCTGGATAAGCCCTCCACAAGTCGCCGCGCACTGAATGGTATTTTCCGTTGCGTCCGACGCGGGAGGTGAAAATCGCGAATAGGTCGTCGTTGCCGGGATAGCGACTAGGGCGCTTGAAAAGAAAATCTTCGCCCGTTCCGTCCTCGTTAAAAATGTAATGCGAGTAAGACCCATCGAACTCTCGAACCAATGCGTGGACGCAGTCTGCCTCCGACGACTTAGAATAAGTGCTGCCAAAGTCGTTGTTCGCGAGTTCGTCAACGGTCTCAGCCCAGTAGCGCCCCCAAGAACGAGCTTTGACGGAACTGTTGGTGGTGGCTCGCACCAAGGTTGCGCGGGCCTCGTCAACATTCCAGCCTGCCCCTTTGGCGATCTTCTCGTCCTTGACGTATTGGTAGAGGACGTGAACAGGCATCTTGTCTCGGATAAACATGACATCCACCGAGTCCTCAGAAGCCCTGCACTGGCGGGCAACCAAAAACTCATCAAGGCCCGCTGCCTTCCATTTCCAAGTTGTTTCGTCCGCAAAATACGCCAGAGATACTCCGTGCTGCGAAAGCTCGTTCACGAGCATGTCCCAGTGTGGATAAAAATCTGACCAATCGTGACGGTTCAGTTGTGTGAACTCCTCGCCAATAATTGCGGCTTTCTCCTCGCGCTCGCTGCCCCCCGCATCGTCCATTGTTTCCGGAAAATAAAAGCGGGCGAGGTCCGCCGTGCTGTCGATCAGGTCTGTGTATGTCGCGTTGCGCTCATCCAACAATCCGGACA
>Ga0214921_10006896_pt1 | contig 15320 bp, 14 predicted proteins | sample LL1505_MetaG_FD_177992 | JGI IMG/M metagenome (GOLD analysis project Ga0214921, IMG submission 177992) | Freshwater microbial communities from Lake Lanier, Atlanta, Georgia, United States - LL-1505 | ecosystem: Environmental > Aquatic > Freshwater > Lake | place: USA: Georgia | collected...
ACATCCTCGACCACCTCTTCGACATCCTCGACATCCTCGACCACCTCTTCGCCATCCTCGACATCCTCGACCACCTCTTTGCCATCCTGGACATCCTCGACCACCTCTTCGACATCCTCGACATCCTCGACCACCTCTTTGCCATCCTCGACATCCTCGACATCCTCCATAGAATCTTGGATCCATGTTGTCAAGTCTTGGAGAAAGGTTGTGGTGGAGGCAATGGATCGTCCGGAGAAAATGCGTTGCATGTCGGCGGCGGCAGTGCCGTTTTGTATGTCTGTACGGGCTTGTTGAATTTTCTGGTTGAATTTTCCGACACGAAAGAGGGAGAGATCTTGGTGGGAGACAAACACGATGCCTTTGCGTGCAATAATGGTGACATTAGGGTTGTTGTTGTCGTCGGTTTCCATCGTATTGAAAATACGGGAACGAAAGTAATCGTCTTCGTTCTCGAGTCCGGGTGGTGCAACGAGAACGGAGACGCATCCGGACAAGACTGCAAAGATTAAGAACATGGTATTCGGATCATAACAGTAAAAAGTGTCGCATTCTCGAAATACATCACGGATTTGATCATTCGGGGTACCATCAAGTGGATGGGCGTATTCCGGGTGAAGAAATAGGTCCGAAGTCCACGATTCTCCCCACCACAACGGACCTTTTTTAATCAGAAAACAACAACGATGACCTCCGGCTTCGTAACAAGGTGTCGAATAGATGGGATCGAGCCATGGCGTGCATAGATTCTTCTCTTCCGGCTTCAGAGAAGGTTCCCAATGCCTCCATAAATCATGGGGTCCCCAATTTATTTTCGCATGTTCCATGGACATTTCTATCCCGAGCGCAAGAAGGATCCATCGGACACACCATCGGGCGCCTAAAGGATTCTGCGCGACGGTCTCTGGATACACCGCGATGATTCGTTGCTGAATCTTTGGAAGGAGATCTTGCACCCGAAGAAAGAGATTGCAGAAATCGTTTCGGTAAGGATTCTGTCCAATCACAAATAAACGGGCTTGAAACAATGGATGATCCAGATCATTGATGATTTTTGCAAGATTGTGTAACACCACATACCCACCAACTTTTCTATCCTCAATGGGATGGGTATAGATAACAATAAGATATTTCTTGACCGACAGACTCTGTTGATATTCTCTTACAAGCTCTTCTTTCGTTTTATCGGTAGTGTTAGGAACGTTCGGGTTATTACGAAAAAAAGATTCTCGATCATTGATAAAACCTATTCCTCTGCTGGTATGAAAATCGTACAATTGCTTTGGAGTCCTTACATATTTGATTCGCACTTGTAAATTATCTGGAGGCCACCCGTTCTGTCTGCAAAACTCTGCATAATCCTCCTCTTCCTCTACAAACACCGGTACCGTTGGTGCCGGTGCTGGTGCTGGTGCCGGTGCCGGTGCTGCTGTAGGATGGTGATAAATACGGTTTTCTTTTTGTCCGTAAACGATAAAGTGTCCGATACATTGATCTGCAGTCATTTGTCGGAGATCGGGATGAAGTGAGCGGTACACCAAGGGATCAAAATCAAGAGGAAGAATATCTTTTAAACAATACTTTCGTCCCTCGGATTTGCCGTGTTTCAGATAATGATTTTCCAACGATATCCGTGACATATATCTCAAATCCTTGTGCAGTAACCGATACTCACGAACATTGAAATCATCAGGAAGAAGACAAGATTTGGTATCTTTATCTTTATCTTTATCATGTTGTTGACGGCTCATTTTATTATTATAATTTATTTTAGAAATTTAGAAATTTAGAAATTCAGATAATAAAATGTATAATTTTGGATATGCTTTCGTGTTTTTTTTCCCGTTCGTTTTATTCAAAGAAGGTGGGATGTATCCCTTACATCCGATTCCGAAAACAATTCATCACCTTGTTGCGCCCACATCGTATGCCGAGGATACTTTATTCACAAATTTATTAACAAACAACAATGAAAAAAATATCATCGGAAATATAAAATTTGGGTTTGGTGGTGGTTCTGCCGAGGATGTCTCGACAATGACGACGACGGTCTCTTTACCGAAATTATTGGAAGAAGAACAAAACCATTTGACCAACGTTTTTCCCCGTTTCCACCCGTTTAGCATGTTTCATTATCAGCGGTACTCTACGAGTCCTTACGCCTCCAAGATGTCCTATCCACAGTTTTGTTTGCTGGAAGAAAAGATGAGTGATATCGTGTTTGCCTACCTCGGCGACCAGAAACGTCAGTGGTGTATTTTTCTAAGCCCAGAATTCCTTTACAGCGATTCCATCAAAAGCTACGGATCCACAGAGGTCCTCAAAAAAACGTTATGGATCACACCCTCCATTGAAATCGGAAACCCCGACGTCGTTGTGGTCGACAAGATGATTGAATTTGGCACCTAATCCAATTTGGATGACGTCAGGGTTATAAACCCATCAATATCTTCCAATTCAAGGGTTCGTTTATAAACGAGTTCCGGGTGATCTTCGTGAAACACGAGATCCATCTCCCTGTACCTTTCGGTATCCTCGCGACCGAATTCAATGCCACGGATTCGACTCATCCAGCATCCGATGGTACTCGCCGAGCCCACATTAAATATTCCCCAGGACACCGTTTTATGATACGCCAAGGCCTCGTGGATATGCATACCGATCGTGCTCCGATAGTTTTTGTCGGAAAGATGGCATCTCTCCACAATCTCTTTTTCAACACGGCGGTACGTTTCCAACATGTCTTGGGCGCCACATCGTTCTCGGTAACCGACCTCGAGGGTTTCCCAGTCGTGGCGATGATTCAGAAAAAAACCTTCCAAGACAAAACGGGCGTCGGGACATATCCCGAGAATACGGTCAATGATCCGGGTTATCTTATCAACCTGTTGGGGATCTTCGTGAACGCCACATCGCAGTACAATAAGGATGACAGGAGAAGGTTCTTCTTCGTTAAAGGGACACAGAGAAGTATTGACAAACGGGCTGTGAAGCTGTTGGATGCGAGGAATAAAGTCGTCAAGGTAAAACTGGAGAAAGTCGGTAAGGATGCGATAAAAATGGAATCCAAAAAGGATTCCTTTCCCGGCGTACCCGTGGATCGTCGTCTTCATATTTCCAACGTTCCGAGAACGAGAACGAGAAGAAACAGGATCCAAAAATTCGCGGATACCGAAAAAGTCGTGGTTGCCTACCCAGATTTCCTGGAGGACACTTTTCTCCAATAAACCCCGTTCCCAAAGACAATAAAGACCCGTCATTTCATTCACAAGGGCGTGACCAAGGTTATTGTGTCCTCCGACCAACAAGATAACTTTGGATTCGGATTCGGTTTCACTACACTTGGTGGAATGATGCATATGCATACGATACCCTTCTCCAACAATATCCAAAATGTTTCGGTTCACATTCTCATCCTCGTTGCAGTACCACAACCTTCCTTTGCCGTTTTTGTAGGAGAAGACATACCGTGGAATGGTCTGCATGACCGTCATTCCACAACCAAGATCCAGTCCCAGGATGCATTGTTCCTTTTCGAAATGGTAATGGGCAAATACACAGGGATCCGGAACACCAGTGGATTCATCAATGACATAATGACACGATACGCGGTACTCGTCCGAGGTCATGGTGGTGGAGGACGTTGACGAAAATGGATCGCGGATCCGGAGGCATCGTTCATGAATGGCCGTTTCCAACCAATCCAGTGTATTGCATAAGGTTCGAACATAACGCAGGGCTTGTTGAACCGTCGGATTTCGTTCATACTTGGGGAAGGGAAACGTTTTGTGGATACCACGTATACATCTCGTGAATAACTGTTTTCCCTTTTCTTTTTGAACCGTTTTTGGGAAAAGATCCTTGACCAAATGATGCATATCCACCGGGTACATCTCCTGGAGCTCGATACCCTGGATATCAATGGAAAACATGCGATCCTCTTTGGCACCGTACTGCATATAGTGTTGAATTAACCGACCGTCATTGTCCAAATGGCCAAGATCCGGATTTAAATATCTGTAAATCGCTGGAAAAAAATGTTTCATCCTTATTTGACCTTGAACAAATTATAAAATTAGAAAATTTTATAAATTTTTTTATGGTCCTGCACGGAATCGAACCGTGATCGGTGGATTCAAAGTCCACAGTACTAACCGTTATACTACAAGACCACTTTTTTCTACACCAACACAATCCACACAACCCTTATACACTATATCGAGTCTCTTTAGATCATTTTCTGATCATCATGGAATGGTGGATGATCCAGAATTGTATGGCGGTATCGATTTCTTGAGTGGGATCCAATGGGGTGTGGGGATCGCGGAAGCCAATATTATTCATGACTCGTTTTATAATTTGAAGGCGACAGTTGTCACAAGACTCTGAAAACGTTCTTGTGGATAATGTGGTCGGTATCGTTGGGAAACAGAGGATGCACTGATTCGGGGTAGGTTGATGATTCAATTTCCAGAGATAGTGGGACATGGAGAGAACATGATTCAATAATGCAGATGGTTTTGAAAAACGGATATATTGCATGGAATCATTAAAACAGTCGAGGCATAGACATAAATCGGAGGATTCCTCCTCCATCACGTCAGACCCGCATCCGGTGCATTCCTTCTCCATTTTTTTCCTTTTCAGGAGAAGAAAAAGAGACGTCCTTTCATTTTTTTTTAAAAATGAAACGAACACAGATTGGTGTGGATAAGTAAGATTCCAAGATTGATTATGAATTTTCCGATATTTCAGTGTACATTCTATTGGTCCCATGTTGCCCGTCTTGCCCGTCGAGATTGTGCGTCTCATTTACGAATTCGACCCCACGTTCCGATGTCTGTACTCTACGATTATTCAAGAACTGGTGTACACCGAAACGGTCGAAACCACGACAGGGTGTACAACTCGGATCTACCCCCACACGAGACACCACCTCCATTATTACCGTTACCGGCTTGTCAACGATTGTTATTACGACCCCCAGGGTCGACTCCACGGACCCCATAAAACGAATCACTGGCACACCGGTCATCTCCAGCGCCTTCAAGTCTTTCATCATGGCGAATTGCTAATGACCTGCTGTTTTTTCGAGGACGGAAAGAGTTTATTTAGTGTGACTTATTATCAGAACCATCGTCGTTATGGACCGTACATTTCCTTTCATCGGGACGGAAGGGTCCGAGAAACGTGCTGGTTTTTGAAGGATAAACGTCAATCATGGATTGGCGAACCGTAGTATTTTTTTTTTAAATACTTTTTTTTTTCATTGATAAACAAACAATAATATTAAAAATGCCACCACCACCACAACAATCACATTTTTTTCAAGTACAACAAGGATTTCCTTCTCAACAACGACAACAACAACTACGACAAGCAGTATTTAAGGTATCATCTTCTGATGGGGTAACTCAACGTCAAGTTTCTAAAGCCTTTGGCAACGAAGGACAACAGTCGTTTTTGCCAACCGTTACCGAGGTGACAGATGAGTACCCAAAAATAATGAACCTATGTAATAAACTGGCCGATTGCCCATCCTTTGCAAAGGCATGGCCCATTGTTTTAGAATTTCTTAAACCTTTGTTGAGAGAAAAAATTCATCAAAAGTTTCTCCTTAATTTAATCAAGACCGCCTTAACACCCTTAACGAAAAAGGAAGTTGAAGATTTATCAAAAATTGGCCAAGTATTTCAAACACAACTACGACAACAACGAGGACAAAAACATATCAAGGTTACAATTCCGACAAAATGGGATCGGACTGATAAACCAAAAGTATTAAAAGCCAAGTCGATGTTTGATCACGCCATGCAATATCTTTTTATAGAACTCGTAAATAAAAGTAATTACCAAATACTTGACAAGAAAAAAAAAGAAATGAATCTGGATGATATAGATTTTAATACCGTATATCCGTTGAAACAAGATACGTTCCAAACTACGTTACACCAATCAGTCAACATAACATCATTATTGACTGCCAATCCAATGGCTGATCTTATGAAAACATTTCGCAGGTTTCTTTCCTTGTGGAAACGCGATTATGCGCCTTTACATATTGGAAATCCTTTAGATGTCAAATGGTACGATCTTCCTGGAAACCTTTCCTCTTTATATGCCTATTTAGTCACGAATCCTCATCAAAAGAACAAGTACATAACAGGATCCCTTCAACAACAAGTACGAGGAACAGGACAAGAAAAACAGAATAAGGAACGTACAATGTTGATGGAAGATATCGAGAATTTGATCAAAAAAATGGAACAGACGGAAGAAAAAAAGACGCTAAATACAAGATATCAGAGATTATTACATCAAGATGAAACATCTCTTCCACCAGTTAAGGAACTATTAAAAGATGTTTCGAAGGCGGTTTTAAAAAAACAACAAAAAAAAACAAAACAACAAAAACAATGAAAAAAAAAAAGTGTTTTTTAATCTTCTTCTTTCGATTAAAAAAAGTAATGGCCACAAAAGTCATTGTCACGGGTAAAATTTCACTTGTTATTCAATTTCTTATTGGAGGAGTCGATACCTATGCGTTGACGCTTCCTCGTTCGCATGACGTATTGTTACGGGATTTGCTCAAAGTCGAATTGGGGGTACAAATCGTGGAATTTATATTTTATTTGTGGATGCTTCGACAATGGAAATCCAACCCAAAAAATAATTTGAAACGTATTTTACGGTTTCGATATTGTGACTGGTTCATGACGACCCCAACCATGTTAATCACGTTAATGGCCTTTTTAGGTGGAGCACCACAACAATCCTTGTTTTCCTTTATTCAACAACATTGGAATTTCATAACGAATGTCTTGTTCCTTAATTTATCCATGTTGTGGATTGGTCTCCTGGGAGAATGGGGAACGATTCCTCAAGCGCATTCGGTCGTTTTAGGATTTATTCCGTTTATCATTTACTTTGGCATGATTTACAAACGGTTCGTTTTTACTAACAAACAGCTCCCTTCCTATAAAGTTCAAATGTTTTACTACTTTTTCATCATCTGGAGCCTCTACGGAGTGATTGGATTTTTTCCACCCGTGGTCAGAAATATCGGGTACAACATCTTGGATCTATTTTCCAAAAATGTAATCGGCGTGGTTTTATCCTTCCTGTTAATTCAACGACCTCCCTCTGTCAAGTATTGATAGTTAGTTATTTATCGAATCGATACCGTCGAGGAAGAGCTCTGGAATTCCATTTCTTGTAAGTAGGTATAAATCTCCTTGTTGAGGCGCGAGTACGTCTGAAAGTGAGGACGAAAGATGTCATTCAGAGGGTAGGTATCATCAATAAAGTCCATAAGAAGGGTGCGCTGGTAGGCAAGGATGGAAAACACATTTTTGATCCGCTGTAACGCCTTCAGATCCCCATTTCCTCTCCACGAAAATAACGAAGGGGGCAGCATTCTTTTTTCCAAGAAAAGATCGCTCCACAAGATGCTCTGTTCATACCCAATGTTCGTAATACCGAGATTGGACATGTTTTCCAATAACGTTCGTGTCTTACCCCGGAAATGATCGACTACCGCCTCCAACCCCTTGGCGGTCAGATCAAGCTGTTCTCTCCACAAATAATCGACAAAGAGATTCATCCACTCTCCATACAACGCGGATTGGTACATGAGCATGCGCAACACACCGGTTTTGTCCATGGTGTTATTGTTGGCTCGGGAAACAAGGGACAGACACGGAAAAAGGGTACTAAACGGTCGCAAAATTCGGAAGAGCTTGCCGTTGGGTTGGTTCCACACACCGCGCTTATCATGATGTTGTTGCCAGGAACCCAATTCTTCGTACCGACCCTGGAGCCATTCATTCAACATTTTCCAGTAGGCCTCATTGTTCCGGAACCAGTGGGAGGTTTGCATACAAATGTCGTCTTCCATGAGTGTATGGAGGAGAGATCTAATGACCGTGACGACAATGGACAAATTAAAGTACATGGTGGACATGGAGAGCGTGGAAAGGGCCGACGCCATGCTGCTCCCGTAACCATGGTCAAGGATGCCGTTGGAAATCTTTTTATCGGAAGATGGATTTGAAAAAAGAACGGATTGAATAAGCAACGGGGACCATTCCCATTTACGGGTGCCGTTCATCCGTTCGAGGACGCCGCGTTTTTTCCACGAGTTGGGATAAATTTCCTGGTAAAAGAGCCGTCGGAGTCGTACGGCCTGTTCGGATTTGTTTTTTAAATGCCCTGCAAGAACGTTGGCCCCCTTGACGACATCGAGAGGCCCGGTCTGATCGGGGGTGAGGATGGGTGTGGTGACGTTCTTATTCATCCCTTTCCCACGGATCTGGATATTGGGAATCATAATCTTTTCCACCACCCCGATCAAATCCAGGAACCCTTGCAGATCCCCCCAAATATTCGCCACATGCAAGACGTCGTCCTCGTTGACGGCATCGTCCGTTGCCGCCATTGCCACGGAGGCATTAGGTATTACCATGATCATGGCTTGCATCCGAGGCTCCCACTCTTTCTGGTTGTAACAACGATACAAGAGATCCGAAGAAGGATCCCACGGGTTTTCGAATAAGGTATTGTCCATAAATAATTGGGTTGGTTTCTGTAATTTTAAACATATAGTGAAGGATATGTTTAGATATGTTTAGATATGTTTAGATATGTTCAAGTAAATAAATCATCCATGATGAACAAAAGGTGGATAATCAATCTGAATTTCACCGGCAACGGTCCAATTTTTCATATCCAATACACCTGGTATATTGTCTTGATTCAATTCAACGGTTTTTGTAAAATATTTTTTATGTAAATACGTGCACTCAAAAACATTAGGAATCCGTACGCCCTGATGATCTCTTACACCACAATGATTATTGCCGTGAAAGTGGATTAGATAATGATGTTTATTGATTTTTTGAAAAACCTCGTTTTCTTTTTCTGAAAAGGGGTTATGAAATTCCATCACGATTTGTTCGAATTTATTGAGTTGTTCATCCGACAAACTATTAATCCAAGGAATTTCTCCACCCTCAATGTCCATCTTGATAAAAATACCTTCTTTCGTCCCATCAATAATATCGTGTAAATTGGTCGTACGTTCGTTATTTTCATACCCTATATTTTTCTTTAGGAAAGAAATCTTAGGAATCTCTTTCGGTAATTTATCAATACTTCCATCCAATGCAAGTACTTTTTTAGTATCCGGATATTTCTTAATAAAGTCTTCTTCAAAAGAAATGTCGTCATTTATACCCCCTGCAATTAGTGTTGTATAGATGATTTCGGGTATTTGAACAATGATATATCCACCATCATGGTTTCTCCCAATACGTACTTTCGTAAAAGGAGATTTATAAACAGTTAACACACTGGGGTCCATTGTAATTATCTTTTTGTTTTATTATTTCTTGATTGTTTTTAAATAAAAAATATAATGTTTCTGGGCAAAGGGAACGAGGGATCGGTATGGCAGGATCCGAACAGTAGTCATGAAGCCATCAAGATACCAAAACATTCGTTTCGAATCCACCAACCCATCACTGAAAACGTGTTGAAAACTCTTCGAAAGACAGAGGTGAAACAAGAACAACAAAAACAAATGATTCACAAACCCGTCAAAACCAACCAACAAATCGAGTTCTTGTTTAACCGTCTTGCCCAAAAAACGGGCAAACAGTACCGCGATTTTATCCGATTTTCAGGATACGATCCCAAGACAGGAAGCATGTGGATGCAGCGTCTGAAAAAGCCGTGGGAGATTCTATCCGAATTCACAAAACGACTTCGACACGAACGAAGAAAGGAGAGGATGGATAAATTCGTGCGAATGATGTGCGGTTTGGTCTATGCGGTACAAGGGCTTCACGATGGAGGGATCGTGCATCTGGATATCAAGGAGACCAACATTTTTGTGAACCCCGAGACGGGCGAGATCCGGTTATTCGATTTTGGGGTGTCGTGTGATATCGACGGAAAGATTCGAAAATGCCCTTTGGAAAAAGGTCTTTATGGTGTTGGTGGATCACCATTGTATATGCCCCCCGAATATTTTTTCGGGTGGAAACCCCCCACAGAAGAGGCGCTTTTTGAGGCCATGAAGAAACGAGATATTTACAGCGTCGGTCTCGTTATTTACGAGGGGTTGTACGGAGTGGTACCGATCGAATGGTACGGGACCGTCGAGAACGAGAAAAAAATCGCGAGATTGTACCACAAAGTATGGCATTTACCCTTTTCTTCTTCGTTTTCACAAGTGCAGAGAAGAATCGATTTATACGAACAAGGAAAGAAACCACCCTCCGAACAACAAATGCAACGACATGTCGAAATATCCAAACTATTTAAACAGTGCACCAAACAACGGCCGTGTTGTGAGGCAGTAAGAAGGTACGATACCATGTTGCGTTTAAACCCGATGAAAAGGCGGTTTGCGTTTCCCAAGGAAGCCATTCTAAATATTTCAAATATTTCAAATAATATTCAAAAACGACAAGAGTTGCGTCGTCGTCAACAAATGTTGTCCTCCTCATCCTCATTGCGTTCCTGAAAATACTGCAGAATCTGTTCGCCCACATGTCTTGGAAAAGAGGCAGGAGATGGGATAAGAATGCCCTGTTCATTGGGTTCGACGTGGGTGTAGGGATTATAATTGTTTTCTGTCAGGATCGACCATCGTTCCGTATACTTGCGATTTTTTCGATCCCCATGAAAATAGTGTCGTAGGACGGTCGGGAGGTAACCAAGACGAATGTCTCGTCCCATTTTTTCCTGGTACTCTACCAAATATTGACAAAAACTTTCGGGTAAACCATGAAACATTGCACTCTCAATCTGTCCTGTAAACGCAAACGCCATGAACTTATCCCCGCCCCCACAAATGGCACGATCCAACAAACCGCCCATCTTGTCGTACAATGTCCTTGTTATCGCATAAGCAAACCCTGGATGCCAGAAATTTATCCCGGGAATCCCGTTATACGCCATACCTCGAACATGTTCTTGTGCAAAACTTGGAGTCACCATCAGCGCTTGTTCTCGGCGGTTCATTAACACGGCATAACTGAAAAGTTGAACGACATCGTATGTACCTCCTAAAAGCAAACGGAGAGCATCCGATGCCCAATGAGGGGACTCGAATTCGATATCAGCATCGATCCACGCCATCGCTTTCCAATCAGGTGGTAAAAGACGACGAACACCGAGGTTAATCATATTTTCCTTGTGCCACAAAGGCGTGGGCGCCGTCAGTTGTAAATGACGAGGATCGGAGGACACGGTCATGTGAAACTCTGGATCCTGTGGATCCTGTGGATCCTGTGGATCCTGTGGATACATATACACCATCTCCACAATATATAGGATGATATGATCCTCGAAAGCATGCATTCTCTTGATAAATTGCCTCGCCAGTTCGTAACGTCGACGATACCGACACGGATTCGATATCACCATCAAACAATGTAGTTTTTCATGGGTCATATGAGTTATTCTACTCCTATCATTGATAAATATATAAATTCCAATCGAATAAATTACGGGGGGTTCATAATTTATTATCCATGTCGAGTTCATAAGTTCATAAGTTCATTATCATTATATTCATATAGCATTCATATTGCGACAATATGGATGGATTTTTATATTTTTATTTGTGAATTTGTTCATCATCATCATCATCATCATCATCATCATCATCATCAAAACATTTTTTAGGCATCTTGAAGAGACTTATTCATCGTAATGTTATTATCATTTTGTAAACAGTCACGTTCCATCGTACTTAGGCTCTGCAACGATTCTTCCAATATCTTCATATGGTTCAAGACATTAATCTCGTCTCTTCCCCATCCAGCAACTGGGGTGGTCGATGGTCCTGGTCCTGTTCCTGATCCGAGAGGTATGTTGAAAAAGGGTGGTAGGACGAACTCTCGTGGTCGCAATGATGAACTGGAAGGGCCTCGGAACGATCTTGGATTCTTCAACACTGGATTTCTCATGTTTACCCAATCAATGCCCACCCCCTCTATTCTTTTTCCACACAAGGCCAATACAACATCGGAAGACCTCCGCACCGATAACACAGAATCAATGGGTGGAACACAAGGTAGGCTATGTACATAGGCCACGATACAACAGGCCAGTTGGGTCGAAAATAACATTCCCCATGCTCCAGGCACACAAATCAACAAAATCATCATCCACCACCCCGACGCACCAATACTACCGAATAATAACGACATGTTATTCACCCCGACACCCTGTAGTGGTTGTGGTTTTTGCTGGATATGTTGAAACCAATGAAGAATTTGTTTATTTCCCCAGTATTTGAATCCTGTCCACACGTATTTCCCATGATTTACCACCACCGTCATTCGTGTCTGTGGGGGTTGTGGTGGAGGTTGTGGTTGAGATTCAGTTGTCGTGGTCGTCGTCGTTGTCGTCGTATTTCCCCGCAATTTACGAATCTCATAAAACACCCTCGCGATACCCGTGACATCCATCCATTCCGTCATCAACGGGAATATCCCGGGAAAAAGAATTTCAAGCCTGTCCAGAATCGCAACCCAAATCACAATATCCCCCAACAACCCCGTGGTGATGGTGATGGAATTGCCAAGAGTACCACTACCACTACTACTGATCCCAAGAATCATCGCCCGGACCATTAAAATATATTCCATCAAAACCCATTCTTTCTCTGTTCCCCATGGTGGAGATACACGAGGATCCATCCACCACATCGGCATGGTCACCACAACACTCCTCCACGACGGAGCCCATAACAAACCACAAATTGGTATTCCCCACACCAACCAACTTGTCACCTCCTTCTTTACCGATCGCATGGAACTCGTTACCCTATCCCACAAATTCGTCAAGCTTTGCATATAATAATAAATGTATGTTCCTTTCTTTTTTATATTTGTTCTCCGAATGTTTAAATGTCTTGCATCATTTTTGCACACTGACAAAATGGGAAGGGTGGGGTAGGAGTGGATGATGGTAAAAGTTTTCCATGATGGGTGTCCAAGTATTTTTTTGTTGTATTACACCCACCATCTCTTTTCCCCAGTCACGGAGCCATGACAATAATTTTTCCAATGGGTACGTACTGGCAGTGATGTAGGGAGAAGAAACCAGTCGGCTCTCCATCTCGATAATAAGGTACAAGTCATTTTTCATCATTTGACGACACGCGTCATAAAAATCCGCTACACTGAATCGTTGCGTGTAATAGTATATATATTTTGAATTCTTTGAACGTTCCCCCATAGACCGGTCCAATACATTGCCCTGACAAATACACGATACCGTATCATAAAACATGGAGGACAATCCCGTACACCACGGTTCGACACCTTGTTTCAGTCCTGTCTGCATCTGTGCAAAACTATCACGACGCATCTTCCGTGTAATGTGAAGTTTGTTATCCTTTAACCACGTTATAGGAAAAGGAATATCATCTGAAGAGGATGACGTGGTGTCATCCAACAGCACGAGATTGCATAACGAATCCATACAGTACCCCAAAAAAAGAGATGTCTTGATGATACTAAGGATCGACATGGACACCTCTTCGTTCGGATTCGAATTATTTGATGTCACCGAATTATCCAACCCAAAAAAGTTTCCGGGAAGCATAAGAGATAGATCAGAACAATCCTCATGAGATACTTGAAACGCCCCACGAAGAAGGTGTCCCACATCCGTGTTGGTGATCTGAAGCCGATCTCGAATCCTACGCACCCACAGACCCACCGGCAAAAATAAGTTCACAGGAACCGAGGAGGACAATAACCTATTCTTCACCTCCATGAGTGAATCGGAGATTGCCATCCACTCTTCCTTGTTGATGTTGTCGTGACATGTTGTCATGGCGCGGCGTGCTTCCACAATTCCATTAATCCTGTCTACTATCATTTGCGACTTGTCCATCTCCTCGGTGTAGAGGTGGGGTGAGAATGACATAATCACAATTTAATGAGTTAATGTAAAATATAAAATATAAAATATGTTACCCCTCACAGCAATTTCTGCACTAAAACCACCTACCGTGGTTGTGGTGGATCATTTTTATGAGGAGCCGGACAAGGTTCGATCGTATGCCTTGCAACAAGAATTTAAGGAACATCCAAAGTATCACAAGGGGAAGCGAACAGAGAGACAGTTTCTTTTTCCGGGGCTCAAAGAACGATTCGAGGAAATTCTGGGTCGTGAGATTGTGTCATGGGACAAGTATGGTGTGAACGGGTGTTTCCAGATCTGTGTGGCCGGAGAACCTGTGGTGTACCATTTCGATGCCCAGGAGTATGCCGGAGTGGTCTATCTGACACCCGAGGCGCCATTGGAGGGGGGAACACAGCTTCTTCAGAGCCGGAGCACAGGAAAGATGAAGATCACGGATGACAGCGAGCACCAAAGGGTGTTTTCAAGGGGATACCTGGACCCCACCCTGTTTAATGTGGTGGATACGGTGGGGAATCAGTTCAACCGTTTGGTGTTGTGGGATGCCAAGGTGTTTCATTGTGCGCAATCGTATTTTGGAAACTCGAATGAAAACGGTCGATTGTTTCAGCTCTTCTTTTTTGATGTGGGGAAACCATTGAAACGATCGTATTAACGGTTTAAAGGATTCCAACCGAACGAAGAAAATATAAAAGATGTATGCCACATTCGAACAGGTCGGAAAGGATACCGATCCTACCGTCGAAAGAGTCTCCATTGATCTACCGAATGATTTAAAGACGTGGAAAACGGTGGTGAGCAACCATCCGATTGTGGTGTTGTATATTTGGAAACAGAGTTGTAACCCGTGTGTGATGATCAAGAACCGGTTTGAGAAGTGGGCGACGTCCATCAAGCAACGGTATGGGGATGTCAATAATATTGTATTGTTTGTAAAGGATTGTTTGGATCAGCACGGTCCTGTTCCTCCAGACGGGACTCCCTCGTTTGTGCACAATCGTATGGCCAATATGGTTCCTTACTTTATTATTTATTTCAACAACAACATTGTATTTAAACATGCTGGGTTTGAGTCGGGGATCTTGGAAAATTTTATCGACATGTGCATGACCGAGTACCAGGAAACATTGGGTGCCAACCCTCCACCACCGGCAGAGTCAGAGACGGTCGTGGAGAAAGGCGCCAATATTCAATTCTATTCCTAAATTGTGCGTATGCGCCGCACACCGCGCCTGATCGAGTGCGTATGCGCCGCACACCGCGCCTGATCGAATGGGTGATGGGTTATTATCGGATGTACACCAGGAAACCCTGGCCACAGTGTGCGTTGCGCCGCACACCGCGCTTGATCGAATGGGTGATGGGTTATTATC
>Ga0214921_10006898_pt1 | contig 15317 bp, 15 predicted proteins | sample LL1505_MetaG_FD_177992 | JGI IMG/M metagenome (GOLD analysis project Ga0214921, IMG submission 177992) | Freshwater microbial communities from Lake Lanier, Atlanta, Georgia, United States - LL-1505 | ecosystem: Environmental > Aquatic > Freshwater > Lake | place: USA: Georgia | collected...
GTACGGGGGGTTATTTTTTGGCGGCGGGAATATTCGGGCGGGCTTTGCGGAACACGTTTTTCACCAGAATTTTGCCGTCTTTGAACGTGAACAGATCGACGCCGTCGGTCTCGATGCGGCTGCCGTCGGCCGCCGTGCCCTCAAACGTCCACTCCGACACGCCAAAGTCGCCGTGTACAAAGTGCTTGCCTTTTGTCCATTGCACATCGGGTACCGCAGCCCATGCGCCGGCAAAGGCCTTGCGCACGGCTTCGGTGCCGCTGTGGCGGGTGCCGCAGGCTTGGTCGCCGGCGGCGGTCAGGAAGACGCAGTCGGGGTGCATAAAAGACATCAGCGCGTCGATGTCGTGGCGGTTCCAGGCGGCGCTGAAGGCTTCTAAGGTGGCAACAGTGATCGCAACGGTCATAGGGGGTACTCCAAAAGCAGATGGCGCAAGCATAGGCATGCCAGCCGGGGCCTGAAAGAGCCAGTTCGCATCATTCGGCTGTGCCAGCGCTGCCCGGCGGGGTGGTGCCAGTACCTATACTGGCACCATGCCCCCCCACACCCGCACCAAGGGCGCACAGTGGGAAACCCTGTTCGCCCTGCCCGATAACCCCGCCTTGCCGCTGCAGCAGCGCCTGCGTCTGTCGGTGGTGCAGGCCATTTTGGACCGGCGCCTTCCCGCTGGCGCGCCGCTGCCTTCTTCGCGCGAGCTGGCCACGCTGCTAGGCCTGAGCCGCAACACCGTGACAGCCGCTTACACCCAGCTGATGGACGACGGTTTTTTGGAGTCGCGCCCGCGCAGCGGTGTTTTTGTGGTCCCATCGCCCAGCGGATTGGACATGCCCCAACGCGTGACAACCGGAGCGACGGCCAGCGCGGACTTGCCAGCCCCCGCCCAGCGCGCTGGCCCCGAGCGCGCGCAGCCCGATTGGGGTGCACGGGTTGTGCGCTCGCTGGTCGAGCAACGCACCCTGGCCAAGCCCGACCAGTGGCGCCAATACCGCTATCCCTTTGTTTACGGTACTTACGACCCGCTGCTGTTTCCGTCCGAGGCGTTTCGCGAATGTTGCGTGCACAGCCTGGCGCGTTCGCACCTGCCGCAGTGGACGCCGGACTTTGAGCTCAGCGATGTGCCCGAGGTCATCGAGCAAATCCGCCTGCGCCTGCTGCCCAAGCGCGGCGTCTTTGCGCTGCCCGAAGAGATCTTGATCACGGTCGGCGCGCAGCACGCCTACTACCTGCTGGCCGAGGCCTTGTTTGACGCGCAGCAGCGCGTGGGCTTGGAAGAACCGGGCCACCCGCACGCGCGCAACAGCTTTGCTTTGCGCGCGCCGCAGTTTGTGCCGCTGCCGGTGGATACCCAGGGCTTGATCGTGGATGACCTGCCGCGCCTGGACTATTGTTTTGTCACCCCCTCCCACCAAAGCCCGACCACGCACACGCTGAGCATGGAGCGGCGCACCGCTTTGCTGGCGCAAGCAGAGCGCAAAAACTTTGTAGTGATTGAAGACGATTACGAAGCCGAAAACCTGTACCAGGGCCAGCCTATGCCCGCGCTCAAAAGTCTGGACAAAGTGGGGCGGGTGATTTACGTGGGTTCGGTTTCCAAAAGCCTCTCGCCCTCGCTGCGCCTGGGCTACATCGTCGCTCCGCGCGCGCTGATCGCCGAGCTGCGTGAGCTGCGCCACGCCATGCTGCGCCACCCCAGCGCGTTTTTGCAGCATGCCTTCGCCCTGTTTTTGTCGCTGGGCCACCACGAAACCCACGCTCGGCGCGTCAACGCCGCCATGCAAGAGCGCATGCAACTCGCCGCCGCTGCGCTGGCAGCGCACCTGCCGGATTTTTCGTACACCCTGCCTTCCGGCGGCGCGTCGCTGTGGGTCCAGGCCCCGGGCTGGGTTGATGCTGCGGAGCTGGGCTTGATTGCCCGCAGCCACGGCGTGCTGATTGAAGCTGGCGATGTGTTTTTCCAGAACCCGCCCTATCCCTGCAACTACTTCCGCCTACGCTTGTCGTCGATCCCGGCAGGCTTGATAACCAGCGGCATCGAAGCCCTGGGCTGCGCGGTGGAAGAGCTGGCTCGGGCGCGGGGGGCGCTGCGCAAGCTCAGCTTGCGAGCCACAGCCTGAATATTGCCCATACACAGCCCGGGCCGTAGCACTGGAGGCTAGAGTAGCGGCGCTCGCGCGCGAGCTTTTGTGTCCCAACCTTATACCCTAAAGAGTGCCCCATGACATTGTTTCGTTTATTGATAAGCGCTTGCCTGCTGGTAAGCAGTGTGGTTTTTGCGGGCGACAGCAGCCCGCCCACCCCCCGTGACGTCGAATTGGAAAAAGCCAAAACCGCGATTGCGCGCAAAGACTGGGCGGGCGCCCAAGCCCTGCTAGAGGCCTATACCGTTGCCAACCCACGCAGTGCCGATGGCTTTAACCTTTTGGGCTACAGCTTGCGTAACCAGAAAAAGTATGACGAATCCTTGGTTTCCTACAAACAGGCGCTCACCCTGGACCCCAAACACAAAGGCGCGCACGAGTACATCGGCATCGCCTACATCCAGATGGGCCAACTGGACAAGGCCAAAGAACACCTGGCCAGCCTGGACAAGATCTGCATTTTTTCGTGCGAGGAATACCGGGACTTGAAGAAGGCGATTGCGCAGGCGCAATAGGCGGCTGGCTTGGATTTAAGCTGCTAGTCAGTAGTGGTAGCGTAGTTGGGCAATCAGCAAGGCGCCATCGTCTGGCCGATACACCATGCGATGCTCGTCGCTAATGCGGCGTGACGAGAACCCCGCGAGCGCATGCTTGAGCGGCTCGGGCTTGCCGATGCCTTCAAAGGGTGAGCGCGACGTCTCGGCAATCAGTTTGTTGATGCGCTCCACCATTCGACGGTCTTGTTTTTGCCAGTAAAGGTAGTCATCCCATGCCTCGTCGGCAAAGACGAGCTTCACGCGGCCAGCTCCCGCGTTACGCCTTTTCCAGCGGCCAATTGGCTGGTAGCTGAGAGCAGCCGCCGGGCATTGGCCGGGTTGCGCAACAGGTAGGCGGTTTCTTCCAGCGCTTGAAAGTCCTCCAGAGACAGCATCACTACCGATTGCTCGCCGCTGCGGGTGATGATCAGTGCTTCGTGGTCATTGCACACGCGATCCATGGTTGAAGCCAGGTTAGCCCGTGCGGCGGAGTAGGTGATGGCATCCATAGGATTGCATTAAAGTTGTACGGTTTATTGTACGTAAATTGAAGTGTGGCCATCTATGTGAAAACTGCTTCAGCGGCGACGCAGTCAAAGACTGTTCCAATAGTTATGCCATGGCTTTCTCGCTTGGCCCAACCCCGGAACAGGAGAAACACCATGTGGGATGAACGTTACAGCGCCGAAGACTACGCCTACGGCACCGAACCCAACACCTTTTTGACCGCGAACTTTGCGCGTCTACCCATGGGCCGGGTTTTGAGCCTGGCCGAGGGCGAAGGCCGCAACGCGGTGTTTCTGGCGCAGCAGGGCTACGAGGTCACGGGCGTGGACGGCTCGCAAGTCGGGCTGGCAAAGGCCAAGGCCCTTGCCGATTCACGGGGCGTAGCCGCGCATTGGGTGCATGCCGATTTGGCGGATTACGCGCTCGGCGAGAACGCCTGGGACGGCATCGTCTCTATCTTTTGCCCCTTGCCGCCCGGGATCCGCCAGGCCCTGTACCGCAAGGTGCTGGCCGCGCTCAAACCCGGCGGCGTGTTTCTGCTGGAGGCCTATACGCCCGCGCAGATCCAGCACGGCACGGGTGGTGGGAAATCGGTGGAGCTGATGCAAACCGCAGCCTCACTGCGCGCCGAGCTGCCCGGCTTGGACTTTGTGCATTTGGTGGAACTGGAGCGCGATGTGGTGGAGGGCGTCTTCCACACCGGGCTCGGCGCGGTGGTGCAGGCTATCGGGGTGAAGCATGCGTCCGCAAGGCCGTAACTTCTATTTCAATCTTCATGCGCGGGTCTAGCAAGCCCGCGCTAACCATGGTCGCTGCCGGGCGCGCCTGACCCAAGTACGCGCGTAGCACCGGCCAGCAGGGCTCGAAGTCGGCGGTGTCGGGCAGGATGTAGTTCACGCGCACCACGTCGTCCAGGCTCGCACCAGCTTGGGCCAGAGCGGTGGCGATGTTTTTGAAGCACTGCGCGGCTTGTTCGCGTACGTCGTCGGAAATGGTCATGCTGGCGTAGTCAAAGCCCGTGGTGCCCGACACAAAGACCCAGTCGCCTGCTACCACGGCGCGCGAGTAGCCGATTTCGGCTTCAAAGCGCGAGCCGGAGCTGATGTGCTGGCGGTTCACCGTGCGCCCCTGCGCCCCCGCACACTCTCGGCCAGCACGCACAAAATCTCAAACAGCATGGTCGCGCCCACCAGTGCGGTGTTGCCGCTGGCATCGAACGGGGGCGAGACTTCGACCACGTCGCCGCCTACCAGATTCAGGCCGCGCAGGCCGCGCACCACATGCTGCGCTTCCAGCGTGGTCATGCCGCCGATCTCGGGGGTGCCAGTGCCGGGGGCGTAGACCGGGTCGAGCGCGTCCACGTCAAAGCTGACGTAGGTCGCGCCATCGCCCACCACGCGGCGCGCTTCGGCAATCGTGCCTTGTACGCCCAGCGTGTTGAACTCGTCAATGTCGATCACGCGGATGCCTTGTTCCTGGCCCCAGGTGTCTTCGGCGTCGCTGTAGAGCGCGCCGCGTATGCCGATTTGCACCGTGCGCTTGGGGTCCAGCAGACCTTCTTCCACAGCCCGTCTAAACGGCGTGCCGTGTGTGTATTTGAAGCCGCCAAAGTAGCCGTCCCAGGTGTCGGTGTGCGCGTCAAAATGCACCATGCCCAGCGGGCCGGTTTGCTTGACGATCGCGCGCATCACCGGTAATGACACTAGATGGTCACCACCGACCGACAAGGGCGCAATGCCTGCGGCGCAGACGCCGCTGAAGAAGGTCTCGATGCGCGAAAGCGAGTCCATCAGGTCCACCGGGTTGACCGGCGTGTCGCCCAGGTCGGCGCAATTGCACAGCGTGAAAGGCGCGATGCCGCTGGCGCGGTTGACATTGCGGATCATGGTGGAGATATCGCGCACCTGGCGCGGGCCGTGGCGTGCTCCCGGGCGGTTGGTGGTGCCGCCGTCCCAGGGGATGCCGACGAGGCCGATTTCGACGTCGGCGTATTCGGGGTCGTGCGCTTGCACGTAGGGCAGGCGCATCAGCGTCGGGATGCCCGCAAAGCGCGGCATCACCGAGCCGGTGATGGGTTTGAAAAATTCGCGTGGCGTACTCACATCCGTCCCCTCCAAGGTACAACTTTCTTCTCGACCCAGCGCATCAGCAGGTCAAACGCAAATGCCACCGAACCGATGACGATGATGCCCATCACCACAATGTCGGTGCGTAAAAAGTTGGACGCGTTCAACACCATCTGGCCCAGGCCGACGTTGGCCGCCACCATCTCAGCGGCCACCAGCGTGCTCCAGCCAAAGCCAATCGAGATGCGCATGCCCACCAGAATCTCGGGCATGGCTGCGGGTAACACCACGTGCCAAATCACCTGGCTGTAGCTCGCACCCATCGAATAGGCCGCGTTCATTTGCTCTTGCGACGCGCTGCGCATACCGGAGCGTGCAGCCATAGCCAGTGGCGCGAAGCAGCTGAGGTAAATCAGAAGCACTTTGGGCATCTCGTCAATGCCAAACCAGATGATGATGAGCGGCAGGTAGGCCAGCGGCGGCAGGGGGCGCAGCAACTCGATGGGTGGGTCGAAAATGCCGCGCCAAAAGCGCGACATGCCCATGGCAATGCCCACGGGAATCGCCGTCAGGCAGCCCAGCGTGAACGCGGCAAACACGCGCAGCAAGCTGGCCAGAAAATGCTGCCACAGCGGTTTGTCGTTGGCAGTGCCCGTCAGGTACTCGTAAAACTGCTGGAACGTGGCTTGCGGCGAGGGCAAAAAGATCGGCTTGATCCAGCCCATATTGGTGGACACAAACCACAGCACAAAAAATGCGGCGATCGTCACCGTGGTGATGAAGGCGCTGGAGCCTTCCCCGGGAATTTTGAATGCGCTGGTTTTGAGCGCGGGGGTGGATGCGTTAGACATGGACAGCCTCGCGTTGGTGGATGATGGACAGGACTTCTTCACGCAGGCGGATGAACTCGGGCTCCGACTTCACTTTGCGCGGGTCACCGTGTTCCAGATACTGGCGTGAGAACGGCACATCGTCGTACGTGTGCGTGATCCGGCCGGGGCTCGGACTCATCACGATCAGGCGAGTGGCCAGGAACAGCGCCTCTTCTACCGAGTGGGTGATGAAGAACACCATTTTGTTGGACTTGGCCCAGGCGTGCAGCAAAATTTCCTGCACGGTTTCGCGGGTGAAAGCGTCCAGCGCGCCCATGGGCTCGTCCATCAGCAGCACCTCGGGGTCGCTGGCCAATGCGCGGGCAATGCCCACGCGCTGCTGCATGCCGCCGGACAGTTCGTACACCGCACGGTCCGCATACTTTTCCAGGCCCACCAGGCCCAGCTTTTCTTCGCCAATGCGCCGCCGCTCGGCGCTGCCCACGCCGCGCATGCGCAGGCCCAGGCAGACGTTGTCGATGACGGATAGCCAGGGCATGAGCGCATGCTTCTGGAACACCACGCCACGGTCTGCGCCGGGGCCTTCGACATGCGTGCCATTGATCAGCACCTCGCCGCTGGAGGGCGGTAAAAAACCGGCGATGCAATTGAGCAGCGTGGTCTTGCCGCAACCCGATGCGCCGAGCGCGACGACGAAGTCGCCCCCTTGCATCGTCAGGTTGACCGGCGCAAGCGCTTGCAGCGTCCCCCCTTGGACGGCGTAGTTCACCGTGAGATTCTTGATTTCTAGGACTGGCATGGTGTCTGGATCCTGCGAGACGGTAAAAAAAAGGGGCAGACCCGGTGAAGAGTCGCCCCTGGGGCTGGCGCGAAGCCAGCTTACTTCATGGCTTCCTTCAGGTAGCTCGTGTCCACAAATGCGCTGTAGTCAGGCTTGACTTCCTGCAGGCGGCCTTGCTCTTTCAAGAACGCAGAGGTGTTGGCCAGGGTCTTGGCAGCACCGCCGCCCAACCAGGTTGCCGACATCTGGGTGGCTGCGTCGGGCAGACCAAAGGCGGCCATTGCTTCGGGCACGTCTTTCTCGTCGGCTTTGGTCCACTTGGCCACGGCTTTGACTTCGGGCGAACCCACGGTCCACTTGGCGGTGTTGTTGCGGTAGTTGGCGTCCGCTTTGGCAATGGCCTTGATCATGGCGACCACGAAGTCTTTGTTCTCAGCCGCCCATTTGGCATTCACGACCAAGCCGTCAAACGTTGGATAGCCTTTCTTGCCCACATCACCAGAGTTGGCGATGGCTTTGCCGGTGCGGCGGATTTTGGAGAGGACCGGATCCCAGATGAAGGATGCGTCGATGTCACCACGCTCCCATGCGGCGGCGATTTCGGGCGGACGCATATTCATGACGTTGACCGATTTGGCATCCACGCCTTCGAGTTTCATGCCGACCATCAGCGAGTAATGGGCGGTGGAAACGAAAGGAACGGCGACTTTCTTGCCGACCAGATCTTTCCATCCATTGATGTTGGAGCCGTTGCGGGCGACCAGGGTGTCCGATGCGGCGATGTCATCCAGAATCCAGACCAGCTTGACGTCCTGACCCTGGCTGGTTGCAGCTGCCAATGGGCTGGAGCCGACTTCGCCCACTTGCACGTCACCCGAGGCCATGGCCTTGATCACGTCGCCGCCGCCGCCAAACATGCGCCAGTTGATTTTGTAGCCGGTGGCCTTTTCGATTTCAGCCGACTCCATGGCAATGCGGTAAGGCAGAACCATGTCCTGGTGCGCAAACGTCACCTCTTTCTTGGCTTGGGCGAAGCTGGTTGCGGTGCCGGCTGCGACGAGCAGCGCGAGCACGGACTTGGCGATGACCGGAAGCACATTCTTGTTCATGAGAAAAACCTTTCGTCTAAAAATTGCTTGCAAAACGCGGGGGCATGGTATGACCCTTCACACAACTCGCTTGCATGAGCTTATGAGTTTGTATGGGCCGCAGGGATGCGACTAGTGCCAGTTGGATGCATTTATAGTGCCAGCCCAAGCCAGAGGCCTGGACGCTAAAACGCCCTCGGGTCGCCCCAAAGCAGTGCTCTTTGCGCGCTTAAGCCCCGCCAGCGTTCACTTTTTTAAACGCTGCCCGAATGCGTGCGTCGTGGCTTTGCTGTTACTGTGCAGGCCCGCTCTGGTACCGGAGCGCGGGTTTGCCCTAGGCCCCGGTTTTTCATAATTTGCCTCTTATGCATCCACTTGTGCTTCGCTTGCTGCCTTTTTTGCGCTGGTGGCCCCGTGTCAACCGACACTCTTTGCGCGCCGATGCATTGGCTGGCCTGACGGGCGGGCTGATTCTGGTGCCGCAGGGCGTGGCTTTTGCCACGATTGCGGGCATGCCGCCCGAATACGGCCTGTACGCGGCGATGCTGCCCGCTGTGGTGGCCGCGCTGTGGGGCTCGTCCTGGCATCTGGTGTCGGGGCCGACCACGGCGATCTCCATCGTCGTGTTCGCCACCATGAGCCCGCTGGCCGAACCCGGCAGCGCGCAGTTTGTCGCGTTGGTGTTGACCTTGACCTTCTTCGTCGGCGTGTTCCAGTTGCTGCTGGGCATTCTGCGGTTGGGCACCCTGGTGAATTTTGTGTCGCACACGGTGGTAATCGGCTTCACATCGGGCGCCGCGGTCTTGATTGCCGCTAGCCAGGTGAAAAACTTTTTTGGCCTGCCGATTCCGCGCGGCGCGTCGGTGGCGGCGGTGTTGCAGGGCCTTTTTGCACACCTGACTGCGGTGCAGCCCTGGATTTTTCTGGTGGCGATGGTGACGCTGTTGGTTTGTGCGCTCTCCAAATACCTGTGGCCGCGGCTGCCGCACATGATCGTGGGCATGGTCGCCGGCAGCGCATTGGCTGCAGCGATCAATGCCTGGCTGGGCCCGCAGGCCACGGGCTTGAGCAGCATCGGTGCTTTGACCATCGGCTTTCCGCCGCTGTCCAGCCCCGATTGGTCCTGGGACACGGCGCAGCGCATTGCGCCGATTGCCGCAGCTGTGGCCCTGCTGGCGCTCACGGAGGCGGTGTCCATCGCCCGCGCCATGGCCTTGTCCAGTGGCCAGCGGATTGACGGCAACCAGGAGTTCATCGGACAGGGCTTGTCCAACATCATCGGCGCGTTCTTTTCGGGCTACGCCTCCAGCGGGTCATTCAACCGCAGCGGCTTGAACTATGTAGCGGGTGCGCAAACACCATTGGCAGCGGTGTTCTCCGCCGGGTTTTTGCTGCTCATCATGCTGTTCCTGGCCCCGCTGGCCCAGTACCTGCCCACCGCCGCTATGGCGGGCATTTTGTTTGTGGTGGCCTGGGGCTTGATCGATACCACGCAGATTGTGGAGACCTGGCGCGCCAGCCGAACCGAGTTTGGTGTGCTGCTGGCCACGTTTTTAGCCACGCTGACGCTGCAGCTGGAATTCGCCATTTACGTGGGCGTGGGCTTGTCGCTCATCTTGTATTTGCGCCGCACCTCGCAGCCCGGTGTGGAAGACGTCAAACCCGTGCCCGGGCGCAGCACACCGATCTTCAGCACCGACACCGGCCTGCCCGATTGCCCGCAGCTCAAGATCGTGCGCATCAATGGCTCGCTGTTTTTTGGCGCGGTCAACCACCTGCAAGAGGCTTTTCAAGCCATCGACGAAGCCAACCCCGGGCACCGCCATGTGCTGCTGGTGGCCTCGGGCATCAATTTCATCGACCTGGGCGGCGCGCACATGCTGGCGCAAGAGGCGGCACGGCGCAAAGCGCTGGGCGGCGCGCTCTACATCACCCACCTCAAAGACGAGCCCATGGCCACGCTGCGCCAAAGCGGCGTGTACGACCAGATCGGCGCCAGTCACTTTTTCCGCGCCGGTCAGGACACCTTGGCGATCCTCAAAAACCGCCTGGCCGCCGACGTGTGTGCGCGGTGCACGGTGCGCGTGTTTGCGCCCTGCGGCCCTGCGGGTTCAGGCGCGCGGCCGTAGCAGCGTCAGGATCTCGCCCAGCGTGTGCGCGCTGCGGTGGTTCTGCATGTCCAGCACCACGCTGCGCGCATAAAACGCGCTCAAATCCAGCCCCAAACCCACGCCCCGCAGTTCAATCTGGCCCGCCCGCTCAATGCGCTGGGCGGTGGCTTGCAGATCGCGGTCCAGGTAATACGTGTCGTTGGCCAGCACGGTTGCCCCGTCCATGGGGCTGCCATCCGAGAACACCAGCAAGATGCGGCGCTGCGCCTGTACCGCTTCCAGGCGCGCCGCCGCCCAGCGCAGCGCCTCGCCGTCCACGCATTCGCGAAACAGATCGGGCTTGAGCAGCGCGGCCACGCCGCCTTTGCCGCGCCGCCACGGTGTGTCGCTGTCTTTGAATACGATGTGGCACAACTCATTGAGCCGTCCCGGTGCGGCCGGTTTGCCCGCGCGGCGCCAATCGCGCATCACGCGCCCGCCGTTCCACGCGCCGGTGGTGTAGCCCAGCAGCTCGGTCTGCGCGCCGGCCAATTCCAGCGCGCGCAGCAGCACATCGAGCAGGGGCGCGAGTTGCGCCATGTGTTGCTTCGTCGAGCCCGAGCAGTCCAGCAGCAGCCCCACCACGCAATCGGTCACCGGCGTTTGGTGCGGTGTGCGGAACAGGCGGCGCTCGGTGGGGCTGGCCACCAGTTGCGCCAGCCGCCGCCCGTCGATCAGCCCGCTCTCCTGCCCGCTGTCCCAGCCGTCGTCGAGCGGCTGCGCCAGCAGCGCTTGCAGCGCGCGCGCCAGCCGTACCGGGTTGATGCCGGTGTGCGCCACCGACGTGTCCAGCGCGGCGCGCAGCTCGGTCAATTGCGCGGCGCGCACCAGGCTGCCGGCGCTGGCCTCGCGGTCATAGGCGGTGGTGAAAGCGCGGTAGCTGCCCGCGCCGGATTGCGGCGCATCGCGGGCCAACAGCGCGCTGGCTAAGCCGCTGTCTTCGCCGGCCTCGAAGTCCACCCAGATTTGCAGCCAGGCGTCTTCGTCCTCCGCGTCCGGCGTTTCGGTGTCCTTCTTGGCGGTAGCCTCGGGTGTGGCGTCTTCGGCCAGTTGCGCCACCACTGCCGCAATCGCCAGCGCGTCTACCGCGTATGCCGCCTGCTTCTCGCGCTTACGCCGCAGCCCCGCCAGCGCGTGGCCGATGCGCGGCACCAGCCCGAAGCGCGTCGCCTCCAGCATGTCCTCTAAGGCTTCGTCTACCGCGTCGCCGGTGATGCGCGCGCGGCAGACTTGCGCCACTGTCAACAACAGAATGCCCTGTGCCGATTCGTGCAATCGCGCTTGCACAAAAGCCCGCGACCAAGCATGGAAGCGCGCCTGCATATTGCGGCGCACGCCCGGCCAGTGCGCGCTGACCAACGATTCCGCGCGGTACTGCTCCAGCAGGTCAAACACCCGCCGCGCCATCGGTTGGGCCGGGCGCAGACTGCGGTGCAGCGCCGCGTCGCTGTGACGTAGCCGCAGCGCGACGCCGTCGGCTGCGCCGCGAAACGAGGTCAGATCCGGGCGGGGCGCGTCGGCATCCAGGCTGCGCAATTGCGCGTGCGGGTGCAGATGCGGCGCGAAGCTGGGTAGTTGCGCCGTGCCGTCAAACAACAAAGCGCCTTTGTAGTGAACCTGGCGGCGCGCGCTCAGCGCCCGCAAGGTGGCGGCGCACAGCTCGTCCAGCGCCTGCTGGCGGCGGCTGTGCGCTTGCACGCTGTCGATCTCCAGGTTGGCCTGCATACGCGGCGCGGGGTTTCAGCTTGCGGGCTGGTCGCCGGGGGCGGGGAAGAGCGGCTGGTCAAAGCAGCGCTGGAAGTATTCGGCCACCAGCGCGTGCTCGGCCTCGTCGCATTTGTTGACAAAGGACAGGCGCAGCGCCAGCGCCAGGTCGTGAAAAATCTCCAGGTTTTCGGCCCAGGTGATGACGGTGCGCGGCGACATCACAGTGGATAAATCGCCCGCCGCAAAACCTTTGCGCGTCAAGTCGGCCAGCGCGACCATCTGCGCCAATAACGCTGGCTGCGCGGCCAGCGTAGGTACGCGCGCGGCCACGATGGCGACTTCGTCTTGCGGGGCCAGGTAGTTGAGCGCGACCACCAGATTCCAGCGGTCCAGCTGCGCGTGGTTGAGCCGTTGCGCGCCGAAATACAGGCCGTTCAAATTCCCCAGGCCAATCGTGTTGCTGGTGGCAAACAGGCGGAACTGCGGGTGCGGGCGGATCACGCGGTTTTGGTCGAGTAGGGTGAACTGGCCCTCGCGCTCCAAGATGCGTTGGATCACAAACATCACGTCGGGGCGGCCGGCGTCGTACTCATCGAATATCAGCGCCATGGGCCGCTGCAGCGCCCAGGGCACGATGCCTTCCTGGAACTCGGTGACCTGCTGCCCGTCGCGCAGCACCACGGCATCGCGCCCGACCAAATCCAATCGGCTGATGTGGCCATCCAGGTTCACCCGCACGCAAGGCCAGTTCAGCCGCGCGGCCACTTGTTCAATGTGCGTGGACTTGCCGGTGCCATGCAGGCCTTGCACCAGCACCCGCCGGTTGTGCGTGAACCCCGCCAGCAGCGCCAGCGTCACATCCGGGTTGAAGCGGTACGCCGTGTCGATGTCGGGCACATGCGCGCCGCGCGCGGTCATCGCGTCGACTTGCATATCGCTGTCGATGCCAAACAGCGCGCGCACGGAGACGCGTTGCACGGGTGCGCTTATATCGGTGGTGTTGGGCGTGTTCATGCGGCGTCGGCTCCGCGTTGCGGATCGGTATCGGGTTGGGTGTCGGCCTCAATCGCGCTGAGGGCTTGTGCAGCGCGCTGCAGCGCCGGCAGCAGCGCCAGGGCTTTGTCGGCTGTCAGGCGCATCAGCGGCGCTTGTACTGCCACGCACAGGTTGGATCGGCCGCTGCGCGCGGGCACCAACACCGCTACGCACAGCAAGCCCGGCAAAAACTCTTCGTTGTCCAGCGCAAAACCCTGGCGTTTGACGGCACGGATTTCGGCTTCCAACGCTTCGGGTGCTACCAGTGTTTTGGGCGTGTAGGCCTCCAGCGGCGCGTGGGCCAGCAGGCGCTGGCGTTGGGCTGGGCCCATTTGCGCCAAAAACACCTTACCGCTGGCCGAGCAATGCATGGGCACGCGCGAGCCGGGGTGCAAATAAAAGCGCAGCGGCGCGGGCGTTTCCACCCGGTCCAGGTAAATCACCTCGCTGCCGCTGAGCGCGGTCAGGTTGCAGCTTTCGCCGACTTCGTTGACGAGTTGGCGCAGCACCGCGTGGCGCGCGCCGTGGGCGGTGTCGTTGAGCAGCAGGTTTTCGGCCAGGCGGCGCAGCCGCACGCCGGTGCCGTACAGCCGCCCGTCGCCGCTGCGCTCGAGCAGGTTGGCGGATTCGAGCTGTTGCAGCATGCGGTGCAGCGTCGGCTTGGGCAGCGCGGTGGCGTCGGCCAGGCCTTGGAGCGAGAAGTACTGGTCTTTGGAGGCGATGACTTCGAGCAACGCAAACAGGCGCAGCGTGGGCGTGTCGCCATTGATTTCCAGGGCGTGCGCGGAGGTGGGAACGGCTTGCATCGCGGCATGATAGGGCATATGCGCCATTTGTCCATTAAACGGAACAAATACATCTTAAAAATGGAATACAGCCTTGTTCGGCCCGGTTTTTATCGTTATAGTGGCTCACCATTCCGGTTTCCGGAACGATTTGTACCGAATCTGTATTTTTATGCTGCGGCGCAGCAGTTTTACCTTCAGGAGACTTCTTCCATGAGCCAAGCCCCCCAAGACAAGCGCACCGTGGTCAGCGGCGTGCAAAAAATGACGCCGTCCGAGGCCTTTGTGGAGACCATGGTCGCCAATGGCGTGACCGACATCTTCGGCATCATGGGTTCGGCGTTCATGGACGCGATGGACATCTTCGCGCCGGCCGGTATCCGGCTGGTACCGGTGGTGCATGAGCAAGGCGCGGCGCACATGGCCGACGGCTACTCCCGCGTATCCGGTCGCCACGGCGTGGTGATCGGGCAAAACGGCCCGGGCATCAGCAACTGCGTGACTGCGATTGCCGCCGCGTACTGGGCGCACAGCCCGGTGGTGATGATCACGCCGGAGACCGGCACCATGGGCATGGGCCTGGGTGGTTTCCAAGAGGCGCACCAGCTACCCATGTTCCAGGAGTTCACCAAATACCAGGGCCATGTGAACAACCCCAAGCGCATGGCCGAGTACACCGGCCGCTGCTTTGACCGCGCGATATCCGAGATGGGCCCGACCCAGCTCAACATCCCGCGCGACTACTTCTACGGCGAAATCCAGTGCGAAATCCCCAAGCCCATGCGCGTGGAGCGCGGCCATGGCGGCGAGAACAGCTTGGCGGCGGCGGTGGAAATGCTGGCGCACGCCAAATTCCCCGTCATTCTGTCCGGTGGCGGCGTGGTGATGGGCGACGCGGTGGATGAATGCGTGGCCTTGGCCGAGCGTCTGGGCGCGCCGGTGGCCAACGGCTATCTGCGCAACGACTCGTTCCCGGCCAGTCACCCGCTGTGGGCCGGCCCGCTGGGGTACCAAGGCTCCAAAGCCGCGATGAAGTTGATCGCCCAGGCCGACGTGGTGATCGCATTGGGTTCGCGCATGGGCCCGTTTGGCACGCTGCCCCAGCACGGCATGGACTACTGGCCCAAAGACGCCAAGATCATCCAGGTCGAAGCCGACCACACCAACCTCGGCTTGGTGAAAAAAATCACCGTGGGCATCCACGGCGACGCCAAGGCCGTGGCCAAAGAACTGCTGCGCCGCTTGAACGCCATGACGCTGGCCAGTGACGCAACCAAAGCTGCGCGCGCCGCCACCATCAAGACTGAAAAAGACGCCTGGGAAAAAGAACTCGACGCCTGGACCCACGAGCGTGACGCCTACAGCCTGGACATGATCGACGAAGCCAAGGCTGAGCGCACGCCCACCGGCGGCACTTACCTGCACCCGCGCCAGGTGCTGCGCGAGCTGGAAAAGGCCATGCCCAAGCGCGTGATGGTGTCCACCGACATCGGCAACATCAATGCCGTGGCCAATAGCTATTTGCGTTTTGATGAGCCGCGCAGCTTCTTCGCCCCCATGAGCTTTGGCAATTGCGGCTATTCGCTGCCCACCATGATTGGTGCCAAGGCCGCCGCCATGGACCGGCCTGCGGTTGCCTACGCCGGTGATGGCGCATGGGGCATGAGCATGTCGGAGTTGATGACGGCCGT
>Ga0214921_10006899_pt1 | contig 15316 bp, 32 predicted proteins | sample LL1505_MetaG_FD_177992 | JGI IMG/M metagenome (GOLD analysis project Ga0214921, IMG submission 177992) | Freshwater microbial communities from Lake Lanier, Atlanta, Georgia, United States - LL-1505 | ecosystem: Environmental > Aquatic > Freshwater > Lake | place: USA: Georgia | collected...
GTAAGCATCAGATGCTTGTGCTGGTCCGAAACATTTAGTAGAATCGGATCTAAGTGTAGCTACTACACCGCCATCATTATTCAAACCTTGATTAAACTTTACAACCTCTCCCACCCATACAGGTTGTGAAAGAGCTATCTGGCACAGTAGTGCCCCCGCGAAAGTTAATAGTGTTTTCATGATAATATGGTTTTGTGATTATAAATATTAGTTAGTCTAAATAATTTCATAGATTTTTTTATGATATGAATATTTTTAATGTTTGACCTCCATCCTGAAATGATAATTCAATAGTATTGAAATCATTTAATTCCTGATACATGGTGAGTAATCTACCAATAGGTTTATTATTATCGGCATGATTAATTACTTCAAGCCTAGTTACTTTTTCTAGTTTGGTTTCTAATTCGTTATTTTCCATAGTTTTCATCATAATAGTTTTGAGCATATATTTCATCTGACCAAGGTTCAGATAGATAGTCTCTTCCATTTCTAAAACATTCTTTGGCTACCTTGATAATCATCTCTGCTTCTTTTTGTTTTGCAATAGCATAAGTGAAGCAAGCAGTTTCAAATAAATCACCATCATGCTCATAGTGACTTTTAATCTTATCAAAATACCAGTCAACTGCTGTTTGTTTTTTATTTTCCATAAGTTTCGTTATAATAAGTTGATGGTTCAATTCGTGGATATCCATTGATATGGTGTTCGTACTCATATTCAAGACCTTCATCAAATGCAAGTTCAATCTGATCTCTTTCAACAATTAATAACTCTGCTGCCTTATCAATAGCCTCTGCAAATGAAAGTAGCTTAAGTGGATGCTCTAACATCATCTTATCTCCCCATTCAATAAATTGTTGTAATGCGGTTTTATTAGCCATAGGTTTCGGTATAGTATTGTTCTGCTTCTGGTTCATAAAATTGATAATCTAATGGCTCAATAAAACTTTCTTGCCAAGCATTTACCCATGCATTTTTTATCTGCTCCTTCTCCATTTGCTTGGCTTTTTCAACAAATGATGTAGGAATAAAGTCAATACCTTCTTCGTTTCTTAATTGCTCAAGCAACCACTCAACTGCTGTTTGTTTATTCATAATCTTTATACTTTCTAATTAGTTTAAATGTTGTTTTTATATCATGCCAATTTAACTGTGGTTTTTCACCTTGTTTAACAGGATACCAAGCAATAGTATAACCATGATTAGCATTACTCCAATCTTCACGTTGAATTTTATTACCATTAACTTTATAAAGATAAATCCAAGGTATATTACCTATTAATTCAATAGTGATACCTATTTTTTTAAGACGTTTTATAAATATCTCTACTTCATTCATAATTATTTGTTTTTAACAATCTCAATTAATTTGATTAAACAAGCAAGTTCTGCTTCTTCGTAAGTATCAAATGAATCATTGGTTTGAGTTACACCTTCTTTATAGGTTTCATAACCAAATCCTTCATCAAACTTAAATATAAAAGAATACAAATCATACTTCTCTCTAAACCATCTAAATGCTTGTGAGAATGTTGGTGCAGATAAATTTTTATTTTCATAACAGATATCAAACTTCAATACATCGTTATCTTTTCTATCAAAAAACCCAAAACAAGGTTCATCAAATCCAAGTTCTTTAAGTTCTAATGCTTGTTCGTAAGGAATAAATTCTGTTTTCATTTAAAAGTTACATTAATAATGTTTTTGTTTACAATCTTATTACCATCTTTCCAAATAGTATCACCTTTTACTGAATCTGCATCTATAGTTGGATAACCTGCATATCCATATGTAATCCAATGACATTGAACCTCAATTGGATATTCTTTGGTTTTAGATGATTTTGGTGATGGCAAAAAAACACCTAATACTATACCAACTACAAGCATTATTATTGGATACCAAAAATACTTTTTATTTGTTTCTGTAAATTCTTTGCTCATTATTTAGATTGTTTCAATTTTAGTAATAATAGTTTGTCGGATTGGATAATAGGCAATTACAACATATCCATCTTCTCTTTTATTAAAGAACTCATATACACCACCACTACTATAATTTAAACCATCACATTCAATAGTTGTCTGTTGTGTAGTATCTGAGTTTCTGTAGTATCCGAGTATTGTGATGTGAAATCGTTTCATTGTTTAGGTTGTTTAAGTGATTTAGGTTTTCTCCACAACTTTTTGTGCATCCACATTCCTAATTCAGTTGGACATGGTATTGCGATAACCCATCTTAAATAAGGAAGTATTCCAACAAATCCTATACCCCAATGGTTATCAATGACAACAGAAAATTCAAACTCAAATGAATCTAAAGTCCATATTGTAATAAATAACCACCTAAAACTAAAATGATAAGTATTATGTTCATTTGATTCTCTTGTCTCAATAATAGGAACTAATGGGAATATTTGTTTTTTATACCATTTTGTATTGTGGTTCAATCCACATTCATATTGTGCCATATTTATTTAGATTGTTTAAGTGATTGGATGATATCAAGTAATGCTACTTCAGATAAAAGTCCATTTGTATAATGATAATCAAATGCTTTACTTATTGCTTTTCTAACTTGTTCCTCAGTATATAGAGTTTCTTTGGGCTCAACAGAATGATTAATTAGTTTGGCATACTTTTGTACTTGATTAGTATGACTATCTATATATTCCTTTACTACCTCAAACTCCACCTCTTTACCTACTAAATTTTCTATTTTAGAATCAGGATTAGATAGTATATCAGATATGTCATCACGATGTAAGGGTAATGCGTTTTGATTTCTTTTTACAATACCATCACCAAGTATTTGGTCATAAATTACTATCCAACCTTGTTTTGTTTTATTTAATATGCCTTTCATAGCTTTTCTATTTCTTGTTTTACTTCTAACCAATAGTCAATATCAAATACAATAGGTTCAATATTATATTCGTTAATTACATTTAGTATTTCATCTACTGCTAATAATGCACTAATTGTGGCATTATCACATTCATGACAACTAAATGTAAATAATTTAACTAAATTTTCTGCTTTTTCTTTTGGTGTCATAATTCACCTCCTTCATTTAATACCCATTTAAGGATTTTAATTTTATTATAGCAATCACTCATAATATCAGAAGCATGATCTACTTCACCTCTATCAGAATCTTTACCCCAATAACTTCTATCTTTTAGATATCTTTCATAAGCTTTATCATGCCAATCTTTAACATCATCATATTCTAATAAAAGTTCATCAAGTTTTGCTTGTATTTCATCTTTAGTTTTCATAACTATTTCTTTTTAAACTGTTCAAACCATATATTTAATAAGTCAATAGTTCTTTCAGCACTATCATATCTTGATTTAGCATGTAACATTTGCCCATGTACGTTTCTATTTTTATCAGTGTAAGTGGTTACAAACTCAGCAAAAGAAATCATATCTTCCTCACTATACATTCTTTCTTGTTGCCATTTAGCACCTAATTTAAAAGATGCAAAATCAAACTCTGTAAAATCAATTGAATTATATATTCTGTCAAAGGCTTCTTCAAGTGTTTCTTGTTTAGGTTCTTCTTTTGGAATGATTATTTTGTAACTACAATATTGATGTTGAAATATTTCACCACCATCTTCATTATCAATCCACTCATCTTCATATCTAGTACCTTCTCCTATCTCAACTTCCTCACAACTTGGATTCTTAACAAACCATTCTAAGAACTCATCATCAATAGATTGTACACCCTTTTTGATTAAGTCTTGGTCTGTTGTTAGAATGATTTTTGCGTAGTATCTATAATCATAACCACTATGAAATTTAACAATCTCATTTAGTTTTGATAAACAATAATCTCCTTCTTTTGGTTGTTCATCAGAAGTGATGTAGATGTTTTTATTAATTTTGTGTATGTTTTTCATAACCATTCTTTATCTTTTAAAAATTGTAAAAATGCTTGTAAAAATCTAATACCTTCTGAACCGATATCAGGTAATCCCTTATGTGAATCTGGGTTGTTATTTAGTATACCCTTCATCCAAGCATTACTATCCCAATACTCTTCCTTGCAAGGTTTAACCCTTTTATCAGTAAACTTCATATCAATATCGTCATAAAATTCACCACTATCTCTACGTATTCTAGTTGCCTCGAAACAGAACTTATCATCTTCAACAACAATACCTTCGAATTCAGTAGGATCTAATTCAATTGGTGCTAAAGCAGCAGTCTCTCTAACATACCAAACACCATCAATTTGTATTCTGTCTTGTTTCATCACTTCTCAATTTCTTGTTTAACTTTTTGCCAATAGTTGTTATATTCTATTTGACTATCTGTAATTTGAGGTCTTGAGTTTATTATCTCATTTACTGCAATTAATGCACATTGCTTAGATAACACAGATACTAATATCTCTTCCCCATAATCCTCTCCTTCATTCATAAACAACATTCTGTATTCGTGTAGTAGTTGTTGTGCTTTTTCTTGTGGTGTCATAACTTTTTAACTTTTAATTAATTAAATATAAAAAGGAGAGCTTGGTAATCCAAGCCCCCTCTTTCAACTTAAAAAATACTCGTTATTAATTTAAACAATAATTAGTAGCTAATTCATACAACTTAGAATTCAAAGCAATATCTTGATTGAAATTCTTGATGCGACGTGCCTTACGTGTTTTGGTAGCATATCCATATTCAAAATCCCCTTCAAGTACTTTCTCCTGTACCCGATTGAATACACTCCATAAGTCACTACCTTCATCTTCTTTACGAATTGGCTTAATAAATTCATTGTAGTCAATAGTGATACGTTTCATTTCATCTTCACCGAAGCGTACTGTGAGTGCTTCTTTAGCGAATTGCAGAATTTGTTCTTCCTCCAATTGTGTTTGTTTAAATTTATTCATTGACTCAACTGTGAGTGGGAGTTTTTCAACTATGGCACTGATGGTTTTCTGTAACTCTTCAAAGTCATATCCCATATGTCTAATTTTCAAATCAGCAAAATCCTGAGTAGATATAACTAAACCATTTTCACAAATTAATCGAAATAAACCAGCACGAAATGTAAATGCATTTTTTCCATCTGAACTATTTGTTAATAGAATTTGTGGGAACACTGTGTCTCCATCTTTACCATCAATGATGATGTCATTGTTTCGAAATACAACTAAATGCTTTTGATACCCAGCATTTTTTCTTGCTTTAATTTGTTTTACATCTACCACGCCCCATCCTAACAATTCCATGTCTTCAATAATTTTGAATGTTGGAATGTGAGAGTAATGTTGAGAGGTAGTCTCGGCACCTTTAGCCGCGAAAATTGAATTTGCTTTTGACCGGATTTCATCCGTGGTCATGAATGTGTTTGATTTTAAATCTAGCATAACTTTTATTTTTTAAATTTGATTAAATATATAACTCAAAATCTTGTAATCCTAGTTTTACCATTTATCTAAACTAATTTTTCTAGGACGTAACATTTCATATCTAGCATCAAATTTTGTTCTTGGATCTCGATATGTTTGAGATTTAGTAATTAAGACACGTTTTCGTTTCCAGCCATGTCCAATCTGGAATGTTTTCCTGTAACGCGGTTTGCTGAAATCCGGGCTGCAAGATATTAGAAATATTAGCAACCCTATCAGTAGGCGTTTCATGGGGATGGTGTGTTAAGTAAACACAACCTGTTCCCATATACATATCTAGAAAAACACTACTTTGCCCACTCAAAGTAAGCCATTGTGATGGCTTCTCCAATAGTAAGATTTGGATTATCTTTCATGTTTTGAATTGCATACGTAACTATCTCTACCTCTAGATTGAGGTGTGTAGCATTTGTTAATGCCATTGATACTGTATCCATTTCTTCTAGGATAAATGAATCTATTGGTTTTTCTTTGTCTTTAGAGAACCATCCCATATATTTAGTTTTTATTATGTTTGCGATATAAAAAGTTGGAATTTCTAATTCTCATAACTTTTTTATTTACTTAAATATAAAAATATATATTTTGTAATCCTAGCCTTTTATTTTTTAACTAGTGACTTTTTATAGTCATAGAATGTATCGTATGTATACAATTTATCCATAAATTTTTTCCGTCCCGCCTCGAATGCTTGTTCTAAATCTTTTTCTGTTATTTTTTTAGGTGTAATTTCTCGTTTCCAAAAATCGATGCGTTCGATGTCGTTGTTCATTGTCTTTTTACAAGTTTTCCGTCAATTGCGTAATAAAAAGTAGCTGGTCTATATTTAGGAAAATCTTTATAATTAGGGACTATTCCTAATACATCTCCAACTGTAATTTGAGTTTCAAATATTTTTGAACATTCTCCTAATCCAACAATAGCTCTTAAAGTATATGTTCCAACTTGTGAGTAATAATGAACTGGATTAATATCGTTTTGAGCAAAATTACCATCACCGAAATCCCACTCAATATAATCATATGCTGAATAAATGTTTAAAACTGGGGTAACATATGAATCTCCTAAGTATACAGTAGTGAGTGGAATGTTTAGAACCGCATCTATAACAGTGTTTTCAATTGAAAATTGAATAGATTCAGCTATGCTATCATATAGAGATAAAGTATAGTTTCCACTAGACAAATCATAGATAGTATCTGTATATGTTGGTAGGTAAGTGGTTTGACCTGAACTGTTAGTTAGATAATATGGGGTAGAAGGTTCATCATTATTAATTACAACATATCCTTCTTGACATCCACCTACTGTTTCTATTTGAATTGGTCTTTCAAATAAAAGTGAAAATCTATTTGAAACCGGACCTTGAAATGTATAAGGGAGAGTATGGTAACCAGGTACTACATTATCCAATATAACAAATGGTAATGTATCTCCTATAATCAAATCTACACCTATTGTAAATGTACCAGTATCTGGAAAAGCAGAAGTACCTAATGGAATTAATTTATCTTCCGTTAGGTACCCAAATGCATTAATTGAATATTCAGCAGTGCCTATATATGTCCAAATTCCTTCATCTGATCCCACAAGGCGAAATGCATCACAACAATTATCTACTTGATCAGTGGTCGAATCAGTAAATACAATAAAAGTTTGTTTAGAAAATTGATTTGGTTTTGAAAAAAACAATCTAACACCACCTTGACTGTAACTTGCTATGCTGGTTAGGAGCAGCACTGCGCTTAGAAACTGTTTCATTTGCTTAATTCTTTATTAGTAAATATTTGTTTGGTTGTGTAAAGTAACTTAACATTAGAAACCTGTTTAACATCTAAGTTGTGGTATTTTACAAACCACTCCATCTTGTATTCATCCCAAGTGAACTTATTCCAATATTTGTGAGTGAGTGTATCTTTATCTCCACCAACTTTTTCAATCAAAACATAATCAGTGTACAGAACATTTTTTGTCTTGCAATTCAATGCTAATATTGAAAGCAATAATAGAAAAATATATCTCATTTCAATAATGTGTTGACAATAAATATATAAAGGGGGGTTCCTCAACGGGTTAATTTATCCTTTAATTAAATTTTTATTGTTTAGTTTTTCTTTAGCTATATTAGCCCCTGTTAGTTTATCTTCTAACTTATCAACACGATGATCAGTGTAGGCATTAGCCATATCTCTAGCATTTGTAAATGAATTTTCAATTCGTTGATGATAATCTTTGAATCTATCATTCATATCAGTGCGAAACCAATTCAAATCTTCCTGAGTACCTCTTATTCCGTTTTGGTAATCAGTTTGAATATACTTAATTTGTTTTGATTGTTTGAATACCATCAGAATACTGTAAACAACAACTGCTACAACTAGCATAGCAACCATCGTAAGTACTCCAAAAGTAAAATACATTGTTTCCATATTGATTTTTCCTTTCTTGTTTTTATGTCAAAGAACCCCCATTTTGTAGTCCTACCTAGAATCGAACTAGGAATGCAGGTTTAGAAAACCCGTGTTATATCCGTTTAACTATAGGACCAATTGAAACTTCTAAAACCCATCTCTTTATGAGGTAAGGAAACTCTGTTTCACGTTTTTTGCGTAGTCAGGACAGGATTCGAACCTGCAATAAGTAACCTTTAAAAGGGCTTGGCACCATGCCTCATTACACCCCTGACTATGAAATACCGATGCCTTCACTTTCACGAGGACTTGCGTGTCTTTTTCAACATTACTATTTTAGGACCCCATCGGTATTTTTTGTAGTCAGGACAGGATTCGAACCCGCATCTCTTGCACATATACAAGACGCTACCCTAGGTGGTATTCATTCCCACTTACGCCACCTGACTATTTTTTATTATATTAAATATAAAATTTCTTCTTCTGTTTTCCTAACCAAAGACTCATCAACTATTTCTTCTACAATTTGGCTCAGTAAATCTTGCATTACATCATCATCAACTAAAGAACGAAATCTTTCTATAGCATATCCCATTTCATTTCCTGTACGTGGATTAATTGGATTAACAATTTCTTCAAGTAAAACACCTACTACATTACTCACCTCATAAATTTCTCGAATTGTATATGTAGAATTTTTTCTTGGGAATGTGAATCCTTCAGGTACTATTCTATTTGATTCTGGGGAATTGTTGATGCAAACTACTTTCTGGCCTATTCTAAACATATTAAAAATCATCTTTAACTATTGGTTCTACTTCAATTTGTTTTGGGAGAGGTTCACCGTATTGAGATACTAAAATTCTATAGTATTTATCATTTTTATAAACCTCAACCCACTGACCTGTAGGCTGTCCATTTCGTGTTAATGGAATAATAATTTTTTTCCTGAATAAATTAAAAATACGATTCATCATTTTCATTTAAGTCAACATCCCAACCTGCTAGTTGGAAATAAAGTTCTAGATTATCTATTTGATTTGTTTCTTTACAATAAAATGCTTTAGCATGGAATCCACCAGTAGCTATTTTAGCATCTGATTTATTTTTTAAAGCATAAAAACAAGCATCATGTAATAAATTTTGAGCAGTAACAACTAATGCTCCAATAGAAGGAACTTCAGTACCGCTATTATATGTTGCCCATCTCCAATCCAGAGCAAGCATAGTATTGTGTACTTTTTCCCAATTAAAATTTTCAATAATATTTTCTACAGCTGATTGAGTGGTCATATCTTTTTAATTTATCTAAATATAAGAATAAAAATCTTGTAATCCTAATTAATTTATTTAATCAATAAAAAAGGGCGGTTTTACCCGCCCTTATAAATATAGTCACTTAATATTAATGAGTAGCCCAGTACTCAGAATTTTTAGTGCGACGATATGAAATTTTGTACATTGCATTAGCAAGTTCGTCTGAAATGCTACGACGGCAAGCAATCACATTTGCAATGTGAGATTTTGAATAACCTGTAGCTTCTGCTAGACGATCAATGTCTCCATCAAAATAACGAGCATTATAAAATGCACGAATTGCTGTACGATTCATTCGACGCTTAAGCGACTTTTGTTGTTTTTGATTTTTGTTTTTCATAAAACTTGTTTTTTTAATTTTTAATTTACTTAAATATATAAACAAAAATTTTGTAATCCCAGTTATCTTAAAAATTTCTTACTCCAATTAATCTTCCTGACAAGTCATATATTAACATACCTGAATTAGATTTAGGGATATATGAACAATATATAATATCACTTAAAATTATATCTCCATTATAATCATGTTCAGCAATACGAATATATATAGTACCAGGAAATGGTGGTATGAAACTAGATGTATAATATCTGTTTGTAGAGCTATTTGTTGATGAAGGAACTGAAGCAGTAGAATACCATTTATTTAAATCATAGCTATATTGGATAGTAAAGTAATTGCTATTAGCTTCAGACATTGTTATCCAATCTACTATAATTGTATTTTCTACTTGTTTTGCCTCTACTGTTCCAAAATCAACAGCTAATGGATCTATTGGTAAGAAATAAGGACAAAAGTTATCTATATAAACTGTTCTTAAATCAAACCTAACATAATACATAGAATTTCCTAATCCATTTACTGATTGGCCTTGTGAAATTAGTTGACAATCTGAATTGTAGATAGATATACTAGCAACTGTTAGTGGATAGCCTAATGGAGAAGAATATCCCCAATATATTACACCATTTTGGTCTTCGGGATAAAACTTAAAATAAATTGTTGTATCCGAAATATCCTCAGAAAGACAGTACCCTCCATTATACAATTGTATAAAAGAGGGTATTGAGTATTGGTAAGTTAATAGATAAGGATCTTCCGGATCACAAGTTGACTGTGAAAAACTAAATGTTGTAATTAGTACTAACATAACCACAATTAACCCTTTGAGAGCATTTAGTGGTTTCATGATATATAGTTTTAAATTGTTTCATCCAAATTAACTAAAAGATGATGAACGCCAAGCTGTTCCGTTATAAATATATAATAGATTAGTAGATGGATTAAAATACATTGAACCAGTTTTAGGAGAGGATGGGTTACCTGTGTTGGTTGGGATCATGATAGAGCCTGATTTATTTCCATCTGCGTCCACTGTGAAACCGTCTTTTCGTCCTCCAGCATCACCTATACCAACTACAAATTTAGAACTTGTATTGTTTTGAACATTATAAGTACCTACTACTGTTTGATATGAGCCTGAAGCTACTGTTTCAAATCCTTCTGCGTGTGAATAATCATTTACTGCTTTGGTATTTCTACCTTCGGCATGTGAGTATAATCCTATTGCTTGAGTATTTCTTCCTTCAGCATGTGAATAATCTCCTATTGCTATAGTACTAAGTCCTTCAGCATGTGAATAACTTCCTGAGGCTATAGTTGAACCTCCTTCAGCATGTGATGCTATTCCTATTGCTATAGTACTAACTCCTTCAGCATGTGAGTAACTTCCTGAGGTTACAGTTGAATTTCCTTCTGTGTGTGAATTAGATCCTGATGCTTCTGTAAAATATCCTTCAGCATGGGAACCTGCCCCTATTGCTTTATTACCAGATCCTTCGGCATGGGAAAAAGCTCCTGAAGCTGTGTTAGCAGATCCTTCGGCGTGAGAAGCAGATCCTGATGCTAAAGTATATTGTCCTTCAGCGTGTGAATAATTTCCTATTGCTTTAGTACTAGTTCCTTCAGCATGTGAATACGAACCTGAGGCTGTTGTAGTATCTCCTTCAGCATGTGATGCTATTCCAGAGGCTAATGAATTGCTCCCTTCAGTGTGCGAATATTGTCCTGTTGATATTGTTGCATATCCTTCAGCATGCGAGAACTGACCTATTGCTTGAGTATTTACTCCTTCAGCGTGTGAATATGAACCTGAAGCAATTGTTTGATTTCCTTCAGCGTGTGAACTTTCTCCTGTTGATATTGTTGCATATCCTTCAGCATGCGAGAACTGACCTATTGCTTGAGTATTTACTCCTTCAGCGTGTGATTTGTCTCCTATTGCTAATGTATTCCTTCCTTCAGCATGTGAATAATCTCCCCCAAAAATTATATTTGAATTTATTGGTGAAGCATCATATGGTAAACCTATTTTAGCTGTAGTGGTAGATATTGAGGGATCACTAAATGTAATCTCTGTAGTTATGCCAACATATGTGGCTGAAGAAATCTCTAAGTATGCTACTCCATATACATTATCATAATCTGAATCATCTAGCATTACATGAGTGCCTGAGAATGCAGCGCTTACATCTCCATAAGATACATTTAATGTTATAGTACCAGGTACAAAAAATGAACCCAGATATCCTTTTAGACCTGTATTAGTAGAATATCCTTCAGCATGTGAATAGTCACCTGATGCTGTGGTATTAAATCCTTCAGCATTTGATCCTGTTCCAACTGAATCTCCATTTCCTGTGGAAATACTTCCACTAAATGTTGTGTTTCCAGTTATAATTGTATTTCCATTTATAATTGTAGAACCGTTTATAGTAGTGGAACCCCCAATTGTGGTAGAACCATTTATTGTATTAGTTCCAGTGATAGTATTAGAACCTGATAAGATAGAGGAACCTGATACTGTAAAAGATCTTGATACAATAAGGCTACTTGATCCGTTACTATCTGGGAGTGTTGATATGTTTCCGTAGATTAATGTTTCCATTTATTTATTTAAAGATTATTTTTTTAATTTGATGCCCAACTCATAACGGTTTCATATGTTGAACCCTTCAACTGTTGAATTAATATTCCGAAAGTTCCAGCTTTTCCTCCTGGGCCATATGTAATTCTCCAACTTCCTGCTGTACCTGCTGGAGGTCCGTAGTATACGGCTTGTTGACCATTCGCATTAGTGGCATATGATCCTGAAAAACGAATTGAGCCTGTTATTTCAACTTGGCTAGTGTGGGCATTGATTAGATTTTTTCTTTGAGCTGGATCATTCCCATTTCCTACAATAAATGCTCCTTGAACTGAACTAGTTTGGTTATATAGTCCTACAACATGCTGATAATCAGCCTTAGTTATATTTTGGGCTCCTCCAGCGTATGTAAAAGAACCAGATGTTATAGTTGAGGCTCCGGCAGCATGTGAATAATCACCATAAGCTTGAGTATTCAATCCTTCGGCATGAGACCAATCTCCTAATGCTTGAGTATTTCTTCCTTCAGCATGTGAATAATTTCCTATTGCTTGAGTGTTATGTCCCTCAGCATGTGAAGCAATTCCTGAGGCTAAAGAACTAGAACCTTCAGCATGTGACCAGGAACCTGATGCTATTGTTGCTCTTCCTTCGGCATGTGAATATGAACCTGAGGCTACAGTAGTATCTCCTTCTGCATGTGAATAAGAACCAGATGCAATTGTAGCATTTCCTTCAGTATGTGAGTAATCTCCTATAGCTTGAGTAGATTGTCCTTCTGTGTGTGAGTATGATCCTAATGCTATTGTGCTATTTCCTTCGGCATGTGAATAAGAACCAGATGCGATTGTAGTGTTTCCTTCTGCATGTGAATAGGAACCTGAGGCTACTGTTGAATTTCCCTCGGTATGAGATCCTATTCCTTTTGCTACAGTACTTTGTCCTTCAGCATGTGAATAATTACCTGAGGCAAATGTTAATATTCCTTCAGCATGAGAAAATTGACCTGAAGATGTAGTTGAAATTCCTTCAGCATGTGATGCTATTCCAGAGGCTAATGAACTGCTCCCTTCAGTATGCGAATATTGTCCTGTTGATCGGGTATTATTTCCCTCAGCATGTGAACCCAATCCACTTGCTATATTAGTTATAGCACCATTTGCTAATGAACCAGTTAAATTTAAAGATCCACTAATTGAAATATCATAAGCAACAGCTGCTGTTAATGCATCAACAGACTGTGAAACATGCCAAGATTGAATTGTATATGTTTGGGATATTTGATCTACTGATGGGGTAAATATCTTTTTAAGTTGATTAGCCATTGAACTTTTTGTTATAAATATTTAAAAAATATGAACTATCGCTATTTAATTAATAAAACTCTACCATAAATATATCCACTTTTATAATTTATCCCTTCATATTGAAGTTGGTAAACATATATATCATCTTGACAAATTTCTCCTCTATAGTATCCATTCCATCTATCTTCTAATGAATTTGCTTCAAATATCATTTCTCCCCATCTATTCCATATTCGCATATTGAATTTTGTTATTCCAATTCCATATGCTCCAAATTTATCATTTGAATTATCACCATCAGGAGTAAATGTATTTGGAATATATAAAGTCATATCAGGACATCCCTCTACAATTACGTCTAGTTCATTTTGAGCAAAACAATCTCCATTTGAATATTGAACTACTATAGTATAACTTCCTGGATTTTCCCATTGTATAGAAATAGTATTTGAATTTATACTTCCTAATACATTAAGTTGGGGATCTAAAATCCATGTTGTTACATATCCTGGTGGAGGTATAACAGAATATTTTGTTAGAACAAATGGAGTATTACATATACTAATATACTGAGGTTCTCCAACATTTACCTGAGTAATTGCTGAAGAACTGATGAAAATTAATATAAATAAGAAAACTACTTTAAACCAAAATTTAGATAGAATTCTTATCATATTTCATAAGAATTAGTTTGTGAATATAGTAGGAGGAGGAGGTGGTGGAGTAATAGTAATAGATCCATTCCCAGTCATAGGACAACTGTTTGCATCTGTAGATGTGAATGTAATTGGATAAATACCTTGTGTTAAACCAACCGCATTAAATGTATTTCCAACTACTCCTGTACCTCCAAATACTGGATTAGTTCCTAATGGATTAGCAGTTAAATTAATTGTTCCGTTTCCTTGACATAATGCATCTACTATAACCACAGGTATAGTAGGAGGATATATAGTAATTATGGCTTGTGCCACTGAGGAGCATTCTCCTATTGTTTTTGTAATTTCAATTGTATATACTCCTGGAGTAGTCCAAGTTACTTCAATTTGGTCTCCACCTGAAATTACTGTAAATGGGAAAGCGGGAGTAATTGAAAATGAATATGTTGCTAATGGATCAATCACTTGATCTCCATATACTTGTACCTCATTAGGGCAATAAAATGTATTATTGGCTGGGAATGGGGTAGGTACTTGAGCGTAAACTGTTACTGAAAGTAATGTTAGCAACAATAAAATGAGTAACTTTTTCATAGAATTGATTTATAATAATAAATATATTACTTAAGCTGAAAGATTATTTCATTTTTATCAAATGTGATAGATTTTATAACCATATTTTCTTTGGTTTCAAAATAATATTTTAAATTAGTACCTACTGATAAATAAGGGCCACCTGATGGATCTACCATATCATATGTAGATGTATCTGAATAGACTAGGGATTGGTATTTTTTAAGTAATTCAAATTTTGGATTGTGGATTTTGTCTTTGAATTGCTCTAAACTCATAGGTTCCTCAATATCTTTACAATATGCAGTATATGCATCATCATACACATTAGGATAACCACATCGTATCCATTCAGATTTATAACCTGACATTTTAACTGTTTTATCATCTAATTTTTCAAAGACAATATTGTCTCCGTAACGATTTTGGTATGTTGCTTTCATTAATTTTGGTATTTAATATATTCGTAGTGGGCTTGTGAGAGTAAGGTTATCTTCTTTTCAATCTCATTATTAATCATCCTTGAGAGTCTAAATCCTAAAATCACATCTAAGTTATTGTAGAATCTACCTTCACTAAATTTGAGTTTGATTTGAGAGTATTGAAAACCAGGTATTTGAGTTAGTTCTTGGAAAATTTCATCAAGATAACTTATAATAACAGGAATGTCAATGTCTAAGCCATAATGCCCTTCCTCT
>Ga0214921_10006900_pt1 | contig 15314 bp, 12 predicted proteins | sample LL1505_MetaG_FD_177992 | JGI IMG/M metagenome (GOLD analysis project Ga0214921, IMG submission 177992) | Freshwater microbial communities from Lake Lanier, Atlanta, Georgia, United States - LL-1505 | ecosystem: Environmental > Aquatic > Freshwater > Lake | place: USA: Georgia | collected...
ATCCGCTTCAATCACACAAACAGGATTGGGATCACTCCAAAAATTGGTATGGTAATTGGTGGATATGCCTCCCAGGAAAGCATTGCATCCGAAACCTGTATCCCTCAGGATATGGGCCACCATTGTGCTTGTGGTTGTCTTACCATGGGTTCCTGCAATACAAATATTGAAAGTACCCTTGGAAATAACCTGCAAAATATCGCTGCGTTTCAACAGGTTCATGTTCTGCTGCCTGCAGTGTGCAATGATCTTGTTGTCTTTTGGAATGGCAGGCGTGTACACAATGATATCAGCATCGTTTGGACAAGATGATGCTTCATCCGTATAATGTATTTCAATACCCTCTGCCAACAGGGCTTTGGTCAGTGCAGTTTGTGTTTTATCATAACCAGAGACGTTTACGCCACGGTCATGAAAAAACCTTGCAATGGCACTCATTCCGATGCCTCCTATTCCGATGAAATAGGCTTTGCGGATATCTGCTATGTCAATCAACTCAACCATTTGTTTTTTCTACTATTTGGATGATATGTTCGGCAATGATCATATCAGCATTTTTCACATACAGTGTTGTGGCAGCTTTCCCGAAACGATCACATTTTTCTTTGTCTGCAACCAGATCCAATAAAGCATCAACAAGAGCCTTTTCAACATTTTCATCAGGCACCATCAATGCTGCACCGTTGTTCACTAGGATGGAAGCATTGACTGTCTGGTGATCTTCTGCCGCGTGTGGAAAAGGCACAAGTACAGATGGCTTTCCGCAAGCACAGATCTCTGCCAAGGCAATTGCACCAGCCCTGGACACGACCAGATCTGCAGCTGCAAAAGCATAGTTCATTTTTGTAATGAACTCTGTAACACATACATCCTTCCTGTTCCTGATTTCAGCAGACACCAGTTCCAGGTTCCCTTTTCCTGTCTGCCATATCAACTGAACACCGGCTTGAAAAAACTTATTGATCTGTTTGGCAATAGCATTGTTGATGCTTCTTGCACCAAGGCTGCCACCAATCACAAGAACAGTTGGCTTGCCTGCTTTGATACCAAAAAACTCCAATGCTTCATCACGCAAGACAGTTGATTCAGCAATTTCCCTTCTTACTGGATTTCCAGTGCTAACCAATTTTTCAGCCGGAAAGAATTTTTCCATACCATCAGTTGCCACCATGATCAATGCTGCTTTCTTGCCAAGCATGATGTTTGATTTTCCAGCGAAAGAATTCGCTTCGTGCAAGAAACTGGCAATACCTTTTTGCTGTGCATATTTAAGCACAGGAAAACTTGAATACCCACCCACACCAAACACTGCATCAGGTTTAAATGATTGGAAGATTTTCCTTACCTGATAAAAACTCTTGATCAATTTAAATGGAAGGCTCCAGTTTTTGAGCATGGAAGCCCTGTTGAATCCAGCAATATCAAGTCCTTCAATGCGATAGCCCGCTTGAGGCACTTTCTCCATTTCCATTTTACCCTTGGCACCAATGAACAACACCTGAATGGAGGGATCAATCCTGCGCAAGGCGTTGGCCACTGCAATGGCTGGGAATATATGCCCTCCGGTTCCTCCGCCTGCTATGATGATTTTTTTCAATTTCATTTTGATTCACCCTCCTTCTGCTTCTGGGGTTCTACTTTTCCTTCCAATATTTCAACATTTCTGGCTACACTCAAAATGATGCCGATAGACAAACATGTAAACAGAAAAGAACTTCCGCCCATACTGACCAAGGGTAGGGTGACCCCTGTTACAGGAAATAGATTCACATTTACCGCCATGTTTGCCAGCCCCTGAATCACAAGGGTAAAGCCCAGGGCAAGGGAAAGAAACGCACCAAATGCGTAAGGGCACTTTCGCATGATCCTGATGCACCTGTACAAGAAAAGCAAATAAATCAACAGCAAAATTGCTGCACCAAGCAAACCATACTCTTCGATGATGATGGCATAAATGAAATCAGAATAGGGATGCGGCAAAAAGTTTCGGGATTCACTGTTGCCCGGGCCCAATCCGAACCAACTGCCTTTTGCAATCGCAATTTTAGCTTGTTGTACCTGATAGGATGTTTCTTTTTTATCCGAATACATAAAATCCTGTGTGCGATAAATCCATGTGTCAACACGTCCCTTGGTGAGCATTTTAGGCAGAGGATCAGATTTTCCTATTTCCTGATTGTAAAAAATTTTTGCAGATGCAACCAGCATGACCAATGGTATCGAAGCCAAGAGAACAACCAATCCTAAATGCTTGATGCTTGCCCTGCCAATGAACAATAGGAAAAGACTGGTTGCGCCGGTCAGTAATGCAGTGGAAAGATTGGCAGGGGCAATCAGGGCACAGATCAGCAATACCGGCATGATGACAGGGAGGAACCCTGTTTTGAAATCTTTGATGCTGTCTTGGCTTTTACTCAATTGTCTGCTGAGGTACATGAACAAAGCAAGCTTGGCCAAATCAGAGGTCTGAAAAGTCAGGTTGATGATGGGCAGTTTTATCCAACGACTGGCATCGTTGAGGTTGGTGCCGAACATCAACGTGTACAGGAGCAAAGGAACTGATACAATGAACATGATTAGCGCAACCCTAGAGTAGACGGTATAATTGACCAAATGGGCCAGATAGATGATGGCAACGCCTACAGCGATGAACGAAATCTGTTTGAAAAGATATGACTCGGTACTTTTGGATAGTTTGTAAGCAAGGGTACCTGTACTGCTGTAGACGGCAAGGAGGCTTACCATGGTCAGCAAAACCACAATGGCCCAGATGACTTTGTCACCACGGATTCTGCTGGAAATGCTTCCCAATGAATATTGCTTGATATCTAATCCTTCTCCTTGCATCCTTTTTGATTATAACTCCCTTACGGCTTTTTTAAATTGTTCACCCCTGTCTTCATAATTTTTAAAGAGGTCAAAACTTGCACATGCAGGACTGAGCAAAACCACATCACCTTTCTGTGAAACACCATAAGCCGCCTTCACTGCTTCGGCTGCACTTAGCGTATCAATGATGGTTGGTACAATCGCTTCAAATGCGGTATGAATTTTTTCATTGTCAATGCCCAGACAAACAATGGCTTTGACTTTTTCGGCAACCATCTCTTTGATCAAATCATAATCATTGCCTTTGTCTACTCCACCCAGGATCAAGGTAACGGGCTTGTCCATGGTTTCCAGGGCAAACCATGCACTATTGACATTGGTTGCTTTAGAATCATTGATGAAGTCAATTCCTCTTACCGTTGCAACTTTTTCCATCCGATGTTCTAGGCTCTCAAAGGAAGTAACAGCATCCCTGATACGGTCTTTTCGTATCCCCACCACTGAGGAGGCAACTGCAGCAGCCATGGTATTGTACTGGTTGTGCTTGCCTTTAAGAGCAAAATCAAAAATGCTCATGGCAAATCCATCGCCATGCTTCACGTTCATCTGGCCTTCTTTGATGAAGGCGCCTTTTGGCAATTCTTTTTGCATACTAATCGGTAATGGTTTTGAATTGAATGGGTATTGCTTGAGGTATTTCACTGTAACAGGATCATCAGCATTGTAGATGAAAAAATCCTGTTCAGTTTGGTGCTTAACGATGTTGAATTTTGCAGCGATGTATTTTTCGAAATCATGATCATACCTGTCGAGATGATCTTCTGTAATATTGGTAAGTACTGCCACATCAGGCCTAAAGGAAATGATATCATCCAGCTGAAAGCTGCTGATTTCAACCACATACAAGGGCTTCGGATCAATGGCCATTTGTCTTGCAATTGAATTCCCAATATTACCCACAAGGGCACAATCAATACCGCCCAACTTGCAGATCTGATAGATCAGTGAAGTTGTTGTTGTCTTTCCATTGCTGCCAGTAATACCGATGATCCTGCTTTCCCCCTTATGCCTGTAGGCAAGTTCCATTTCGCTGATGATGGGAATCTTTTTCGCGTTGATTTGAACAACAACAGAATTGCTGTTGGATATACCAGGACTTTTCATCACCTCATCAGCGGTAAGTATTCTATCCATGCCATGCCCACCGAATTCAAAATCAATATTGTTGGCTTCAAGTTCATGCTGGTAATGCTCTTTCATTTTCCCACCATCAGAAAGAAAAACATCATAGCCCTGCTGTTTGCACAACAATGCAGCCCCTACCCCGCTTTCGCCGCCTCCCAATATGACAATTTTTTTCTTCACTGTTTATTGTATCAATTGATTACCTCATTTTCAATGACATGATTGCAAAAACCACAAACAGTAACGTCACTATCCAAAACCTCACAGCAATCTTGCTTTCATGGAATCCTTTTTTTTGATAATGATGGTGCAAAGGGCTCATCAAAAAAACCCTTTTCCCCTCTCCGAATTTTTTCTTGGTGTATTTGAAATAACTGACCTGAATAACCACACTGAGGTTTTCAATCAAAAACACTGCACAGAAAAATGGAATGAGCAATTCCTTTCGCACAATAATCGCCAATGCGGCAATGATTCCACCCAGTGCAAGGCTTCCTGTATCCCCCATAAAAACCTGTGCAGGATAGGCATTGTACCATAGAAACCCGACACAGGCCCCAATCATGGCTGCGATAAAAACAGAAACTTCTCCCAGATTAGGGATGTACATGATGTTGAGATAATCTGCGAAGATCAGGTTGCCGCTGGCATAAGCAAAGAGGGCCAGACATGCTCCAATGAGCGCAGCAACACCAGTTGCCAATCCATCCAAACCATCAGTGATGTTGGCTCCATTGGAGACAGCTGTCACGATGAAGATGATCACCAGCATGTAAATTACCCAGCCATAAGACCTCAAAGAGGCTGGCAACAGTTTTGCATAATTGAATTCATGGTCCTTGATGAAAGGAATGGTCGTAACAGGCTCATTGGCTTTTACAAAATACCTGATACCTCCCTGGTATTTCACTTCAATGGCATTGGCAGGTTTAACCTTTCCCTTGTATTCCCTCATTACCTTTACATTGTCATTGAACAGCAGTGTAGCACTGATGATTATACCCAATCCCACCTGACCCAACACCTTGAACCAACCTGCCAAACCATCCTTATCCCCCTTCTTGTAATTGACACCCATTCTTTGGGCCATTCGTTTTGACCGAAGCTTCAGGTAATCATCTACAAACCCAACCAGACCCAACCAGATGGTGCTCAACAACAAGAGCTTGATGTAAACCTTGTCCAGGTTTGCGAACAACAAAGTGGGTATCAGGATACCCAGCAAGATGATGAAGCCACCCATTGTTGGAGTGCCTTTTTTCTGTTCCTCACCTTGCAAGCCAAGTTCCCTGACAGATTCACCTACCTGCTTTTTTTGAAGAAAGAGAATGATATGCTTACCATAAACCATGGTGATGAAAAGGGAAAGCAAAACTGCCAACATTGCCCGGAATGTAATGAACTGGAAAATACCCATCCCCGGAAAACGGAGATGCGCATGTTGTAACCATTGATAAAGTTGATAAAGCATTTATTCTTATTTATCGAGTTCCGTAAATGTTCTCACCAAAACTTCCTTGTCATCAAATGGGAATCTTTGTCCTTTGATTTCCTGGTACTTCTCATGCCCCTTTCCCGCTACCAGAATAATGTCATCCTCCCTGGCCATCATTACTGCCGTACGGATGGCTTCTTTCCTGTCCTCTATCACCAATACTTTTCTTTGCAACAAAACTTCCATCCCTTCACCCATATCTCTCAAAATCGCTGAAGGATCTTCACTCCTTGGGTTATCAGATGTAAATATTGCCCTGGTACTGAATTCAGCCGCCGCAATACCCATCAGTTTTCGTTTTGACCTGTCACGGTCACCACCACATCCAACCACTGTGATGATTTGCTCACCACCCTTCTGGAATTTTCTGATTGTTGCAAGTACGTTGAGCAACGCATCTGGGGTATGGGCATAATCCACAATCCCAATGATCCGTTGTTTTGAAGAAACGCTATAATCAAACCTGCCCTCTGCTCCAGTAAGATTGCTCATGGTTTGCAGTACATCCAGGCGATCCTCTCCCAAACAAATGGCTGCAGCATATACTGCCAACAAATTGTATGCATTGAACTCACCAATCAATCGAAAATGTACATCCTGCTCATTCACCAACATCTGCAACCCAGTAATGCTGTTCTCAACAATTCTTCCTTTGAAATCTGCAACAGCGCGTAGACTGTAATAGAACTTGTCTGCATGGGTATTCTGCAACATGATTGCCCCATTCTTATCGTCCATGTTGGAAATGGCAAATGCAGAGGAAGAAAGCCCGTCAAAAAAATTTCTTTTCACCCTGATATACTCATCGAATGTTTTGTGATAATCCAGGTGATCATGGGTTATGTTTGTAAAGATTCCGCCTGCAAATTCTAGCCCTGCAATGCGTTGCTGGTGAACAGCATGACTGCTTACTTCCATGAAAACATACTTACACCCCTCATCTACCATGCGTTTCAGCAGTATATTCAGCGAAATTACATCTGGTGTAGTATGCGTGGAAGGCAACACTGTTTCACCAATCATGTTGTTCACTGTTGAGATCAATCCACATTTTGCATCCAATGCCATGAACAATTTGTACAAGAGTGTAGCGACCGTTGTCTTGCCGTTTGTTCCTGTGACCCCAACCAATTTCAAATGATGACTTGGCTCCCCGTGAAAAGCATGTGCCATGATGCCTGCCATTTTTGCAGCATCATCGGTTTGCACATAATTCACACCAGGCTGCAAACTGTCTGGCATTTGTTCACATACAATGGCAATAGCACCTTTCTGTATTGCAGCATCGATATAAGCATGTCCGTCTTGTGCGTTGCCTTTTATGGCAACAAAGCAACTGCCCTCAGCAACAAGCCGTGAATCAATCTGCACATCAGTGATGTGCACGTCAGTCCTTCCGGTCAATGACCTGATTCTCACCCTGTACAATATGTCTTGCAATAATTTCATGCCCATCAATCGATTTTACTGCCAAGATTCAAATAAACTGTTTGTCCCTTCTGAACAGCCATTCCCTCTGGAATAGACTGCGATATGACTTTCCCTTTACCATTGGCAATTACCTGTAAATGCTGACGTTCAAGCAATTCCAATGCATCTTTCAAACCAAAGCCTTTGATGTCTGGCATGATGCCATACCTTTCTGACCAGTTGTTTGCGGCCAAACTAGTTTCATTGGTCTCCACCTTGCTCCATTTGCCCTTTTTTCCAGCATCCAGCATCGGTTTCCCAATCCCGCTGGCGATGGCCTTAAAATCATTTGTTGACCCATTCCACGCACTCTTGCTGCTGTCTGCAAATTTTGGATGCTGGTAGCTTGCGTAAAGTTCCTCATCTATGGTAAACAACTTGTTCGCGATTTCACTAAAAACAGGCCCTGCAACCTGGGCGCCATAGTACTTCGTTGCAAATGGTTTGTTCTTGATTACTACAATGCAAGAATATTTAGGATTTTTCGCAGGAAAATAACCCGCAAATGATGATTGGTAAATATGATCGTTATACCCTTTGTTTCCATTGGCAACTTGTGTTGTTCCTGTTTTTCCAGCGAGGGTATAAAAGCGGTTGAGCAAACCCTTTCCTGTTCCAGACAAAACAACTCCTTCTAGACACGATTGAAGCTGCAATAAAGTAGACCTGCTGCAGATAGATTCGCGAAGAACAGTAGAATTGAATTCCTGTATAACCTTACCATCTTTCATGATTGCGTTGACCAGGTAAGGCTTCAACATTTTCCCATTGTTGGCCACTGCATTGTACACCATCAAGGTCTGTAGGGGACTGATAGAAAGATTGTAACCAAAACTCATCCATGGCAACGTAATGTCATTCCAGCTTCTTCCGCTTGGATTGGGAATCATGGACATGGACTCTCCGGATAGGTTTATACCAGAAAGCCTGTTGAGGTTCAGTCGCTCAAGATGCGCAATGAATTTCTTTGGATTCCTGTTATAATATGTAACGACGAGCTTGGCCATTCCAACATTGGAACTTAGCTCGAATGCACGTTTATACGTAACGTTCTCATTGTTATCATCATGCTTCTCACTATCATTGACAGTTGAACCTGCAAAATCCCATTTTCCGCCTTCCAAATTCACGGGGCTGTTCAGGTTAATGTACTGGTCTTCCAATGCTGCCAGCATGGTAACCAATTTGAAGGTTGATCCGGGTTCTGAGCGGGTAATAGCATAATTGAAGTCTTCCATGTAGGATCCATCTGTCTGCCTTCCCAGGTTGGCAATGGCCTTAATTTTTCCAGTCTTCACCTCCATTACAATACAGGTTCCAGTAAGACATTCATTGGCCTCCATCATTTTCAACAATGCCTGTTCCGCCACATCCTGAATATTGATATCGATGGTTGTGATAATATCCTTGCCATTTTCAGGTTCAATTTCTGAACCTTCCACAGGAACAAATGCACTACCGGCAATCCTCCGCACCAGCCGTCTTCCTGTGACCCCCTTTAGCAGGCTGTCATAGGTTTTTTCGAGACCAACATTTTTACTGACCAGTTTGCCCATTGAGTCAACGTATTCCCTGGAAAGTCCGATTGTTCTGAAGGCAAGCAATCCAAAAGGAGCCATTCTTTTTTCTTTTTCAATAAAAATGAATCCGCTCTTGTTCTTGTTTGACTTGATAAAACTGATGTTTTTCAACAACTGGTATTGCCTGAAATCAATATTTTTTCTCAACAAATGGTAACGATCCTCCCGGTTAAAAACACCCATCAATTGGTGCTTGTAGGCGCCAGAAGACCCTCCCCCAAGGATAGAGGAAAGCTGTATTGACAAACTATCCAAAGCCTTTTTTAACCTGATGCCATTTTTCTCCTGAACACCCTGAGAACCAAAATCCAGGTATATATCAAAGAAAGGAATCGAACTGCTCAGCATTCGGCCATCCTCGCTGTATATGGTTCCCCGCTCAGCATCCATTTCCTGGTAACCCTGGTGCAGGCTATCACTCAACGATTTCCAATATGCACCTTCAACCCGTTGAATAAAAACGGCCTTCCCAAAAATGCAAGTGCCCAATACAAGCATCAGCAAATAGATCAGGTAACTACGCCACAATATGTCTTTTTTTGTCTCCAATGGCTATTGTGTTTTAAATCCTTTTTTAAAGGATGAATCATTCAATGAAACGGGAGGCTCAATAATTTCTTTTACTCCTGAAACTGCAACCGATTTTACCACCTCAGATTGTTTGGTCATGAACATCCAATCCTTTCTCACCATCTTGAACTCATACTGCAGATCCTTCAATTCTTTTGTTGTTCTGTTGATATCCTTGATTGCCTTTTCCGCATGATGCACGTTATAGATATATGCTACAGCAAGCGCAGAAAGGAAAAGGAAGAATGGAATATTTTTCACCAACCAAACCTGGTTGATAAAAAACCACTTACCATCATTCTTCTCAAGTGCCATTTCGTTATTTTTTCTTTTGTTTTTATTGTTTACTTCTTTACACCTATCCTCAATCTTGCACTTCTCGATCTTTTATTTTTACTGACCTCATCAACAGAGGGCTCAATGGGCTTTCTGTTCAATGGTTCAAAGGGTGATGTTTTTCTTGTACCGTAAACAGGGTCAGCCACCTGTGTATCTTCATCACCCGATTTGAAAAACTGTTTCACCATCTTGTCTTCAAGGCTGTGAAAGGTGATGACTGCCATCCTTCCTCCGGGCTTGATGAGGGATGCAGATTGAACCAACAGGTCTTTCAAGGCAGCCAACTCATCATTCACTGCAATCCTGAGAGACTGAAAAACCTGGGCAAAATACTTGTTGGGATTTCCCTTGACAACTGGAGCAATGACTGCCTTCAATTCATTAATGGTACGGATCTGGCTTTTGCGGCAATGTTCAGACAAAAGCAGTGCAAGTGTTTTTGCATTGGTAACCTCGCCATATTCCTGAAAAGCCAACTGAAGTGTTTCAGCAGAAGACTGTTGTATGAAATCGGAAGCCGTAAGGGCTGCCGATTGATCCATGCGCATGTCAAGGGCCGCATCAAAACGAATGGAGAAGCCCCTGGATGGCTGATCAAACTGATGACTGCTAACACCCAGATCAGCCAAAATACCGTCTACTTCAGCAACACCATGAAGACGAAGAAAGCGGGTGAGGTGACGAAAATTATGGGGAATGAAGACCAGCCTTCTATCAACAGTAAGGTTGACGCGTACATCTTCATCTTGATCAAAGGCAAAAAGCCTACCCTTTTCATTGAGCCTGGAAAGAATTTCCCTGGAATGCCCACCACCGCCAAAAGTACAGTCTACATAAGTACCGGAAGGATTGATATCCAATCCATCAACGGCTTCTTTCAGCATTACAGGAATATGATAGGCCTGCCCTTCAGTTTCAGCTACCCCATCCCCGTTTTGCTCATCCAATGCCATCAGTTTCCTTTTTTCATGGTTGTACTTTCTTTGCCATCACTTCCGCAGCAAGACCGCTAAAGGATTCAGGTGAAAAGTTTTCAAAGAACTGCTGATACTTATTTTTATCCCATATTTCCATCTTGTCCATTGCTGAAACCAAGACAATATCTTTTTCCAACCCCGCATGCTCCATCAGGCTCTTGGGCAACAATAGCCTTCCAGCACCATCCACTTCAATCTGGGTAGCTCCGTTCAAAAAATAACGCCTGAACTCTCGCACCTTTGGATCAAAATCGTTCAGGGAACTGATGTTCTCATAAATCGGCTTCCAGCTCTGCATTGGATAAACAGTGAGGCATTTCTCAAAGCCACGGTTGATCACAAAGACGGGCACTTCTCCTTCCGGCAGCTGTTTTTTTATGCCTGCCGGCAGAAGAAACCTACCTTTGTTGTCGAGGGTAGCCTCATATTCGCCTATGAATCCAATCATTTGCCTTGGTTTAGAAGAAAAATAACATTTAATGACACAAATTAACACAATTTCCCACTTTCATACACTGATTTGCGTTTCTATATTTATGCACAGCTGAAAGCCAATACAGTCCTACATTACAGTCATTTTTGCCCATACCGCTGTGGATATACCGCCTAAAAATGTGAATTACCTGTGAATTAAATGTGAATAAATGAAAGCCGAAGCACGCATACCCCATGTTGAAATGGCAACATTCAACTATGAACTGCCCAGCAACCGCATCGCAATGAGCCCTCTCCTCAACAGGGATGCATCGAAATTACTGGTCAGGAAAAACAAGGTCTTGGAGCACAGCAACTACCATCATTTGCCGGATTTATTGCCCTCCAACAGCTTGCTGGTATTCAACAATACCCGGGTGATTGCAGCCAGAATGAGGTTCAGAAAATCCACAGGAGGAGAGATTGAAATCTTTCTCCTTGAACCTGCAGATGGGAATTATGCGAGCCTGAACAATCTTGAACAATCCAGCTGGAAATGTCTGGTTGGCGGAGCAAAAAAGTGGAAGAACGATGAACTGCTTCAAGTATCCAACGATATCCACAACAACAAACTCCTGGCCCAACTGGTGAGCAAGAAAGAAGATTACTGCCTGATCAATTTCAAGTGGAGCAGTGGGCTTCCCTTTGAAAAAATCATCGCTGAAACAGGTAAAATCCCACTTCCACCCTACATCAAAAGAGAAGCCACTGAAGATGATCAACACCGCTACCAGACTGTATATGCGGCACATGAAGGATCAGTTGCAGCACCAACTGCAGGACTTCATTTCACAGAAACCCTGATCAATAAACTTTCGGCAAAAAAAATAGAACATACTTTTGTTACACTGCATGTTGGTGCAGGCACGTTCAAACCAGTGACAGCAGCCTTGATTGGGGAGCATGCCATGCATGAGGAATACTTTCAGGTAAATATCAGCCTGATCAGCCAACTGGGCAATACGGACCAAACCGTTGTATCAGTGGGTACAACCTCCCTCAGAACCCTTGAAAGCATTTACTGGATTGCAGTGAAAGCCATCAGGAATAAAAAGATTGGATTTTCCTCCAGCAACAATCTTGGCCAATGGGAGCATTTGTCTTTGTCAGATGCATTCCTTCCCACTAGGGCAGAGGCCTTTCAACAACTGAAGGAACTAATGGTGAAAAATGCTGTTGAAAACATAACAGGACATACCGGAATTTGCATTGCCCCAGGCTATGTATTCAAGGTGGCGAATGCGTTAATCACCAATTTTCACCAACCACAATCCACTTTGCTTTTGATCATAGCAGCCATCATGGGTGATGAATGGAGAAGCATGTATGCTAATGCGCTTGAAAACGATTACCGGTTTCTGAGTTATGGTGATGGGTCACTCCTGTTCATTGATGATACACAATGATCAATGAAGGGGGATGCTGATGGTGAATTTGCTTCCCTTCCCTGGCTCACTCTGCACTGATATGCTGCCATCATGGGCTTCCACCATTTTTCGGGTATAATTCAATCCCAGCCCAAACCCTTTTACATTGTGCACATTACCGGTATGTGCCCTAAAGAATTTATCAAAAATTCGCGCAACTGTTTCTTTGTTCATGCCAATGCCATTATCCTCCACTGTCAGGACAATATTGCTTTTCTCGTTTTTGGTGGATACCCTGATGATTGGATCAACCTCTTCTTTTGAATATTTCAGTGCATTGTCAAAAAGGTTACTGATCATGTTGATAAAATGCACAGGATGACCCAGGACCTGATCTTTTTCTGCCAGTAACGCATAACTGATGCGGGCATTTTTTTCCGCTACCTGCAAGGCAAATTTATCTTCCAGTTTGCCCAAAACCTCATGCACGTGAAGTGGTTTTTTGTCCTTCAGAACCTGATTGATGTCCAGCTGAGCCGCCTGCAAAATCTGTTCCACCTGTGTATTCATCCTGGCATTTTCTGCTTTGATGATTTGACCAATTGAAAGCAGTTGCTCCCGATTGCCTATTATTTTTTCATTTTTCAAAGTATCCACCGCAATGGCAATGGTAGCAAGGGGTGTACGCAATTCATGCGTCATGTTGTTGATGAAATCCGTTTTCATTTCACTGAGTTTTTTCTGAGTCAGGATTGTTCTGACTGTAAGATAAAAGGCAGTGATAATGATCAGTGTAAACAACAGTGCAACAAGAATAACCCAACTCACCGATCTCAACACAAAATCCTGCATATCATAGGTAATGAGGATCAGCGTTTCGTCCGGCAAAAGAGAAACAGCCTCATCACCTGAAAGATTGACCAATGGCCAGGAATGAATGGCATAGTTTGTTGTATCCACATTGCCGATTTCATAGTATTTTTTGAATTCAGGGCTTGCAAGATCAAAGCCGGTATTGTTGCTGTTGGAAATGACTGCAAACTGAAATCTTGCTCCTTTTAATCCATTGTCCTCAAAAGATTTCGCAATGCTTTTTTGAATTTCCGCAACGGTGAAACGCTCTGCCAGCGTTCGTGGTGCAAGCATTTTCAGCAGCTCTTCTGGCGCACCTTTGGGTAATGCATCCTGGGGAATGGCGGGAAGCATTCTCATTTTTTCATCAACAAGGTTTTCCACCACCTCGTACTCTACTTCCTGTACTTTATACCTTACCTGCTCCTTGCGGATGGCCACAACATTCTTCAACCAGGAATATTGGATGACTATAATGCCTATGAGAGAAATGCTGATGAGAATGGTAATCAGTGTAAAAATGCGCTTCATCCTGTAACAAAAATAAGTTGAGCCCTCCATGAAGTTACATAATGCTAGTTTATTTAACTTAGGTTTATGAACAGGATAGAAAGGGGTATGTTGTTGATTGCAGAACCATTCCTGAAAGACCCTAACTTTCAGCGCAGTGTTGTATTGCTGTGCGAACATGAAACAACGGGCAGTTTCGGGATTACCATCAACAGGGTTATTGATGAAAAGGTAGCCAATTTTCTAGAAGGCATTGGCAACCATGAGATGCCCTTGTTTGAAGGAGGCCCAGTAGGCCTTGACCAACTCCATTTTTTGCATCGCCTGCCCTACCAGATCCCAGGTGGAAAAAAGATCGCTGAGAATATCTATTGGGGAGGCAACCTTGAAGCTGCCAAATACCTCATCAACAGTGGCAAGGCGGGAAATGACGGCATCCGGTTTTTCATTGGCTATGCAGGATGGGAATCTGGTCAATTGAAACAGGAGATGAAAGAAAAAAGCTGGTTATCTGTGCTGGCTACCGAAGAAATTGTATTCCACGATGATCCTCAAACCATTTGGAAAGCAGCTGTAAAAGAGTTGGGTGAAGGGTTCATTGAGATGATCAATTATCCACTGGATCCTTCCTTCAACTGATGCGATCGGTTTTGAACCTTATGGAGAGCGCCCAAATCATCATCCCAAGAAAAGCAACAATCGAAAGGGCCATCCGCAATCCTGTTTCTTTGGCAATGAATCCAATGATCGGAGGCCCAAAAAGAAATCCTGTAAACCCAATGCTGCTGACTGCTGCAATGGCAGCAGAAGGAGCCATGGACTTGCTTTTGGCTGAGAGCATGTAAACGATGGGGATCACAGAAGACACCCCCAATCCTACCAGTGCGAATCCAATGATGACAGCCGCAGGCGAATTGATCGCAAGGGCCAGGCACATGCCAATGAATACCAGAATCCCATTTAATTTTAATACCGTTGAATAGCCTAAGGCCTGCAACAACCTGTCGCCAAAAAATCTTCCTAAAGCCATGCATAGTGCAAACGCTGTATAGCCAACTGTGCTCACTTTACTGGGTTCATGAACTACCTGCCTGTAATAAAGCGAACTCCAATCGGCCATAGCCCCTTCAGACATGGCAACACAAAAACAGATGATACCCATCAGCAGCAGTCCCCGGTTGGGCAGTGCAAAGACTTTTTGTGGATGTTCCACCGCAGCATCTTTGATCAGTGAAAAAGAGAAAAAAAGTGCCACCACTGCAGCTGCAATGGCAATCATGCTAAAATGCGTTTCCATTGAATATCCAACAGACATGGTCCATCCGGTGATGGCTGCTGCGAGGAAAGCGCCGAGGCTCCACATGGCGTGAAGGCCAGACAGAATGGGTTTTTTAAGCTGGTGCTGAACAGAAAGGCCCTGCGTATTCATGGCAATATTGGCAAAATTTCCAATGACACCAAACAGAAAAAGAACGAATGAAATGCTCAACACCGAATGGGCCTTTGAAATCAAAAAGAGCAGTACGGTGTAGATCAACATAGAACTCAGTGACACCAGCTTGCTACCCAAACGATGGACCAACCATCCTGCAATTGGCAATGCCAGCAATGCTCCCAGTGGCAACATAAAAAGGACGGCACCCAATTCTGCCTCATTGAGGGCTAA
>Ga0214921_10006901_pt1 | contig 15314 bp, 14 predicted proteins | sample LL1505_MetaG_FD_177992 | JGI IMG/M metagenome (GOLD analysis project Ga0214921, IMG submission 177992) | Freshwater microbial communities from Lake Lanier, Atlanta, Georgia, United States - LL-1505 | ecosystem: Environmental > Aquatic > Freshwater > Lake | place: USA: Georgia | collected...
TACAAAACGGATTTCTTTGACCGATTGAAATCGGGGCAAACCCATCTGGCACATAATATGCGTGTAGCCGTCGACTTCTGGCGACACATGTTCACCAAATACCATAACCCCGATTTATCGCAATGGATGGTGAAAGAAGTGCGCGATATTAACGACACACTGAATTCCGTGAATGAAGTGCGTGGTACACGCAAACCCGAAACTAGCGCGATTGCCGATGACTCGTCTCTCATTGACCTAGACTATATTCTCGCGAAACTCGGCGACATCGACCTTTATGCCGACCAAATATCAAAGAACACGTAAAGTGTTTGTTTGAAGTTCTTATCGTCTGAACATATTCGTTAACGTCTGGACATATTCGTTAAAAACGAATATGGACAGCGTATATGGAATATACTTTTTTCTGCTCGACCCTCCCGAAGGGAGAGCAGAGAATAAGTCTAGACATTAAAAACGAATATGGGCAGCGTATATGACTAAACAGATTTTCTGCTCTCCCTTCGGGAGTGTCGAGCAGAGAATATGTCTAGCCATTATACCAGTGATATACATTACATGTGTATGTGGATACATGTAATGTGTGTTTGACTACAAACCCGCCCCCTTTTTTACATCGAAGGTAACGGTGCTAAACACAGTTTGATTTCCCCGAGAGACGCCACGTCATACTTGACAATCAACGGCAAATCATTGCCCAAATACATCTCTAAATGCGTGCACAGAGGCGTGCATTTCGTAAAATGACTCAGACTCTTGAGAGAAAACTCGCCCTGAATAATCACCGACGCATTCGGTTTATGAATAAACTCCAAATTCCCGTCTGATTCCGACCTCAGAATTCGACTCCGCGCAAACGCCCCTTCACACGAAAAAATAAGTTCGCTCCCCACCGACTTGATTTCGATTCGGTCGGAAATTCCGCACAAATCACGAATGATTTTCTGGAAATCCGCAGTCGGCAAATTAATCACCGTCGAATACTCCACATCCGGCACCACCAATTCTTCCGTGTCCGGCTCAATCAACCGCAACTTCTGCCCATAACACTGTTTGATTTGCCCGTTATCGTATTGCAACCCCAAATGCGACACGATTCCGTCGTGATAATCGTTTTTCTCAATGTACATCGAGAGAGTGTCGTCGTTCGACACCGTACTAATCACTTTGAACAAATGAAGCGTGTTGGCGCAAATAATGATTTTGTCCGGGTCACACACATAATGCTCGAACTTGTTTGCTCGTAAGACCACATTCACGAGAATGGTATGTGTCTTGTCGAAATTGATGATTTTCATACCGTTTTTCGTGTAGGTAATGGTCGCATCCGTCAAGATATCTTTGATTGCCGCAATCATGTTTCGAATCGGCTGGATTTGCACCGATTTTATAGTAAGTACGTTGTTCGCTTCGTTCATTATCGGTGCGTTTGGATTATAAGAAAAACCAACACTTCGTTTTTAAATCGTATTTTAGGCGAATTATTGTGTGTTTGGTTCTAGGTCCTCAAACAACACATGTACATTCTTCATGATGGCGTTATAGATGTCCAGGATTTCTAGCAATATCTCTCGCGACTGGTCTTTTAGGACTTGTTGTTGTTCGGCAGAGAGAACACGCATGTTCCGAATATCAATCAATACTTCATACACAGGGTCGTGTGGATACATGTATGTATTCTCTTCACAGAATACATGCACTAGAGAGAACATACAGCGTCGTACTGTATACACTTGTGTTCTGTGTTACTAGTATACCAATGCAAGAAGAAACGTCTATACAAGGTCCCTCTTTCGTCTATTTGCTCGTCACCGATTCCAACACAAACACCTATGTTGGAGCTACGGTGGACCTCGACCACCGGTTACGCCAGCACAATCGAGAAATTAAGGGCGGGGCTAGAGCTACGAGTATACAGGTGCAAAAGGGGCACGTGTGGAGGCGACACTGTTATGTGAGTGGGTTCCCCACGTGGCAAGCCGCCTTGCAATTCGAATGGCGATGGAAACAGATTAGCCGAAAACACTTGAATATTCGGAGTCCACTCGAGAGACGAATGCAATCTCTCGAAGAATTATTGGCGATGGAACGTTCCACTACCAAAGCCGTGCCTTTTTGCGAATGGGCGACTCCGCCAGAAGTTCATTTCGAATGATATATTAAATGAACAGGAGTATAAAGCGCCGTCATGGTAGATGTCGTCACACCAACACAAAACGGAACCTAAAAAAACAACGCGGCGGCGACATAGCCCAAATTGAAAATATTATCATTGACTCAATGGCTAATTTGAACATAAGAACTACACAACGCACAATAGTTACTCAGAATAGTCGTGGCATATATGCAGTTGATTTTGCATGTTCTAAATTTAGGATTGATTACAATCAAATGGTGTTACATATTGCACATTTAACGAAATGTGGACAACTTTCAGGAACTAACATATTAAAATGTATAATTACCATTGGCGAATTATTACACATGAATTCAATTACATTATATGATGTATCTACTATAAATAAAGGTTCCGATTGCGAATATTCATTGTGCAGATATTATATTTTATTAACTGGCGAATCGTGGTATAATTCATTTGGATTTGTTAGTGACGACCATGATAAAAATAAATTATTTAACAAATCCATTCGAAATATGAAATTAAATGATTTTGTAACAAATGGCAGACATTATAATTATATTATTGGTATATTGAAAGACGAACGTTATGACATATATAATTTAACTGTACACGATGCAATAAAATATTTAACCTACGTTATGAAAAATAAAAACGCATCTTGCCGAAATGACTATTCGTATGTATTAATTGCAATAAAACATATTGTAGATGCGAGTGAAAAACAATTATATTATAATGCATTTTTACAATTAAAATTATAAGAGTTACATGTGATTTTTATGAAATCACACGTATTTTATATCCTTCGTCGAATGGTTCGGAAACTTACCCAACTAATCTAGTAACTCTCATTGTTCTGAATTCAAACACTCGGTCGTTGCACACAGTTCGTCGCGCAAATATCCGCATTGATACCCGCCCATTCCACCACGATGTGCGACAACATGCCTGTTAAAAACGCGACCCAGTATCCGTCTTTGACGCACAGCGCAATGGGGAATCCCACGGCGACAAACAAGACTCCTTCTCCTATCGCCGCGGTCCACAGGTTTTTCGCAAAGTCCGCCACTTTCACGAGAGAAACGGCGTTCGTCCAAGGCAACTCGCACTGGTTTCTCTCTTTGCAATACCCGCTCCCTACCAACAGATAATATTCCAACACGTGTTTCTGAAGCCCATAGACAAAGAGAACGGCGACTAAAAGAGTCCATCGATTCGCAATTCCGATTCCTTGGATGTATTGCTTTACCGGAATTGCATACATGACCCAGGCATAGACCAACACGGTGAATGCACCAAGCGTGATTGATTCTATTATATAGGCGTAGTTTAGCGTCATTCTATATACTAGTGATAGAATAACGTGTAGGGGAATTTCGCCAACGATTACTTTTGCGCCAATCGGAGTGCTCGGCTCGTTGTTCGACACCCCTTTTTCAAAATGTGATAATCCACTTTGGATGCATTCGCGCCCGTAATGGCACTTGCCAGTCGAGCGAGCCCCCACGATTCCGCCGTCTGATTGGGTCTAGACCCGCTGGAATAATACGCACCACGCCCTTTATTCACGATTTTCTCGAGAGATTTCTGTGTACACTGGGTGGCGCGCGCCAATGCGCGATTCGGTTTAATCTGTACGCCATACATATTCATGGCATTTCGTATATGTCGCGACTTACGTTCCGGATAGTTCACGCGAGGTCTAGACAGATAAATACCGCGTTTGTATAATCTGCGAGACCGCATAATCTCTCGACGTTGTTTCGCTCGGTCGCGGCGAGAGAGCGTTTTCGGTACATATCGATAGGGAATATTCGACATGTACATCTAGATATAGTAAGTCCAGAATTATTTTTCTCCTTGAAACAATTGGTGTAGAATCGTGCGCGCACTCGCGTCCTCCGCATCCACGTATTTGGGCATCCAGAAATGCGAGAGAATACCCCCCTGTCCGGTATATAATTTCTCAAACAAACTCCGGTAATAATTTTGTTCTCTCGTTTGGGGGGGTACGGGTAGTTCGACAATATCAGGCTTATCAAACGCAACCGTTTCCACATGCTCTTGGATAATCTCGTACAAGGACCGAGTCGTTTTCGACACGCCGTCACTAAACGCCTCTTTTCTTCGCCAGAGCACTTCATCTGGCAAGTAAGTGCGTGTTCCGTCAGGGACCCGTTTCCCTGCAAACGCTTCTCGAATCAAATACTTTTCCGGTTTTCGCTGACCTGGATGGAACCGGATTTCCGGCGGAATCGCCAAAAACGTATCCACGAAATCGCGGTCCAAAAAGGGCGTTCTCGGCTCCAACCCGTGCGACGCAATCGATTTGTCGGATCGCAACACGTCATATTGATGAATTTCGTGTAGGAGACGCCGCGTCTCTCGGTCAAACTCCAACGCATCCGGACAAGCATGCATGTAGAGATATCCGCCTGCCACTTCGTCGGAACCGTCACCATTCAACACCACTTTGCATTCACTGTTGGCAGCAATGTACTTGCCGACCAAGTAATTCCCAATACTCGCGCGAACCGTGGTCGTGTCGTACGTTTCGACTGCTTCAATCACTTCGGGAATCGCCTCTAAGAACTCTTGCTCGGTCAACACAATCTCTCGATGCGCCGACCCAATATGTTCGGCGACCCGGCGTGCATAGGCGACATCCTCCGAACCCGCTAAACCAATACTGTAGGTTTCTATGGGTACCATGGAAGCCGCAATCGACGCCACTAAACTACTATCTAATCCACCGGATAAGAGACATGCCACGGGTCTCTCCGTATTGTATACGCGTTTTCGCACCGCATTCACCAACGTATCGAAAATCGCCTGTCGTGGGTCGGTGGAAGCAGGCATAAACACCGATACGGGTCGGGGTATGAAATAAGGTGTATGCGAAGCCAGCGTCCAAGTGGGGTGTATACCGTTGCTGAGAGAATAGGTCGACACGTGCCCTGGACGGAAATGCAAGATATCACCCGCCAACATTTTCATTTCAGACGCGAACCCAATCGTTTGGTCCGAGAAATGACTGATGTATAGTGGACGCACACCGTAAGGGTCTCTCGCGATATAGACGAGAGAATGCGGCAAATGCGCAGATTGGTCCAACAAGACAAAGGCGAATTCGCCATCCAACAATTGAAGTGTATGTTCCATACCATATTTCAAATACAGATGGACAATGATTTCGCAGTCGGAATCAGTGGATGGCGTCACACTGTCTCCCAACAAGGCATACAATTCTGTGTAGTTGTAAATCTCTCCATTACATATTAACACCACGTCACCAAGGCGAATCGGTTGGTTGGATTCCTGGTTCAGCCCATTGATTGCCAGACGATGAAACCCCATCACCACTTTCATTCCGACTTCCTGAATCGACGAAACTTCCGGTCCTCGACGCACACCGCGTTCAAACAGCGTATTGTAGGAAGAATGATAACGTGTGTTTAAGAGCGCCAAAATACCACACATGATTTGTCTCTCTCCGGAACGTGCATAGATGGAATACATATCTTCGTTTTATGTTTCTTATTTCCGTGTATATATAGACAATTATTGCTCGCATATGGAGAAAGATGCAGTTTCACCCAATATACAGTTTGAAAACGTGTATGCGATGCCTACCGATGTGAGCGGGTCCGCCCCTTCCGGTTCACCTACACCTGTACTCGCCGTGAATACAATTTCAACCAAACCGTGTATTGTCACGGCAAACATACAGCCATTTACGCGCCCCCGTTCAAAAACTGCGGGTAGTACAATGACAACTGCTTCGTATCTGAAAGATATGTTTTTTGCGCCGAAAAAACGGGAAACCGCCATCACTTTTTTTGACATTGAATCGGTTTTAGGCGAACGATACATTCTAAACAACACCCCTGGAAACGCGTCGTCCAACGCACTCGATGTACTCGCTCTTTATATCAAAGGACAAAAACTCTTGTATACGGAGGCGAAAACGTATTGCGAACAACAATTGAATTTTTTGATGCTTCCTGCGATTTTCATATCGTGTGTAGGAAGTATTTTCAGTTTTCTCTCGGATCGATACATCGATGGGGCTCTGATTATTGCGTGTTTGAATGGATTCAACGCGTTCCTTCTTTCTCTCATTTCGTATTTGAAACTGGACGCAAAAGCGCAAGCGCACAAAACGTCGGCTTACAAATTCGATAAACTGGAGTCGATGTGTGAATTCAATTCGGGTAAATTCATGTTTTTTGAAAATAAACCGGAAGATATCATGGATATTGTGAATAAAATCGAAACGGAAGTGAACGAAATCAAAGAAACGAATCAGTATATATTACCGGAATCGATTCGGTACGAATTCTCGTTTACGTATTCCACCAATATTTTCCTGTTGGTGAAAAAGATTCAGTCTCTCGAGAACGCCGAAATCAATCAACTCAAAACGATTGTCCGGCAATTAGCCATTTTGCAAGAAGAATTGACGCAGAATCGAGAGAAAAGTGGGGAAGAAACAGAATCCGCGGAAAATAGTGGCACCGACGACAACACGTCTCTTCAAGAGAATATACGTGTTGCAACGGAGAGACGAGATTACACGGTACGTCGAATTTTGGAATGCCGCGACCAGTATTACCATTTAGACGAATCGTTTCAGTACGAAATCGAAATGCATATACGGAGGGCGAACAAATGGGTTATATTTCGAATGTGCTGTTGCGATTGGTTGAAATCCTGATCGAGGAGCTTCGCTCCTACGAGTACCGGATAAATATCCCCACTCCCTGCGGTCGCGGGGATAAAATGTGTTTTCATTGACGAATTCTTTAGATATATTTTGACCCTCTTAGGACCAAGTTCAAAATTGCACAACACATAACATCATCCGTTTTCTCTCATGTTATGTGTATTCATGGATTGATGTCTATCTATACCACGACATTCTCTCCTTTGGCATTTTTCCCCAATTTCCCTTTCACCACCACACGCCGATTCTCTTGTGTATACAACGCATAATCGTATAATTCATTCGTCACCGGATTATGTGCATAAGGAACGTCACCCACCATCACACGTTTGATTTCTGCCCCCACGGCTTTCACGTCCGTTCCTTCTCTCACATTCTCGTCTTCCAAATACGTGGGGAAACTACTAAACTCATTGGTTTTGGCGAATCCATAGTTGTAGCAAGCAAACCCTTCTTTCGAATTATCGTGTGTAGAACAATCGACCGACGTCTCCTTGATTGAATTGAGAATCTGTTTCGTCAAATTGTCTTTCAACACGGAGATTTCGTACAATGCCTGGTCCGTCGTGATGGCATATTTGCCCGTCTTCTCTTGCCCCGCAGTAGCAACCAGTCGCGAAGTATCTCTCACCATAATCTTGATTGCATCCCCGCTCGTTTTCTGTTTTTCCGTAAAGACACACATGTAGAGAAACACTTTGATGGTACGCATGTCTTCCGGTAATCGGCGGTGACTGCAAATACGTCTCGCACGCCCGACCACTTGGTCTACACGTACCATATTCCAGTAGGGTTCCACAATATGCACAAACCGCGTGTTTTCCAAATTGATTCCTTCTGCGCCAGACGACGTAATCATGATGGTCTTGATAATCTCTCCGTAAAAATTGTTCTCGTGTATTTTGGTCAGTTTTTCCGACAAGTTTGCCGGAATCAAATCCCAGTTGGAATTGTAAATGTTGCGAATCATCTCTTTCTCTTCCGCCGTTTCGGTTCCCGTGTAGAGAACGAATTTCGGAGTCGCGCCCGTCTCTACGATATCCCATAGGTCGCCCGTTTTTTTCAACTTGAATTCCGAAAAGCCGTTGGCTTCCAACACCAATTTCAATAAGGCAATGCCTTCTAAGTTGCGGAACGCGCTATAAACCAAGTGTAGTCCTCGGTTGTCGGGGTCGGCGATGGCTTCCAACACACGCAGAAACTTGGGACTATACATTTTCAGGGCTTGTTTCGAGAGATATTTGTTTGGTTGGCGCTGTAACTGGTCCAACACGGCTTGTATGGCGGCATTGTATTCGGCTGAAATGGGTTTCGCCAAACCGTCGTCTCCGATTTCGCCTTCCGCTTCATCTTCCATATTATCGAGGTCCGATGCGGTGATTTCTTTTCCTTCCGCTTTTTTGGGTGGCATTGGACGCGGTATTTCGTCGGGAAACACGAAATTACACGAAATACGAGAGAACACGCGATACGAAGACGACCCGGTTTTCAACAATTGTTTGTTTTCCTCTTCCTTCTTTTGTTTTTTCGTCGGTTCTTTCTCGATTTCTGCGGACCGCTGTTTGGCGTATTGGACAAACTGGTGGTCACTCATTTCAATCAATACCGTGTGGTAATTCGGGTTGATTTTTTCCGTGGAACGGACGAACGAGGGCAACAACGATTCTTGTGCACTCCGGAAATAGGAAGTCAATCCCAACACTCTCTTTTGAATGACGTCGGTTCGACGTAACGTGAGTGTGGACATATCAATAAAATGTTTGGCAAACTCGTCGGACGTATCCGGTAAACATTTTTTGGGGTCAATCAATACTTTGGGGGCAACCTCGATACGATGTTTCGCGAGAATACGCAATACCTCCTTGTTGAAATCTTCGTTGCTTAGATTCCCTTGTTCATCTAAACGCACGCCGTTGTATCGGTCATTGACGACGGGAGCGCCACCGGTATGCGCATTCACCGGTCCGTCGTTGTTGATTTCGTGTCGCAAATCTTCGGATAAGTCGGCAGGTTGGTCGTGTTCTTTGATGGGTAATTGCAACACTCCCTTTTCGGTCAAATATGGTGTAGTGAACACCGTGTCGGCAGAGGTTTTGGGAGTGAGCTGGTTTGCAGGAGGCGGAACGGAAGCCCTCTTGTCGATTGAGGTCGCCTGGGTTTTAAACACCAGCGATAGTTTCTTGGTGTGATTGAGAGAATGTCGAACGTGATGTTTTTTCGAATGGTTACCGCCTTTCAAGGGGCGTTTAGCGGTAGCCTCCTTCGGTTTCGCGGTAGCCTCCTTCGGTTTCGCGGTAGCCTCCTTCGGTTTCGCGGTAGCATCCTTCGGTTTCGTGGTAGCCTCCTTCGGTTTCGTGGTAGCCTCCTTCGGTTTAGCGGTAGCCTCCTTAGGTTTCGTGGTAGCCTGTTCCGGCGAATGCCGTTTGGTGCCAATATGCACCCCCGGTTTCAGGGCATTCACGAACCCCCATGGATTACGTGTGATGGTCAGTTTGTCGTTGGAATAGTCAATGTAATCATACGTGTTGAATTTTTCGGCGGTGAACATATCAATGATTTTCTCTTTTGTGAGCCCGTCTTTGGAAGTAATCGTGTAGGTCCATGTATTGATGTATCCGCGCAGCATATTGAACAACACACCAATTTCATGGGGATAGTTGATAATTGGCGTACCCGTCATAAACACGATACGTACATCCGTCGCTGAGAGAAGGTATTCGTACAGACGTACTGACACACTTGTTTTGCTCTTGTCGGCTTTGATGCGATTGACAATACGACTCACCAAATTATGCGCTTCGTCGACCAATACCACCGAATGGTCGAACGGGTTTTTCTTTTTTGCCAGCGCTTTCGGGTTGCTATATTTTGCCACGATTTCGTCTAGTCGTTCTGCGTTCAACCCGTTGTAATTGATATCGACGTATTTGGACCGAATCATCTCGTTCAATTGATTGTCGAGCATTCTCTGCTGTTCTCCCGTCAATTCGCCGAAATTGGGTTCGGCTTTGCGAATATCCTGTAGCCAAGCACCGCCGTTTTTCTTTATCGTCTCTCGAGAGATGGCAAGGGTGGTTGCCAACAGATTGACGTATTCGGGACGTCCCTCGACCGACACGAATTCCCAGTACTGGTTTTTCTTGTAAAGAGGGTCTCCGCACTTTTTCAATTCGCTGAAAAAATTCATCTTGAGAGAAGCGGGGGTCATCACAAACACGCGTTTGTGCGTTTTGGCACCTTCGGCAATGGCAATTGAAGTGCATGTTTTGCCGGACCCGAGACCGTGATACAAGAGAAGACCGCGGTAAGGCGTGTACACGTTCAAATACTCGCGCACAATACGTTGGTGTAGGAACAGCTCGCGAGACGCTCCCGATGAATTGGCGCCCATGGTATCGCAGGAAACTGGCGCGGAATCGTCCGCGCCAAATGGTCGGAACAATTCCGCAATCTTTTGTATGTATAATTTCCGATTACTCATGTAGTAAGTGGGCGCACGAACAACTAATTTGTCAATTGCATCGCTTTTCGGGACACGGTCCTGGATCGGAATCCCGTCAATCTCCGTGGTTGTCACCACATCGGAGGGAGGCACCACACCTTGTTTTGGTTTTCGAGTTGCCTTCTTTGGTTTTGGAGCGGCGACTTTCTCCTCCATGATGGGTACGACTTTTTCTTCCGGTTCTGCGACTTTTTCTTCCGGTTCTGCGATTTTTCCAGATTCAACTTCCGGTACAGACTCGGACAATTCTTTTGTGACGATTTCGTCTACTTTTTGTACATCGGAATCAGGTGTAGTGGGGTGTTCTTCTTCTTTGAGTGGTTCAGGTTCCGGTTCAGGTTCCGGTTCCGGTTCCGGTTCCGGTTCCGACTCTTTTGCAATCGGGATTTGCACACTTTTATCGAACCCGTTTTCATTGATACGCATATCTTCGACCACTTCGGGAAAATATTCTGTGAACATGACTTTCTTGGATTTGGGTAAATCGGTCGGTGCCTCCTTGACACGTTTCTTGTTTTGGATAAATCCTAACTGTAAATGGTAGTCCACAATCACTATGTCACGCTTAATATGAGAAGTAGAGGTTTTATCTAGTAAGGACAAGGGAACGGGTTCATTCGTGGATTCTTGTTTTCGAAAGAGCGGGATTGCAGGTTTTGGTTTCGGAATCGGTTTGCTTACCAATTTATCTAAATAGATATTTACATTTGACTCTGACATTTTATAGTATATGTGTATACTTTTCTATCGTGAAATTACACGATACACAGACTAGAATATTCGATATTACTAACATAAAGAGAATGGGGCGATATATCCAATTCCAATGGATACACATGGAAAAATTCGGTACGAAACCGAAGAAGAATACGAGACGTTGAGAGAAACATTCAAACGCGAACTCCCGTATCGCATTCGGTCGCATGCCCTAGACAATTGGGCGGACAAATGGGCATATATAGATGGACAGTCTCTCGCAGTAAAATGGGGATTACTCCATTCAGCTCCATTAGAACGCACATTAGAGACAGCATTGCTCAAATTGACAAAGAATCAAGACCACGAATGGGTACTTCATATGAGTGAGGTGTTGGGTCTTGCCATAAGGGGTGTTGCGAATACAGTAACAAAGGTCGCATGTAAACGAATTGAATGTGAAGACTGTGGCAACGAGGACATGCAGGTACGAGATATTTTCAGAGAAAGACCTTTGTGTAATCAAATGATTGCCAATATGGTCAATAGCGTGTTGTTTGACGATGACCCCGAAATCAGTTATGCCGGAGGGACAAACACTGGACAAATAACCAACCGAATACAGTATCGTTGTAGACATTGCAACGATTATTATGACGGCGTATGGATGGAAGCCCAAAATCAGTGTGTGAATTGTGTGTCCAGTGTTGCGTCCATGTAAAAAACGCGTGTATTTTTTGCATAACGTATTACCTGGTTGGTTTCTCTCGGCTCAAAATGCGCGCAAGGTCTGAATTGCCGACTCACACGCGATTTGTTCCGCCTTCTTCTTAATCTTGTGTTTGCCCTCCCCTAGAAACAAGAAGATTTTCCGATGAACCGACATGTATTCGTGTATTTGATGGAATGCCGTGAACTTCGAACATGGTATCGCATGTTTCCCTTTCGTCTCATGCAACGCTTGCCCCAAACACAAATACACGCCCATGTGATACCCTTGTTCCACATCGTGCTCGGATACTTCCAAATAATGCGGCGTCACCTTGAACTCTTTCTGGATAATCACTTGCAGAATGTTTTTGTAGTTATTATCGTTCTTAATTAAACTCGTCCAGTCCACGTGCTTCTCAAACACGGATTCGATAAAGATTTGTGCCATCTGAAACCCCGGACCCGTCACAAAGAGATTCTTGAACCATTCCCCTTCATCCGACACTTGAATTTTGTTGAAATCTAGGAAAAGTGCCCCCACGAAAGACTCAAAGAGACACCCTAACTTCTTCAAATTCGTGCGGGTTTGTTTCATTTCTGCGTGTTTAGACAGGACAATCCATTTGTGTAAGCCCATTTCAAAGGCGATTTTGCCAATACTCTCGTTTTTCACAAGCTCGATTTTTTTTTCTGTCATGAACCCCTCTTGCTCTTTGGGGAATCGGCGATACAGATAGTATTTAGTAATACATTCAAGCACGCCATCGCCGACGAATTCCAGTCGCTCATTGGATTTGGTGTAGAGAGGCAGACAGTCGTCGGGTTTGGGTGCAATCACCACACTGTTTTGCTCGTTTTCAATCAGCGGGCGTTTGATATAGGACCGATGTACAAATGCACGTTTGTACAGTTCCAGGTTGTAAATCGGGACATCGATGCCATACGTACGGAGAATGGTTCGGACCGATTCTTCGTCAATCGATTTATTTAGCGGATTGTATGGATCAAACACATAGGTGTCTTGCCCAGAAGCGGATTTTTCAACACGGATATCGTCGTCGGAAAAGGTAGACATGGTCTGTTCAAGAGTGATGTAGTGATTGTTAGGGACATTGGTTTATATGCCTATGTGTCGTTCAATTTTGGGTGTTCATAACAAAATATATTTAGTGATTATATAACAATGCCATCTGCGCGTAATCCTTTTCGTACCTCTAGTCAGAGTAAAATGGGCAGTAATGCCATCACCGATATTAACCAGGGAGGCGGGTCCAAGAAAGCCGGGTTCCCCTACATGATTGGACGCGAATCGTGGGCAAGTATCTTTATTCGCGGTTCTGACCCCATTAGTAACCGCTGCTGCACCTTAGGCAATTTGCGCACTACCTTGGTCTTCACCAAGAACACCGTTCGCCCCATCAACAGTGACCCTCGTATCCCTATGCGCTAAAGTATACACATCAAATAAGCGTGTAAGTATATTACATGACATGTAGTCAGCGATTCATCAAACTACCTGTCATGAGAGAACGCCGCGACTACGTGCGTCGGAGGAAGACACTAGAATTCCACACCACATAGCATATAGCGATGCCATCTCTCGATATCTATTTCTTACAACGCCTGCAAGAACCGTACCAAAACTACCCTGTATTTGTCGAAACGGGTACGAACGAAGGTGTCACCGTATTTTGTGTAGAACCGTTTTTCGAAAAAATATACACGATTGAATTATCGCCTTATTTTCACCAGTTAGCGTCTAGTCGGTATCAGGGAAACAAAATCCAGTTTATTCAAGGGGATAGCAGTGTAGAGCTCGCTTCGCTATTACCGTCCGTTCGCCAAAACACGATTTTTTTCCTCGACGGTCATTACAGTTCGGGTATTACCGCAAAAGGAGAGAAAGATTGCCCCTTAATCGAAGAAATCACCCATATCAACGATTTATTCGAACCCGCTGCCATTATCATCATTGACGACTACCGTCTCTTCGGTAAATGTCCCAAAACCGGGTATAATGAAGACTGGAGTCAGATTACGAAAAGCGAAATCATACGTATTCTCGCTTCGCGAATGACACACGTCTATCATTTAGACAGTGAGTTTGCAAAAGACGACCGACTGATTCTTCATATTCAAGCAAAGTAAAGGGGTAGTTCGAGAGAGAAAAATGGCATATGAAATGGTGTAAAACGATATAATGAAATCGTCTTGTTTCATTATATCTGACATGCGTATTTTGATAGACACGAGAGAACCACGTATTCGCGACAAATGCCAAGAACTTGCTCAATCGACTTCGGGACAATTAATACCTATCTTGGTACAATCTCTCGCTTTAGGCGATATGGCAGTCCAAAATGAATCAGGAACCGACATTCTCTTGTTTGAGAGAAAATCCATCCCGGATTTACTCGCAAGCATCAAAGACGGGAGATACGAAGAACAGTCGTATCGCCTTATCCACGCTAGTGGACTACACCCTCATCATATCGTGTATGTGATTGAAGGCGCGATTTCGCAGATTCGGTCCCCCGCCGACAAGAAAATCGTGTTGTCCGCCATCACCAGTCTCTCCTTTTTCAAAGGATTTAGTGTGATGAAAACGGGGTCGTTGCAGGAAACCGCTGAACTGGTCTGGTCCATGGCGACCAAAATATACAAGGATTTTGAAAAAGGCAAACCTGTTCCCCATTATTCATATCCGAATCGAGAGATGGGTCCATCCGAGACAGTAGGTGTGGAACCCCGCGGTTCAGGAGGAGACGAACAATACAGTTCTCTCGTCAAAAAAGTCAAACAAGCGAACATTACACCGGAAAACATCGGGGAAATTATGTTGTCGCAAATACCCGGCGTGAGCGCAATCACCGCGAGAGAAATACTGAAATCACATCATGGCTCGTTTTTGACTTGGCTGAAACAGGCGGAGAAACACCCGGAGATACTTGACACGATTTACTTGACTTCCGGCGGCAGCGCCGGTAAACGCCGGAAATTGGGGTCGAATATTATTCAAAACATACGCACTTTTTTACTCCATCCAGGAGGAATGCCGGTAACCGAACTCTCTGATATTAGTGTGTTGGATGATTCACCGGGAGCACTTGCTGTTCCTGAGAAGGATAAGGGGGGATGTTCTCGTTCGGAATCGGATACACTTGTCCCCCTTTAGGGGTAGTATAATTCGTGCGGGTCACTTCGTTTTCTGCATATTTTCCCGATTCCACTTGCGATTCGGTATACAACACGCCTCCCCAATTCATATCCATTGGGTTGTCGCTAGGTACGTTTTTCTCCGTAGAGTAGTGTATTTCATCGACATCAGTATATCTTCCTACATATTGACCATACGGGTCGAATCCGGCATACATGTTTTGATTGTATCCGTTGTCTCTCGATGCATCTTCGACTTTCACGATTTTCCCGTCGTAGGGAGTCATGAGCGCCGATGTGAGGGGAAGTCCGGGCTGTTGATTGAACGGACTCGGGCGAACACGATAGACGTCTTGCCCTTGCGTATTGGTTTCTTGTTG
>Ga0214921_10006902_pt1 | contig 15311 bp, 16 predicted proteins | sample LL1505_MetaG_FD_177992 | JGI IMG/M metagenome (GOLD analysis project Ga0214921, IMG submission 177992) | Freshwater microbial communities from Lake Lanier, Atlanta, Georgia, United States - LL-1505 | ecosystem: Environmental > Aquatic > Freshwater > Lake | place: USA: Georgia | collected...
CCCAGCAACTCCACGAGCTTCTTGTCGGACAGAACAATATTGGAGTTATTAATTTCTTTGGGCGCGCCCCAAACCATCAACAGGGCTTTGACTGGATCTACAACCGCCTCCTCATCGAAATCCCGGAGCGTAACCAGTACTACACAACTGCTGTGATCTGCTTTTCGCACGGTGACCATAGGGTATGGCAGGTGGTTTGTTATCCGTAAGGTTTTCCACTACAATAAATCATGTTACTTCGCGCGCTTAGCTCAGCGGTAGAGCGGCTGCCTTACACCACGTTTAATGGGAGTTTCGCAATTTCTCCTATTTGCTTCCATTTTTATTTCCCCTCACGGAAACACCTCTCAAGCGCTCCCACCTGCTTTTTCATGTGGGGATACCTTTAGTAACGTTTTTAGTAACACGCTCCCTAATAGGGATACGCCGTCTATACGCATACCCTACGCCGTTCACTCCTCCCACTGCCTGCTATTCCGTCTCTTTATAAATCGCAGAATGTTGTCCCAACTCTCGCCGCCACTCTGCGGCCATCGGCCAGCTCCGGGCGAATCTGCAACTTCCACCGCCCACTTGTCGCCGGGTACGTAAATCAGCGCCATCCCTAGCGCCTTCAGTATGGATGCGGCTCGGCGTAGCTCCCGCTGATCGGGTGCGCTCATCGTTTGCGCCGCGGCCGTAAGTCCCGCCGCTTGAGGCTTGCGTGCGTTCCTTTTGCAACGGCTCGGTGTTGGGCGGCCGCGTAAAGTGATCTCGCTCGCTCACTTTTTGCGCCTCTGCTGGTCAGATTAAACTCTGCCCGGATCGCCAGCCCCATCTTTGAGAGCGCCGATCGGGTAACGCGGAGAGGCTTGGCCATCTTCGAGAAGCTGATCCCAAGCAGCTCCGGCGAAAAGATACTGGCGAAAACTGCGAAACGTCTCGCCGTTCGGAGCGGATCGCCCGGTGCGATGATACGCCGCAGAAATTCACCCAGTGCGTGAGATGCCGTCTCGCGGTCGTCTCGGTGCAAATCGTCGCCGTCGATATGCCTCTCAATCGCTCTTACGCCTGCCCACCCGTCACTCGATAGGCGCTCTAAGTGCGTCTCCCTTGCTTGCTGGTATGCGATCACAAAAAGAGCGCTTCCGAAATTTAGCGACGTCGGAAGCAGCGTCGAAATGAACGAAACATTAGGATTTCAGTATTCACGCTGTCGGCGTGAAATTGTTAGGGCAAGTAAGGCGCGAGAATGATTCGCCAGTCGCAGAGATGAGAGTCAGATCCCTCCAACTGCTTCTCAACTTCTTGGCATCTCTGCCGTAGCGTGCGAGCGGCTGCGCTTTCTCCTCCGATTGCCGCGCCATCCAGTCGAGCCATCGCCTTTAGATCAGCGGCCAACTGCAGCGCCAGCTCTGCCTCAAGTGCTTTACGAATTCGCTCCAGGTGACGTCGGACGACTGGCGGAAAAAGTGCTAGGGATTTTTCCGCAATCACACCTTCAAGAATTGCCGCGGCGTTATTTAACTGCATTGAGGAGTAAGGTGGAACCCAACGTAGCAAGAGGAGTCGATCGATATTTTGCTCTGTGGGATTGGCCGTTAACCTCTCAATCGCTTCATGGAAAGTGCCCTGCGGGTTTGTGCGATGTACGTCCAAAAGATAAGTCGCCTTGCGCCACGGATCGATCTGATGATCTAGGGCAATCAGCTCGGCCACGTCCTCGGGCGTGAGTTTCAGTTTCTTGCGGCTGCTGAATAGAACGTCCCACAAAAACTGAAAAGGTGTCGGTGGTTGCGGCTCTATATGGCGGGTCGTCTCAGGGTCGGGGATTGTGGTTATCATTTTGTTTTTCCTTGGGTTTTGGTTGTCTGTTTTGTCTGCGGATTCCAATAAACACCCGCAAACTTATCTAGTAGGGGTTGAAGTTTTCCGGCTCGGCGTGCCATCGCGTCGCTGATCTGTCGCATCGTCTCTTGCCCGCCACGTTCTCGGCGCTTGCTGATCTCCATCCATAAACTGCTCTGTCCCTCGCTGTTGGCGGCCGCGTAAGCATCGCCTAATTGCGCGTCACTCATCCGTCCCGGATCGGCCGGAGGAAGCGCCTCGGCTGCCAGCCGGATCCTTCGGGCGGTTTCTTGAATTTCCAACCGCTCAATGTCGGCCGGATCAAAAGCGAAAGCCGCTCCCCGGTGACCGTAGGTTTTTAATTTCTTTTCACCGATCCAGCGCAAGAGCGTCGTTCGGGGGATGAGTTGTCGCAGGCGGCGGTTTAGTGAAAGTGCCGTGTGCCATTCGTATATTTTATCAGTCATGCCCTCGTCGGCATGTCAACTGGACGGCTAGTGGGCGGCAATCGCTTATGCTTGGCAAAGGTTATTTAATTCGCAAAATATATGGATGAACAAAGTCACGCTCGTTCTAAGCATGCTTTTTCTAATTTGCTCAACTCAAGCTGGGGAATATCACAATAGTTACTTCTGGTATTGCAGGAGATGCGGCTTATCCGTCGGGCATGGATCGTCAATGGATGAAATCATGCAAAATCGTGTTCCCGCTAATCCGGGCGCAATTAACTGCAGAGATGCCAGCGGTTCGACAAGTTGCGTCTGGGTTTTGAATAAAACAAGAGTGTATGTCTCAAGCGACGATATTGAGGAATATCGTATTAAGAAAAATCAAAGAGCCGTAACGGATGAATTTCGTAGGACAAACAACAAGTCTCCCTATCAAATTATTCAAGAAGCTAGAGGGCGCGAGGGAGTTGAAATTGAAACAATTTCAAATGCAACATGGGATAAGGTTAAGAATTTTAAGGCAGATATATTTTCTCCCGCTTCGTCTACAAATGAAGCAACGGAAAAAGTAAAAAACTTTAATACAGATTTAGTTGCCCCGGCCGCGCCATTTGAAGTTCTTAAAAAATAAACCCTAGAATTAGATTTTTTTTGTCCAAGTGTCGTCCACTAGGCGTAAAACGTTGTCACTCTATGTTTTATGGAAATACTTGAAAAAATACCGAATGTCTTTGCCATCGCGTTCATTTTGTCTTTTTATGATAGCTTCCTTACGCATCCCCGCCGCTCCTCTGCACTATTATAAGACGATATCGCGGAAAGGTTGCACTTAAGAAAAGGGCGGCAGTCGCCCCCATCGCAGTGATACACCCCCTAAAGGTTCCCTCCACACGGGCGCCGGGATCCCGACGGGAGCTGTGCTGCTGTGCCAGAATCACTATCACCGAAAAACTAAATTAACCCGCATCCCCTGCCTACTATCACTATCACCACCCTAATAGGTGGTGGTGGTGATAAGTGAGTAGGCTATCACGTAGCACTATCACGCTATCAATGAGTGATGATAGTTAAAATGGTATCGGATTATTACTCGGGACTGACTGATCCTTTACTCGGTAGGTTTGCCTTTTGCCGTCACCCATAACGTCCAAAACATCGACCTTACCTTGCTCAACAAGCACCTTCCGGTGACGATTAAACGTTGGCTCAGATATTCCGGCACGTTCACACGCCTCCTTCCAGTCTCGGTTTCTCCATCCAGTTTCGGGTGCTCCTGCCAGAACGTCCAAGACCTTGCCGGTCGTCTCTGTCTTTTGGCTGCTTTGTTTTGTTCGGATCTTTGACGGATCCTCGCCATGGGCTATTCGATGAATTGGAGTTTCCCAACATAAAACAAGCGGCTCCACCGGGGCGCCATGCCTCCTCGTCATGTCGAAGATCACGTGGTCGTCCTTTTGATGCGGCCTCATCGTGATTAGAAGATCGGGATCCCTTGCCCACACCCCTGTCCCGCTAAAAAGATCGATGCTGTTCCGAGTGCTTAAGTCACCTTTTGGGCTGTGATGACTCGTTATAATTCCGCATTGAAGCGGGGCAGCAATCTCATTCAATGCCTCTAGATACTGCGCCACCATCATCTCGCTGTTCGTCCCTTGCACCGACGCCTCCACCATTTTGTAACTAGGCTCAAGAATTACCAATTCCACGCCCTCGTCCTTAAATCTTCGTATCGTATCGGCGACAAGCTCATTGATTTTCGGCTTGGGGTGGCAGTCTCTCAGCGACCATAGGATCAAGTTTTCGGGATGTGGCACGTTGAGCGCCTTAGAGATCGCGGCCATTCGCCGGTCGAAAAAAATCGAGATCAACTCAAGGTCAATATAGACCACCTTTCCCGCCTTCATTTCCCATCCAAACCACGGAAGGCCGTTTGCTTTGCATATCGCAAGATGCAACAACGCCCAACTCTTTCGGCTCTTACTTGTAGATCCAAGGACTGCACGCTCTCCTGCCCTAAGAAGCTCCCCAACGATTTCTTTTGGCAACTTAGCGCGATCTAACACTTCCGAAACTTCTGATGCTTTGTAGGTGTGTGTTGCTGCGATTCCCGCAACGTCTCCATTCAGTTTCTTGGCCACATCATCCACTTTTTTGTTTTTCATTTATTTTTCCTCATGAATCTTGTGACAAGCGGCAACGCCTCCGCTTTTGGATCTAAAAATAAAAGTTTCTGCTCACGATCTCCGCGCATGCCTCCCGGCAAGCGGGTCAGTCTGACGGCCGTCATCGCTTGCGAATCTGCCCCATATCGAACGAGACCGGGTTTTACTGCGTCCAGATCCTCCACAAACGCAGCCTTAGTGGATGATCCCCACCTGACGAGCAGATGGATCGACTTGCCCCCCGACGACGTGATCGATGCGATGGGAAGCGGCACTTGAGCCATCGCACGTATCCACAACAAGCAATCCGGCTTATCGCACTCCAGCACCATGTGACGAAAGTCGGTAAGGTTGGTCTCGGATCGCAGGCTCCAGTTTCCGTCGGCATTTTTCCGCACTTGTCCGTCTACTGGGTTCGATAGGTAAAATATCCCATCCTCAGATTTCATCCCATTCACCCACTCAGCCCGGCTGCCTACCCGGTAAGGTCTGCCAGGGTCGTTTAAGCGTGAGGTGATGACGACAAACTCCTCCGGCTTGAAAACAGCCTCTAAGAAGTCGCAAGAAGTTACTTCGGCTGGATCAACCGGACTTCGATCCGCCACGTCCTCCCACGTCAGCTCTGGGACGTTGGCGGCAAATGTCATGAGATCCCTGGCGCTATAACTTGGCTTGGTGACGACGGAGGTCATAGGCCGATCTCCTGACGCCTCTGCCTTGACGTAGTCATATGCTCGCTGGAGCTGCCTTTCTAGGTCACGTGGAACAACACGGCCTCCCGCTTCTCGGATGCGTTTCTCCACCTCTTCACGAGCCGCTAGTGCCTCTACGTTGAGCGATCCCGCCCGGAGGAACGCATCCCAAGCCTGCTCGTTCTTCGTCACGCCTGCCGCCCATGGCAGCTTATCCAGATACCTTAGCCATTCGCCCCACGAATCGGGACGTCTTGCGGTCAGGCTCATCGCGCTGCTTCCACCCACTTTGTCAGCTCATCAGCCGGGATTAAGACGTGCCGAAAACGTTTGATCGATTTGATCCTTCCAGCGCTGATTTCCTTGCGGATCGTCAGGGCGGAGATCCCAAGGATCTCAGCAGCTTCTTTTATTTTGTAGGTTAAACGCGGGAGACTATTGACTGAGCCGTTCCCCGCTTGGGCTGTGGTATGTGCTTCCATGGCACTTAAGATACCTCTCGAGTACTCGGAATTATTGGCAATTTAGAGAATAAATTGCCAAACTAAGTCTGGCTCAAGTAAATGAAAAAACTAACACACTATATCTTTCTTGTTTTAGGATTCGCCTCCTTTTTGTCGGCTTTTATCCCTTATTTGATCGCATGGTCTATTGATACGAAGGAGCTAGGTTTATGGCTCGGCTTGGCTGTTCATGCACTAGCACCTGCGCCGTTCTTTTTAATTTTCTGCGGTTTAGGTGTGGTCTTAATTCAATTGGGAAATGATAAATACCCAACCGCGCCTAGCGCTAAATGGATAAGCTTTAAGCGCTCTTTTGGCCGAGCGAGTCAGCACTTGGGGCGAACGCTTGCTTTTCTTATGATGACGGCGATCGCTCTCATTATTTTAAGAGCGACTGGATGGTGGGATCTTTTTGATCCCTCTAAATCTGTCTCCGATTGGCCGTGGTATAACTTTCTCGTACTTCTACTTGGCGGAGGTTTTGCCAGCTACTTAATGTATCACGCCATCAAGCATCTCGGCGATCGGGGCTGAGGTCAGTTTTTTGAGCGCCGTAACTTTCGCTCTTCACGTTCGATCATCTTTTTCATCCCAGAGCCAATAGGGCGCAAATACTCAGGCCAGCGGGGCAAACCAAGCTCCCTCATCATTCTTAGTATCCCGGGTTGATCTATTAGCGTGAAGAGATCCAGTTTTTGCACCCACTTAACAAGGTCATTCTTTTTTACGCTTCCCTTGAATTGATTTCGAGCAGCTAGGACTTGGTGAAGACGATCATTTGCCTCGAGAAGCGCCATTCTGCGACCATCTACATACTTTTCACCTCTAGCCTTCAAGTCGGCTGCGGCTCTTATAGATTCGGCTAATTGTTGTAATTCGTTGGCCGCATAATTGGAAGATTTATGCTCGAGAAGTATAGCGCACCAATCAGCCAATTTTCTTTTTGGATGCAACTGCGGAGACCTTTTCCATAGCCTCTCATTTGCTTCTGGCGTCTCATCGTCTTCGATTTGGTGGCCGCAATACTCCAACACCCATAGCCACGCCGGGCAGTCGGATAATTTCCCGGCGTATGCTTTAGCCCATTGTTCGCTCAGGCTGTCTGTTGGGTCATACTTCTCCGCTCTGTTCTTTTTACGTCCTTTCATTTTGTACTTAAAATGAACGATACATGTGATGCGGCTTTAGGGTTTTGGCGAACCTAAGCATTTCATCGACCCTTTTAAAGATCTCCCAATCATTCTTCTTTACTGCCGAAGAGATATACTCGCCCAGCTCACGCTTTCTTTTCTCGTGACTTATTTCGGCTTTTTTAAGGCGTTCGCCCTGTTGCAAAATATTTAGTCCTGCCTCAATCCCCAAGGGGAGCCAACCCGGATGATTTGTATCGGTGTTCACTATGCCGTCGACAATAAGCCAAAGATCTTTGCAATGAGGATATCGGTCTTCTCCAACTTTTTTCCACTCTTCACTTATTATGAGCCACGGCGGTTTGGGTGGAGGATTTTTCTTATACTCCCTTTGTAATTCTTTCATTTTATTCCACCGCCTAATTGCATCGGCCTCGTCCTTTGATCTCCCACTCCTTACTGATTCAATAATCCAACGTTTCTTGGCTGACAACTTCCACCATCCTTCTGGATAAATACTCATTTCAATAGCTCCAACTGCTGATTTTCAAACTTCCCTCGAACATGTCGACGATAAACTCGCAGGATTAAAGCCCCTCCGTCGGTGTGCCCCTGAGTCTTGGCGACGATCCCGACATCCACTCCGGCCTCCAGGGCAATCATGATGAACATTCGACGAAACGCCTTGGAGGTGAAATTAGGAAACTTTAGATCCTCGCATGCGTGATGGAGCGCCTTTTTAGGATCCCGGATGGCAAATACCTTAGCCCCGGTAGATAGATCCAAAGCCTGCTTCTGCATGCGTTCCATGAATGGACGTAGCTTGGGATAAACTTTGATTGTGAAACTTTTTCCAGTCTTGCGACGGAGCAGATGAATCTCTCCCTTTTTTAAGTCTACATCACCCCACAGGAGTCCGGCACACTCGGCCAGCCCAACGCCTCCCAAGCCCATAAACTCCACAAGATCAGCGGAAGTAGTCGCAGTATCGGAAAATCGTCGCTTGCGGATGGTTTTAACGATCTCTTCAAACTGCTCCCGCGATGGTGTTGGCCGGAGAATGTCTTTATCGGCCTTTCCTGCAAACCCGGAGGCGGGATTGTCTGCCCTCACCTTGTCTTTAACGCATAGGTCAAAAATTGCCCTTAGCGTCCACCCGAAATGATTTCGGTAGGAATTAGAGACTGAGTCAGATCCGTTTTTCTTTTTTAGTTTTGAGATGAAGCTGAGAACGTCTGAGGCCTGAATGTTTTTGATTGGGACGTTGGCCTGTTGCGGCCACTCGGCCTTGATCCGGGCAGCGAAAAGCCGATCGTTTTTTAAGGTGCTTGCAGCTCCCCCGCTTCGAGTCTCTAGCCACTTGTCGGTTGCCGCAGCCAGCGTCCGGGATCGTTGCCCTTGGTCGATGCTGTCGTCCTCACCCCTTCGGATTTTGAGGAGGCGTCTTGCCTCCATTAAATTTTCTGTGCGTAAGGATTCTTGGACGGAGCGGCCGTTGTGGCTATATATAGCGAAGTATGAACCGCGCTTTTCGTTGCCGTATTGGAGCCGATAAAGGTGCGGCTCTATGTTTGCCCATGTCCTTTTTGCCATGCCCGATCCTACCTTTGGTAACGGAGACTAGTAAATGACTTTCTTCGCTTTTCATAATGATTGCAAGTCGTTTATCGATAGTATTTAGCGCGCTTAGCTCAGCGGTAGAGCGGCTGCCTTACACGCAGTTGGTCGGAGGTTCAAATCCTTCAGCGCGCACTCTATTGCTCATTCTTTTACTTTCAAACTTTGCCTTAGCTTATTCTGCTCCCACGACGCCCGCAGGCTCCGTCTACGTTCTTCCGATCCAGGGTGAGATTCAAAAAGGTACCGTCTATGTGGTTCGACGTGGAGTCAAAGCCGCACTCGAAGCTAGAGCCTCTGCACTAGTTCTGGACATGAACACCCCTGGCGGCGAGGGAGAGGCAATGAAGGAGGTTATGGCGACTATCGCGAAATTTAAACCAGCAGATCAAACCTACACGTATGTAAATCAAGAAGCCTTCTCTGCAGGTGCTTTTATCTCTGCCTCCACTCGTCACATCTGGATGGCCCCTGGATCCATGATCGGCGCTGCATCCCCCGTGACTTTAGGACAAGAGGGGCCGAAGGAGCTTCCGCCTAAATTTGTTTCTGGTTACGCGGCCATGATTCGTGCTGCCGCAGAACAAAACGGGCATAACCCCGCCATATTCGATGCCATGGTGAATAAACAGATCGGCTTACGAATCGATGGACGCGAGGTCGTTGCCAAGGGCGATATTCTCACCCTCACGACCCAAGAAGCGACTCGTCGTATCGGATCTCCACCCCGCCCTCTTTTGGCTGAAGGAGTTGTGCCTGACCTTGAAACTCTCATTCAAAAGACGGTATCTCCAGGCGCAACAATCGTAAGAATTGAACCCACTGGTTTTGAGAACATCAGTCGATGGATTATCACGATCTCACCCTTGCTCCTCAGTGCTGCATTTCTTTTTGGTTATCTCGAGTTTAAAACTCCGGGCTTTGGTTTGTTTGGAGTTCTTTGCGGCTTTTGCGCCCTCGTCTTTTTCTTTGGCCACTATATTGCCGGCTTATCTGGATATGAAAACGCTCTGCTCCTTCTCCTTGGAGTGGCACTGCTGATTACGGAACTATTTGTTTTTCCAGGAACACTGATTCCGGGTCTTCTCGGGTTTGCTCTTATTCTTTATGCGGCACTTAACACGATGATCGACCGTTATCCCTCCGATGCCACCCTTCCCACCCTTGCCCAACTTCACTCTCCTTCCCTAAACTTGTCTTTAGGATTCTTTGGTGGGCTAGCAGCTATTTTACTGGCCGCACGATATCTTCCAGAAACTGTGCTATTTCGACCTTTTCGACTGAGCATGATCTCTCCCGCAACTTCCCTTCCGATTGAACTCAACCTTCCAGCACGAACAAAAGGAAAGGCGCTAACGGACCTCCGCCCTAGCGGTACGGGCGAGTTTCATGGAAAGACATTCGATATTTTAGCGGAGGGACATTTTATTCCGCAAGGCGCCGGCATTCAAATTCATAAGGTGGAAGGGGCGACAATCTTTGTTACGGCCATTAAAGATGTTAAAAAGAAAAAGTAATCCTGTCTCCTCTCGTTAATGACTGATCGAAGATAACTTTCTACTTCCTGCGGGGTTCGTTTCGTCATAAAAACGAATATGCCCGTATTCCTTCTCATCGCAGTAGGCGTTGTTGGATTGGTATTTGCTGTTGTCCTAATTAATTTCTTTGGGCTTTGGCTTCGCGCTCTTACCTCGGGAGCCCCGGTAGGGATTCCAACACTTATTGCTATGCGTCTACGCGGAATTCCTAACTCTCTCATCGTGAATGCACGGATTACGGCCGTTCGGGCAGGAATTGAGGTTTCCACAGCGCAACTCGAGACTCACTACCTCGCAGGAGGTAGCGTGGATCAAGTGATTCGCGCCCTTATTGCCGCGGACAAAGCCGGAATTAAACTCGATTTCAATCGATGCTGCGCAATCGATTTAGCTACGTCAGGTTCCGGTAAAACTGTATTTGATGCCGTTCGCACAAGCGTGAACCCAAGAGTGATCGACTGCCCTGGTACCGATTCAGGAAAAGGCACGATTGATGGAGTCGCAAAAGATGGCATCACAGTTCGTGCTCGTGCTCGCGTCACCGTTCGATCGAATTTGGATCGATTTGTGGGAGGGGCAACAGAAGAGACAATTATTGCCCGAGTGGGTGAAGGAATCGTGAGAGCCATCGGTTCCAAGGAAACATACAAAGGTGTGCTGGAAAATCCCCAGGACATTTCGAAAGATGTGTTGAATCGCGGCCTCGATGCAGGAACGGCTTATGAAATTCTTTCCATCGATATTGCGGATGTTGGGGTTGGCACAAACATTGGAGCCAAGCTTCAAGCCGAGCAGGCTGATGCTGACAAACAGGTTGCCCAAGCCAAGGCAGAGATGCGACGTGCCGCTGCTGTTGCAGCCGAACAGGAAATGCGCGCCAAAGTTGTCGAGGCTGAAGCTCAGGTCCCACTCGCAATGGCGGAAGCTTTTCGCAAGGGCAACTTGGGTATTATGGACTACCAAAAGATCCGTAACGTTTCTGCGGATACCGATATGCGATCCTCCATTGCGAAGGACGCGGGTAAGGCGAACTAATTTTACGATCCTTCGACATGGAATGGCTTGTTCCGATTCTCTTTGTCTTAGTTAGTATTGCCCAGTGGTGGGTTAGGCGTCGACACGTCGTTCCGCCCTCCTCCCCTTCTCACGAAGAGCGTGATCCCGCTCCGAGCGCAGATCCAATGAATGAGTTTGGGGATCTTCTGGAGGCACTCGGCAGGAGACGCCATGAATCAGCCCCAGCCCATCCTAAAATAGAAAAGCTTTTACCACCACGAATTCTCCCTCCTCTCGAGCCCATGACTCCAACCCTGGATCCATCTGTTGAAGTTGTCACAGTGCCTTTACTCCGTATCGCACAGCATGAAGTCTCTTTGCCGAAACTATCAAACTTTCGTAAAACAAAAAAAGATCCTTACTCCTTGGAATCTCTCTTTCGTGGCGTTCCTGCAAACTGGCCAAGGGCGGTTGTTCTTTCCGAAGTGCTCGCTCCCCCCATTGCTTTACGCTGATATACCTCTATGTCGCACCCTAAGAAAATCACCGTCGCACTCATTCAGATGTCCTGCAGTGCTGACCCAAATCGCAACCTTCGAACCGCATTGGATAAAATCGCTTCAGCAGCCAAAAAAGGGGCAAAACTTGTGTGTTTGCCTGAACTTTTTCGTTCTCTCTACTTTTGTCAGAAACAGGATTACAAATGCTTTCAGTTGGCTGAACCCATTCCTGGCCCCACGACTCAGGCGCTATCCAATGCAGCAAAAAAGCATAAGATCACGCTTGTCTCTAGTCTTTTTGAGAAACGCACTGGAGGGCTCTACCACAATACGGCGGTTGTTTTTGGACCTAACGGCAAAATTCTTGGGACCTATCGTAAAATGCATATTCCGGATGATCCTGGGTTTAATGAGAAGTTCTACTTCACACCAGGAGACACAGGATTCCAACCAATTGACACGCCTGCGGGTCGGTTGGGGGTTCTCGTGTGTTGGGATCAGTGGTATCCCGAGGCTGCTCGATTGATGGCTCTTCGCGGGGCTCAGATTTTAATATACCCAACGGCAATTGGTTGGGCGCGCGGAGAGAAAAAGGAGGTCTGTCAGGATCAACGGAGCGCTTGGCAGACCATTCAAAGAAGTCACTCCATCGCAAACGGACTTTTTGTGCTTTCAATCAATCGGACAGGTCGTGAAAACAACTTAGACTTCTGGGGCACCTCTTTTATCAGCAACCCGATTGGACATGTGGTTTCAGAAGCCCCCACGGATCGGCCTGAAGTACTTCATGCCACCCTGAATCTTTCCGAAACAACGACTACGCGGCAGCACTGGCCTTTTTTGCGGGATCGACGTATCGACGCTTACGCTGGGCTAGATCAACGTTTTCTTAAAACTTGAAACAGTTGATTACCAGTCACTCATTCGACGGATCCACTTACCGTTTTCCAGCCGAATGGGAGAAGCACGAAGCAACATTTCTCGCTTGGCCTCACAACTCAGAGACTTGGCCAGGGCTTCTTGCTGGCGTTCAGAAGACTTACCTGAAAATTATTCAAGCCCTCGTACCTGGGGAAAAAGTTTACCTTTTAGCGAAAGATTGCGAAGCGGCTGAGGATATTGATCAGGCCTTACGAAAGGCAAAGGCTCACTCTCCGAACCTGAAGGTTCTTATCATACCGAATGACGATGCTTGGGTTCGAGATAGCGGTCCAATCTTCGTTTTAAGGCGGGATCAAGGAACTCCCCGCCGGGTCGCACACGATTTTATCTTTAATAGCTGGGGAAGGAAATATGGCCCTTGGGACCAGGACGACGTCATCCCACAACAGGCATCGAAAATGCTCGATTTCCCAATTGTGACTCACGACTTCGTCCTGGAGGGAGGTTCCTTAGACACGGATGGCGAAGGAACACTTCTAACCACGGAAAAGTGCCTCCTGAATCCGAATCGGAATCCCTCCTTGAACCGAAATGAAATTGAGAAACGCCTTTGCAACTGGTTCGGGATTCAGAAAATTATTTGGCTTCACGATGGAGTGGAAGGAGATGACACAGACGGTCATGTTGATGACATTTCCCGATTTATAGCCCCTGGAGTTGTGGTCACGGTTGTTGAGTCGAACAAACAGGACGCAAATCACGCGCCACTGGTTGAGAATCTGCTTCGACTTAAAAGCGCAACAAATGCGAAGGGCCAACCATTAAAAGTCCTCGAGATGCCTATGCCGCCCCGCGCCGATGGCCCTCACCATCGAAACCCTGCTAGTCATGCAAACTTCTATATCGGTAACTCAGCTGTTCTCGTTCCAGTTTTTGACTCCCCTACAGACTCGGTTGCTTTAGATCTGCTTCGACCATACTTCCCTGATCGTTCAGTGGTAGGTATCGATTGCCGCGATCTCGTGTCAGGCCTTGGAGCCATTCACTGTATCACTCAGCAGATGCCCGCTATTCCCTCCAACTCTTGACCCTCTCGAGGGAACCCAAACGGGTGGGTTGAGTCTTACAGCATTTCCGACTACCCTTTCAAACGATGAAACCCTTACGCATTGGTCTCCCCTCAGGTAGCCTCCAAGAGGCCACTCTGGATCTATTTCGCAGGGCTGGTTACTCGATTTCACGCGCCTCACGCACCTACCGCCCTGCCATTGACGACCCTAATTTTGAGGTCCGACTTCTTCGGGCTCAAGAAATCGCTGCTTATGTGCAGGATGGCTTCCTTGATCTCGGAATTACAGGAAGTGACTGGATTCAGGAAACAAAAGCAAAAGTTCAAACCGTTTCCACGCTTCGATTTAGCAAGGCAACGGCTCAACCCGCTCGTTGGGTGATTGCTGTGCCGAACCGATCCTCGATCCGTCGACCTGCACAGCTTCGGGGGAAACGAATTGCCACCGAGGCTGTTGGACTGGTTCGCCAATATCTGGCAAAGCGGAAAATCAAAGCTAAGGTTGAATTTTCTTGGGGCGCCACAGAGGTCAAGGTCCCGGAATTAGCAGATGCGGTAGCCGACATTACTGAGACGGGATCCTCACTCGTTGCAAACGGTCTTCGGATTTTAGACACGATTCTCGAGTCTTACCCTCAACTGATTGCAAATCGAAAGGTTTGGGCAAATACCCCTGACAGAACCCGAATCCAAACTTTATCAATGCTTTTGGAGGGGGCCTTGCGCGCCAGAGATCTTGTCGGTCTCAAGATGAATGTTCCTCAGAAGTGTTTGCGGTCTGTAAACTCCACCCTCTCCTCCCTGAGGGATCCTACGATATCGCCACTCGCAAGGAGTGGGTGGGTAGCAGTTGAGACTGTCATGGAGGAAAAGACCGTCCGCTCCATTATTCCGCGTCTCAAGGAGTTAGGGGCAGAGGGAATCATTGAATACCCGCTGAATAAGGTTGTCAGTTAAGCCTTCGAACGCCACGATGCCTGTATGGGATCAGTCAAAAAGAAGCGGAAATCTAAAATCGCCAAGCATAAGCGCCGCAAGCGTAGCCGGGCGAACCGCCATAAGAAGCGTCTCCGGTATAAGACGTAAAGTTTGGGCGCTCCTCGCCCTGCTTTCGTTACTTGCCTTTCCGCTTAAAGCCGCTGAATCGGCTAGGTCGGGTCGTGTCGAATCCGCCCTTTCCTTTGCAGAAGGTCGCCGTGCCGATGCCCTTGGATTAAGCCATATTGCTCTTCAGGCTTACTCTCGAGCCCTGGAGTTCGATCCCTCGTCCCGACAAGCCGCGCTAGCCAAAGCAGCGGCTCTTGTAGATTTAGGCAGAGCAGAGGATGCTCGAGCTCTTCTTGAGTCTTTAGCCCCTTGCCCCGAGGATGAGGCCGAACGCTCTACCCTCCTCTGCCTTGCCTTGATTCAGTGCAAGCAGGGTGAAGCTGCAAGTCTCGCACAGCGGGACGCCCTAACAGCCCTTGCAGGATGGCAAATTGAAGATCCTGCCCGACTTGCACGCGTGGCGGAAGGTCTTCTCCGGTCCGGAGCTTCCCTTTCGCGTAAATCACAACGAGAAATTGCCTCCTCGGTTTTGCCTGCCTTTGTCCGTGCAGCCGACCTGAACATAGGTCTGGGGGGCTTCACCTTACGCGCCGCTGAGATCGCCTTAGTAGCCGACGATCTGCCTACTGCGATTCGCTATTTTCGTGATTTCGTTGATGAACAACCCAACGAAGTTTCATTCCTCGAACAGCTTGCGGCTGTCCTAATTCTCAACGATCAACCAACGGAAGCAGATGCGCTTCTCCAGCGCGCAGAGATTGAGAAACCGAGCAGATCCAATCTCTATCCCGTAATGGCAAATCTATATGAGGAGCTTAATGTTCCAGCGCGTGCTGAAATTTACCGTGTTCTGGCTCTTCACACATCACCCAAGCCAACAGTTCTGGACTATCTCCGTT
>Ga0214921_10006903_pt1 | contig 15309 bp, 13 predicted proteins | sample LL1505_MetaG_FD_177992 | JGI IMG/M metagenome (GOLD analysis project Ga0214921, IMG submission 177992) | Freshwater microbial communities from Lake Lanier, Atlanta, Georgia, United States - LL-1505 | ecosystem: Environmental > Aquatic > Freshwater > Lake | place: USA: Georgia | collected...
GAGCGGAATCCCAGTCGCCCGCGAGGGCTGACGCTCCCAAGAAAAAACGTTCCTTTAAGGAGCAGCGGGAACTCGAGAGCCTGCCGGCGGTCATCGAATCGCTCGAGACGGAGACGGCCGCCCTCCATGCGACGATGGCGGAGCCGGGCTATTTCCGCCAGCCGGGCGACGTGCTCGCCCGCGACCAGGCCCGCCTCCGCGACCTCGAATCGCGACTCGCCGAGGCGTTCAGCCGCTGGGAAAGCCTGGAGGCGGGCGGGGGGGCGGCCGCCGGCTGAAGAGCGTCACGGCCGCGTGCCCAGGAAGATCGAGTTCCAACTGCCGCCGGTCGGGTGGGTGCGCGCCTTGACCACCTCGACGATGAAGCCCGCCTCCTCCATCTGAGCCACGAACCGACGGTCGGGCCCCGCCGACCAGACGGCGAGCCGGCCACCACGCCGGAGCGCCGCGCGGGCGGTTCCCAGCCCCGTCACCCCATACAGCCCGTCGTTGGCCGCCGCCGTCAGGCCGCTCGCGCCGTTGTCGACGTCGAGCATGATCGCGTCGAACCGGCCGCCGCTCTCGGCGAGCACCTCGGCCACGTCGTCGGCCACGAGTTCCACCCGCGGGTCGTCGATCACGTCGGCCGCCAGCCCGTAGGCCGGATTGCGGTTCCAGGCGATCACGGCGGGAACGAGTTCGGCGACCACGACCGTCGCGTCGGTCGCTACGTGCCGGAGCGTCTCACGGAGGGTGAATCCGAGGCCGAGGCCGCCGATCAGCACCGCCGCGCGCTTCCGGTCACCCAGGCCGGCGCAGGCGAGTTCCGCCAGCCGCTCCTCCGAGTGGTGCTGCCGCGTCGACATGAGTTCGACGCCGCCGACGCGGATGGAGAGGGCCCCGTCATGCTCGTGGAGCGTGAGCGGGGTGCCGTCGGGCGTGACGGCCCGGTCGAGGAGCCGGGTGGGTTTCATGGGGCGAACTGATGCGAAGCCGGATGCTGGCCGCGAGCGCGGTTGGATTTCGTCAGGCGGCGCGGCGGATCGGGGGCGTGGCGTGCGTCGGCTCCGGGGCCGTGAGCGGCAGGGTGGCCACGTCCTGCGGGCCGCACGCGGCACGGCTGGAACTGGCCTGAAGCTCGTCGATCGAATAGAAGGCGTCGGCGTCGAACCGCCGCACCAGGGCGAGCACGTCGCCCAGCCGCCGTCGCTTGATCACCGTGAACACGATCTCGACCGGCCCTTGCAGGCCGTGGGCGCCGATCCTCGTCACGCCGCAGCCGGCGTCACGCAGGAGCTCCACCAGCCGCCGCGAGTCGCGGCCCGTGATCACCCGGACGAGCACCGAGCCGATCGCCAGCCGCTGCTCGAGGCTCATGCCCAGGTAGTTGCCCGCCACGAAGCCCCCCGCGAAGGCGGCGAAGCAGAGCGGGCTGTCGAGGTTCGACATCACCTGGCCGATCGCGAACAGCCAGATCGTGACCTCGAAGAAACCGAGCCCCGCGGCCATCGTCTTCAGGCCACGGCCGATGAAGATGATCCGCATCGTCGAAATCGCGACGACGGTCATCTCCGCGACGAAGATCGACAGCGGCAGCAATAGGTCAGGCATGGCGGGCAGGGGGAGGGCGGCCGGGCCCGGGGGCGGCCCGGCCTGCGCTCACTTCTTGACGACGGTCTTGGTCTTGTCCTGCTTCGGCTTCTTGTTCTTCTTGTCGTTCTTCTGCGAGTGATTGCCTTTGCCCATGGAAGAGACTCCTTTCGTGGTGACAGGCGGGGGCCGAGCGGGCCCCGGGAGGGACGGAAACGTGACGCGAGCCGGCCGGCGAGCCGACGGCCCATCGGGGGAAAAAGGTAGCGGCGCCCGCCGCGGCGAGACCAGATCAGTTCCGGCTTGCGGCTGCTTCGGCCCTTCTGGCAAGAACTCTCTAGGATTCGGGCCCGCCCGCCGGGGCAGGCTGTCTCTCCGGCTCCGCGAGTTCAACCCCCGAGGATCGACTGCCGATGACCCACCCCGCGCTCTTCCAGCCCTTCGACCTCCACGGGCTCGGCCTGCCGAACCGGATCGTGATGGCGCCGCTCACCCGCTCCCGGGCCGGCGCCGAGCGGCTGCCGAACGCCCTGATGGCGGAGTATTACGCCCAGCGGGTTGCGGCTGGCCTGATCATCTCCGAAGCCACCACGATCTCCGAGCAGGCCAACGGCTGGGTCGATTCACCGGGCATCTACTCCGACGAAATGGAAGCGGGCTGGAAGCGGGTGACCGACGCGGTGCACGCCCGGGGCGGCCGGATGTTTCTCCAACTCTGGCACATGGGACGGGCGTCGCACTCGGCGTTTCACGCGGGGCGCCCCGCCGTGGCCCCGTCGCCGGTGAAGATCAACGGCGACGGCATCAACACGCCGCAGGGCAAGCTTCCCTACGAGGTGCCGCGGCCGCTGGAGACCCGGGAGATTCCGGGCGTCGTGGCCGACTACGCCCGGGCCGCGTCCCGCGCCCGGGCCGCGGGCTTCGACGGCGTCGAGATCCACGCCGCCAACGGGTATCTCATCGACCAGTTCCTCCAGGCCAAGACCAATCATCGCACCGACGACTACGGCGGCAGCATCGAGAAGCGAACCCGCTTCCTCCGCGAGGTGGTCGAGGCGGTGACGGCCGTCTGGCCGGCCGGGCGGGTGGGCGTGCGGCTGTCGCCGAACGGGGCGTTCAACGACATGGGATCGCCCAACTACCGGGAGCAGTTCACGCACGCGGCCGGCATGCTCGACCGGTTCGGCCTCGCCTACCTGCACGTCGTCGACGGGCTGGCCTTCGGCTTCCACGGGCTGGGCGAACCGCTGACGCTGGCCGAGTTCCGCAGGGTGTTCCACGGCCCGCTGATGGGCAACTGCGGCTACGACCAGGCTGCGGCGGAGGCGGCGGTCGCCGGTGGCCTGGCCGAGTTGATCGCCTTCGGCCGGCCGTTCATCAGCAATCCCGACCTCGTGGACCGCTTCCGGCACGGCTGGCCGTTGGCGGCTCCGGCCGACATGGCGACGTGGTATTCACCCGCCGGCGCCCGGGGCTACACCGATTTTCCGCCGCACGCCTGAGGGGTCGGGTATCCTGCTCCACGCCGTCGCCGAGTTCCCGCTTCGTCTGCGAGGTTTTCCCATGGCCGAGTTCGACCTGCTGTCCGAGACCAAGGCCTGCGATCTGCTGGCGCGACTCTTTCGCGCTCGCGGCTACACGATCGTGCGAAACATCGAGTTTCGCGAGTACGGCGTGTCGTTTCACATCGACGGCTGGGATGCCAAGGCCCGGGTGGGGTTCGAGTTTCTGAGCAGCGAGGACGAAGACCACGACGACCTCACGCTTCGCGAGTATCAGACCCTGATGGCCGCCCAGCAGCGGGGCGAACTCGCGCTCATGATCCTCGACGAGGTGGAGCCGCTTTCGGTCGCGGACCTGAAGGTGATGGCTGACGAGTTTCTCGACGAGGCGGCGGCCGCCGTGGCGGCCCAGAAAGCGAGCCGTCGGCGGGCGACCCCGAAGTCGGCCGCCAAGAAGCCGTCGGCCAAGGCTGCCGGCAAGACGCGGGAGACGAAGGTCGCTGCCGCGAAGACCACGGCCAAGAAGCCGGGGAAGCCCAAGCAGCCGGGCACGAAGGCGGTCGCGCGGCGGACCGGCAAGCCGGCTGTCGCGAAAGGCCGCTCGGGGCGAACGCGGTAGCCCGCCGCGGGGATGCCCATGGCCACCAGCCTGCTCCTGTTGCTCGACGACATCGCCAGCGTTCTCGACGACGTGGCGACGATGACCAAGGCGGCCGCCACCAAGACGGCCGGCGTGGTCGGCGACGACCTGGCCCTCAACGCCAAGCAGGTGATCGGGGTCGATCCGGCCCGCGAACTGGCCGTCGTCTGGGCCGTCGCCAAGGGCTCGGCCGTCAACAAGGCGATTCTCGTGCCGGCCGCACTCCTGATCGGCTGGCTGGTGCCGTGGGCGATCCCGCCGCTCTTGATCGTGGGCGGAGCGTTTCTCTGCTACGAGGGAGCGGAGAAGATCCTGCACGCCCTGTCGCTTCAAGGTGGGCATGGTGGTGGGCACGGCGGGGCGCATGGCCCGAGCCACGGCCGCGCGGCCCCCGTGGCGGGTGCCGCGCTCGAGTCGAAAAAAATCACCGGCGCCATCCGCACCGACTTCATCCTCTCGGCCGAGATCATCGTGATCACGCTCGGCGTCGTGGCCGGGCAGCCGCTCGTCACGCAGGTGGGCGTGCTCGTGGCCGTGGCGATTCTGATGACGATCGGCGTCTACGGGCTCGTGGCGGCGATCGTGAAGCTCGACGATCTGGGGGCGGCGCTCGCGCGCCGGCGGTCGCCCGTCGTCGCCGCGCTGGGCCGGGGCATCGTGGCGGCCGCTCCCGGGCTGATGCGGGCCCTGTCGATCGCCGGCACCGCGGCGATGTTCTTCGTGGGGGGAGGGATCGTCGTTCACCAGCTGCCGGCGGTGCACGACCTGCTGCACGGGTTGCTCGGCCGCGTGGGCATCGACACCCACGGCGACGCGACCGCCGGGCTGCAGGTCGTGCTCAAGTCGGCCGATGCCGTGGTCGGCCTGATGCTCGGGCTCGCGATCGTGGCCGTGGTGGGGATCGGTCGCAAGGGCCGCTCACTACTGGAGCGCGCGGCATGACCGCCCCTTGCCGCCGCCGCGTGCCGGCCTGGAGGTGGTTCGCGGTCGCGGTTCAGCTGCCGGCGTTGGTGATCATGGCGGCGGCCCTCGGCGCCGATCGGGCGCCGGTCACGACCCACTTCGTCCGCCGCCCCGGCTGGACGACGACGCGACTGATCGCTTCGCCGCACGCCACGCAGGCCGCCGCCGCCGACGGCCGGCATGCCTACGCGATCTCGAACACGACGGTGGCCCAGTACGACCGCGCGACCGGCCGGCTCGTGCAGCTCGGAACCGCGGCCGATGCCAAGCACCTCAACAGCGGCTTCGTGCACGAGGGCCGCGTGTATTGTGCGCACTCCAACTATCCCGCCGAGCCCCCCGAGAGCGAGATCCGCGTGTTCGATCCGGCCACGGGGAAGCTCACGCTCTTGCACCGCTTCAAGGATCCGCCCGGGAGCCTCGTGTGGTGCGTGCGCCGAGGGGGAGATTGGTGGTGCTGCTTCGCCTGGTATCGCGGCGACAACGCCCGCACGGTGCTCGTCGAATACGCCGCCGGCGGCCTCGAGCGGGAGGCGCGGCGGTTCACCTTTCCCGCCGAGGTCGTGGGCGACTGGGATGGCATGAGTGCCTCCGGCGGGATCTGGGACGGCGACACGCTGCTCGTCTCGCACCACCATGTGCCCGTGCTCTATCGGCTGGCCCTGCCGGCGGATGGCGGCGTGCTGCGGTTGGTCGAGGCCCTCGGCTGCCCGTTCCCGGGGCAGGGCATCGCCGCCGATCCGGCCGGCGGCCTCGTGGGGATCGACCGGCCCCACCGCCGGATCGTGTTCGCCGAACGGGAGTGAGTGGCGATTTGCGGCCGCTTTCCCCGCCCCTCCCGTCCCGAGTTGCTTTTCTTTCAAGAAGGCAGGTCTATTATTGGCTCGGTTCCCTGGCGACGGCCGGGGAGAACATCCGTCCGGCGGCGGCCCCACAGTGGTCGTGCGGCCGGGTCCTCGTAGCAAAGGAGGTGATTCAGTGACGCAATGTGACTGTACCGGAGGGCTGCTCTCGTAGCGGCAAGTCGACGGGCCTGCCGTTGACGCAGCCCACCATCACCTCTGACGCGGCCGCTCCAATCGGGGAGCGGCGCGGCCGAGGAGCCCGGCATCGATCGGCCCCGCGACGGCTTGCCGCCGCGGCCCCGCCGATGATGGCGAGCGAAACCTACGGCTGCCGCCCCGCGGGATTCCGCGGGGCGGCAGTTTTTTTGTCGGGGGATGCATGCCAGCCACCGCCGCCATCCCCGCCGACACGCTTCGCCTCGTGGAGCGGCTTCGCGATCCGGCGGCCTATCCCCATCCCACCGCCGGGATCCGCCTGATCGAGACCCACATCTCCTGGGTCTTTCTCACGGGCCCCTTCGTCTACAAGCTGAAGAAGCCGCTCGACCTCGGCTTCCTCGACTACACCTCGCTCGAGCGGCGGCGTCATTTCTGCGAGGAGGAGATCCGCGTCAGCGGCCGATTCGCCCCGGACCTCTATCTCGCCGCGGTGCCGATCTGCGGCACGCCCGACGCGCCGCGGGTGGGAGGCGACGGGCCGGCGATCGAGTGGGCCGTGAAGCTCGTGCCGTTCGACGAGACCGACCGGCTCGACGCGCGATTCGCCGCCGGTCGGCTCACCGCCGCCGACTGCGAGCGGCTCGGTGCGGCGATCGCCGCGGTCGAAGAGGGGCTGGCCGTGGCGGCGGCCGGCGACACGTGGGGCGCCGCCGAGAGTGTCCGCGGCGCCGCCGCGATCAATCTCCGCCAGCTGCGCCAACGCCGGCCCGATGCGGCCGACCGTCTGACGCGGATCGAGGTCTGGCTGTTCGCGCGGCTTGGCTCCCTCGCCGACGTGATCGAGCGGCGGCGGGCCGCGGGGCGGGTGCGGGAGTGCCACGGCGACCTCCACCTCGCCAACCTCGTGCTCCACGCGGGCCGCATGATGGCCTTCGATGCGATCGAGTTCAGCCCGAGCCTGCGGTGGATCGACGTGGCCAACGACGTCGCCTTTCTCGCGATGGATCTCGAGTCGCGGGGCCGGCCCGATCTCGCGGCGATCGTCCGCAGCAGCTGGATGGAGGCGGCCGACGATCGCGCCGCCGCCGTCGTGATGCCCGTCTACGAGGTGTATCGCGGCGTGGTCCGGGCGGCGGTGGCGGCGCTCCGGTCCGGCGACGCGGCGGCCCACGCCGAGACCGACGGCTACCTCGACCTCGCCGAGCGGCTGATGCGGCCGCGAAGCCCGGTTCTCTACGCGACCTGCGGCGTCTCCGGGAGCGGCAAGACGACCCTCACCGCCGGGTTGGTGGCGGCGGCCGGCGCCGTGCGGCTGCGGAGCGACGTGGAGCGGAAGCGGCTCGCCGGAATGCGGCCTGCCGACCGGCCGGCCGACGCGGCGGCCACGGCCGCGCTCTACGATCCGTCGCTGACGCGACAGGTCTATCGGCGACTCGCCGAGCTGGCTCGCACGCTCCTCGCGGCCGGCGCGAGCGTGGTCGTCGATGCCGCCTGCCTGAAACGTTGGCAACGGGACGAGCTGGCAGCGGTCGCCCGGGAGGCAGCCGCGCCGCTGGTGTGGCTGGAGATGGACGTGCCTGACGCGGTCGTGATCGGCAGGGTGGCAGCCCGGCTGGCGGCCGGGGGGGATGCGTCCGACGCATCGCCCGAGGTGGTGCGCGGCCAACTGGAGTCGCGGGAGCCGATCGACGGGGCCGAACTCGCCGGAGGCGGTGTCGCCCCGCGGCTCGTGCGGGTGACCGAAGCCGACCTCGCCGACGCCGGCTTCGCCGCCGCCGTCAGCCGCGGGCCTCCATCGTCGCCTTGATCTCCTTGACGGCCGTCGCCTCCGGGAGCGCCTTGTAGAAGGCGTCGAGCGGGTAGCAGCCGCTCCGCAGGCCGTGCCGCGGCGCGGTCGTGCAGTCGGAGAAGGTGCGGCAGACACGGCCCCGCGTGAGCGGCCGACCGGCGAGCGAGTCGGCCGGCAACTCCGGGTAGGAGAGCACCATCCGGCCGAGCCCCACCGCGTCGATCCAGCCCCGGCCGACCGTGGCCTGGGCCGCGTGGACGAGATACTCCTGGAGATAGGTGTAGGCCGAGCCCACCATCACGAGGTCCGGCACGGCCGCCTTCGCCCGGCGGGCCGCATCGATCTGGCGCCAGACGCCGAGCAGCGGGTCTTCCGGCGGCGGATAGCCGTCGGAAGGCGGGAACGCCGCCGGTCGGATCACGTGGGGCACCGTGTACGGCGAGCCGGCCGAAAGGTTGACCGCCACGACCCCGAGATCACGGAGCCGCTCGAGCAGCGCGATCGGCTCGGCCAGGTCGAGGGCGAGCGGATCGTGGGCGTCGACGCCGAAGCCGCAGTCGTAGGGGAGGCTGTCGGCGAACGGCCAGGGCTCGCCGCGGCCGTCGACCATCCGCCAGGGCACGGTGTCGAAGAGCGAGAGCCGGACGCCCACGAGCATTCCGGGACACTCGGCCCGCACCCGCTCCACGAGCGTCGTCAGGAGCCGGGTGCGGCCGGCGAAGTCGCCGCCATACGGGCCCGGGCGGCGCCGGGCCGAGAGGAACTCGTGCACGAGGTAGCCGTGGCAGGCCTTGATGTCGACCATGTCGAAGCCGGCCGCCGCCGCGGCCCGGGCCGCGTTCACGTAGGCCTCGATCAGCCGCTCGACCTCGCCGTCGGAGACCACGCACGATGCGTCGGCCGACTCGATCCGCTGCCGGGCGTCGAGAATCGGATGGTGGTAGGCGATCCGGGGCGCATGGCCGGCGGCCGTGGGCCTGCTGAACCGGCCGGAGTGGGTCAGCTGCAGGGCCACGACCAGGTCGCCGTCGTCGCCGTGGGCCGAGCGATGGGCCGACCGCACGGCATCGAGGAGCGTCGCGAAGCCGTCCTGGCCGCAGGCCGGGGCACAGAGCTGGTTGGGGTTGGCCCGTCCCTCGGGCACGACCGCCACCGCCTCGCCGCCCCAGACGAGCTTGGCGCCGCTCGTGCCGAAGTGGTGCCAGCGGCGGAGGAGGATCTCCGTGGGGCGGCCGTCGGGGGAGGCGTCCCAGCCCTCCATCGGATGGATCACCCAGCGGTTGCCCGCGGTGCGGCTGCCGAGCGGCAGCGGCCGGGCGAGTGGCGAGCCGGCGGCCGCCGAGAGCGGCTCGTCGTCGAGCGGGATCGGGGCGTCGATCGTCGCGAGATGCCCGCGCAACTCGGCGACGGAACGGAACCGGGCGATGCGGGGGAACATGGGGACAAGTATGCGCGAAATGCGTGCCATGAACATGCAGCGCGGATCACTTGCGGCTCGTTTGGGCGGGCCCGGGATTGCCCGTGCCATTTCGCCGGACGCTCGCTTCCGGCATCCTGCCGTCCGCTCGCTCGATGGAAACCTCCCTTCGCCATCCTGGCTTCGGTCGGTTTCCAACGCCGGCTCGATTGGCACGGGCAACCCCGAGCGGTCCAACGTACGGCTCGATTGGCGTGTGTTCGTCCTCCCGGCTAGGCTTGGCTGGCAATGCCGTCAGACGAATCCTTTATTGATCCGCTCACGCTGCTCAGGCCCCGCCGCACGATCCGCGGGATGTCGGCGATCCTCCTGCCGATGCGGCCCGAGGGGGGCGTCGACTGGGAGAGCTTCGCCGCCCACGTGGCCCGGACTGCGGCCGCGGGCATCACGCCGGCGGTCAACATGGACACCGGCTACGTCCAGTTGATCGACGACGCGACCCGCCGCGAGGCCCTGCGGATCGCGCGGGAGGTGGTCGGCCCGACGGGCGAGCTCCTGGCGGGGGCCTGCGTGGTGGACTCGCCCGGCGACCCCTTCGACGAGGCCGCCTATGGCCGGCAACTGGAGATGATCACGGCTGCGGGGGCGATTCCCGTGATCTTTCCCTCGTTCGGGCTCACCGCCGGTGCCGACGCCGACTTCATCGCGCGGCACCACTCGCTCGCGCGGCATGTGCCCTCGTTCATCGGCTTCGAACTCTCCACGGCGTTCGTGCCCAGCGGCCGCGTCCTCTCACTCGAGGCCTATGCCGACCTCGTGCAGATCCCCAACTGCCTCGGGGCCAAACATTCCTCGCTCTCGCGCCGGCTCGAATGGGAGCGGCTGGCCGTCCGCGACCGGGTGCGGCCCGGGTTTCACGTGTTCACCGGCAACGACCTGGCGATCGACATGGTGCGGTATGGCAGCGACTGGCTGCTCGGCCTTTCGACCGCCTGGCCCGAGGCGTTCGCGGAGCGCGACGCCTGGTGGGCGGCCGGCGACGCCCGGTTCGACGAACTCGACGACGCCCTCCAGGCCCTGGGCGACTTCGCCTTCCGCGCGCCCGTGCCGGCCTACAAGCACTCGATGGCCCAGGCGCTCCACCTGCGCGGCCTCCTCCGCTGCGACGAGCCGCATCCCGACAGCCCGCGTCGGCCCGCCTCGGATCGGGAGATCATCCGCGCGATCCTCGAGCGGATCGGGGTGGCGCTGGCCGCCGCCGGTCAGGCGGGCTGCTTGACTGCGGTCAACACACTGCGGCCGAGGGCGGTGGGCGCGCGGGCGACGATCCCGAGCCCGAGTTCCGCGAGCCAGCAGCCGATCTCGGCGGCCGAATAGAGCCGGCCCTGCGTGACCGTCGAGAGCAGCACGGAGTATTCGGCGGCCCAGAGCGGCCCCGCCTTGTCGTCGTCGAGCAGCATGTCGTGCACGAGGATCCGGCCCCCGGGGGCGAGGGCCTGGGCGGAGGCGGCGAGCAGCCGGCGACAGTCGGCCTCGTCCCAATCGTGGAGCACGTTCGAGAACAGGTGGACGTCGTGGTCGGCCGGCCACGGGTCGGCGAACATGTCGGCGGCGACCACGGCGATCCGCGCACCGAGGCCGCTCGCGTCGATCGTCCGCCGCGCGATCGCGTCGACGGGGGCCGCCTCGAGCACCGTCGCGTGGAGGTCTGCGAATCGCTCGACGAGCGCGATCGCATACACGCCGGATCCGCCGCCGACGTCGAGCAGCCGCCGGGCCGCGTGGCAGTCCACCGCCGCGGCGAGCGCGGGTGCGAGGACGCGGCCGCGGCAGTCCATCGCCGCGGTGAAGGATTCGGCGAAGGCCTCGGTCCGCATCGCGGCATGCCAGTCGGCCTCCCCCTCCTCGCCCGGCCAGTTGGCCGGACGGCCGGTGCGGAGCACGGTGAGGATGTCGGCGACGCCCGGCTTGCCGGCCATCGCCGCCCAGTAGGGCCGCGCGTCGCACGGGGCCCCGGCGACGAGAAACTCGCGGGCGGTCGCCGTGCACGCGAGCCGGCCGGCGTCATCGTGGGCCAGGAGTCCCTGGGCACGCAGGAGCGTGCACAGGACGTCCGCCGGCCGGGGATGCAGGCCGTGCCGCCGGCAGAGGCCGGCCAGGTCGGTCGGCTCGCGGTCGAGCGCCGTGAACAGGTCCAGATGCACGATCGCCGCCGCGAGCGCGTCGGCAGCCGCGATCGCGTCGCGCGTGCGGTAGAGGATCGTGGGGTCGGTCGTCGGGGTTTTCATCGCGGCAATATGCCAGCGCGGTGCCGTCCGAATCCAGCGGGCCCCCTCCGGAAGGTCGGTGGAACCCGGGTGGCCGGCCGGGCCTTGCGACGGCGACCGGTCCGCAAACCCGCAGGTTTTTCGCGGGAAACTCCACCCTCGTGAACCTCTTGGGCGTGGCGGGCGTACGAAGGCCAACGGGGTCAGTCCAACCCCGAGGAGTTCTTGTCCATGGCCCACCGCACCTCGGTCGAAAAAATGCTCCGCGAGCGCCTGCGGCTCGAGAGGGAGATCGCCGCGACCGAGGCCAGATACGGCAAGCCGTCGGCGGTGCAACTGTCCCGGTTGCGCTGGTACGACGAGCGGTTGGCCGACGCGGGTCGTTCAAGCAAGCCGCGACTGAAGGCCGTGCTTCGATCGCTGTGGTCGCGGCTCCAGCGGCGCGAGCTGCCTGTGGCAGGTTGACCCATCGCCGGCACCATCGCCCGGTGCCGAGGTTGACGGTCGGCACAGCGTTTCAGCAGCGGCACCCGCAGGGCGCGCCGAACCGGAGCGCCGACCGGTCGCGTCAACGGTCCGCGGCCCAGGCAGCGTACCGCTCGGCGACCTTCGCCTGCTCGGCGTCGCCCGCGTGCAGCAGCCAGCGGTGCCGGAACGTGAGGCTTTTGCCCTCCGGGAGTTCGAAGCGGCCGGCGTTCTTGGGGGCCTTCGTGAAGTCGTGGAGCCCGAACGGATTGGCGGCGAACAGGCCATAGTCGCGGGCGTGCCAGCAGGTGGGGTGCCGCAGGTTCGTCGGATGATCGAAGCAGGCGATGCCCACGGGCTTGCCGTCGAGCACACCCGAGAGATCGACCCAGGCGGCGGGTTTGCCCCAGGCGGCGGCATCGCGGTCGCCGGAGTCGTTCCGATAATGGCCCGTGGCCGGCGGGCCGTCCTTCGCCTGCTTGACGTTCAGCTCGGGCCGGACGCGGAGCGCCATCGTGCCCTCCTTCGTGTCGCCGAACACGAGCGGCCCGTGGGTGGCGGTGATCGTGATCGTGTGATCGATGATCCGGTCGTCGCCCTCGGCGAGAAACGCGATCACGCGGCGGTCGGTGCACACGACCTTCCCGTCGGCGGTGACCCAGCGGCTGGTGGCCTCGATCCGGCCGGCGCCGACGTGATCGAGCGAGACCTGCTCGATCCGCACGCCCCCTTTGCCCGTCCAGAAGTCGTGGCCGTTGACGTCGCCGTGGGCGAACCAGAACGACTCATGATGGGGGTGGTCGATGGGATCGCCGGGAGCCTTCGGCCCCACCGGCCACGACCGCGTGAGCGTCTGGCCATGGGGGCCATGGAGCGGAAACAGTACCGGTCGCCGCAGGCCCTCCTGCTGGAAGAGGTATTCCGTGAACGGCTTCCCGGCGACGGTCACGACCACGCGGTCGGGCCGGCGTTCGAGGGCCACCCGCTGGGCATCCGGCGGCAGAGCCGGCGCGGCGGCCGGCTGCCGCAGGCTCGCGGGCCGCGCCCATACCCTCCCGCCGGCCGCTGCCGCCGCCGGTTGCTTCGCCTTCGGCTTCTTCGTCGGAGGCTGCTTCTGCTCCGGCCGCGGCACGGCATGCACCCGCTCCGCCCAGGCCTCCCACAGGCCTGCGAGCCGCGCGGCATCGGCAGGCCGCGTTGCGGCGAGGTCGTGCTGCTCGGTGCGATCGGCCGCCAGATCGTAGAGCTCCCACGAGCCCTTGGCCCCGAGCCGCACGAGCTTGAGGTCGCCCACACGGACGGCCGCGTTGCCCTCATGCTCCCAGTAGAGCGCTTCGCGGGAGATCGGCTCACCGGCGAACACCGGCACCAGGCTTTTGCCCTCCAGGGGAATCGAAGGCTTGCCCTGCCGCTCTTTCGGGAACTCACCGCCTGCCAGGTCGAGGCAGGTGGGCAGGATGTCGATCAGGTGGCTTGGCTCGTGTCGCCACTCGCCCCGCGTGGTGATGCCTTTGGGCCAGTGGGCGACCAGCGGCGAGGCGATGCCCCCCTCGTGGTTGAAGTGCTTGTATTTGCGGAACGGCGTGTTCTGCAGAAAGGCCCAGCTCTCGCCACAGAACCAGTCGGAGCCGGCCTGCGTGGGATCACCCACGGTGCGACCACGCGGGCCCGCCTCGGCGTTGCCGCCGTTGTCGCTCAGGAACAGGATCAGCGTGTCGTCGAGCACGCCACGCGCCTCGAGCCCGTCCACGAGGTCGCCCACGGCCTTGTCCAACCGGTGCACGACCGCGGCGTAGACCGCCATCAGGTGATCGAACCGGTCCTGCTCCTCGGGCGGGAGCGAATCCCAGGCGGCGACGGCCGCGGGGCGCGGGGCCGGCGTCCAGGCCTCGTTCAGCAGCCCGAGCTTCTGCTGCCGGGCGAGCCGCTCCCCGCGGAGGGCGTCCCAGCCGGCCCGGTAGCGGCCGCGGAACTTCGCAATCTCCTCGGCTGGAGCCTGCAGCGGAAAGTGCGGCGCATTCTGGCCCATGGAGAGCAAGAACGGCTTCTTCGCGGCCAGCGCGTCGTCGATGAACTTCAGGCCGTAGGTCGTCCAGAGGTCGGTCGAGTACCAGCCGGCGGGCAGGCGGGGATCGTCGTCGGCGATCTTCTCGCCGTCGAGCCAGAGATCAGACCGCCGCGAACCCGCCTGGTAGAAGCCGCCGGTGGCGGCACTGAGGCTGCGGTCGAAACCGTGGTTCCAGGGGGTCACGCCGTGGTTCTGTCCGACGTGCCACTTGCCGACCATGCTCGTGTGGTAGCCGGCGCCGCGAAGCGCCTCGGCGATCGTCACGCACGAGTCGCCGAGCCGGCCGCGATAGCCCGGCAGACCGGCGTCTTCGACCATGTGGCCGACCCCCGCCTGATGGGAATAGAGGCCCGTGAGCACACTGGCCCGCGTCGGGCAGCAGCGGCCCGTGTTGTAGAACTGGGAAAACCGCAGCCCGTTCGCGGCGAGCGCGTCGATCCGGGGTGTGGGGATCTCGCTGCCGTAGCAGCCGAGGTCGGAGAACCCCATGTCATCGACGAGGATCACGACCACGTTGGGCCGCGGCGGCGCGGCCGGGGCCGCCCACGCGACGGCCGTGGCAACGCAGGCGACGGCCGCGGCCGGGCAGGTGAGCAGGAGGGCGATCAACCGCATGACAGGCTCCTCGGAGTGACGCGGGCAGCCGCGGACAGGCACCAGCCCCAGTCGCCTGACGTTGGCGACCGACGTCCCCGGAATCGCGGTCGCCCGCAGCCTCAGCGTACCCGGCCCGGCGGGCAGGTCGATCACGCCGAGCGGCAGCGGCCGGAAGTCCTTGGAATCGTCTTCGGACGCGGGGTCGATCCGGTCGATGCTGCCGAACGGTCTGCGTGGCGTTAGACTCAAGGATGGGCGACGGAGGTTAGTTTGCTCGCCCCACGCGGGGTGAGTTCCTCCCGCGTAATTACCCGTCCGGATCGTCACCGATGCCCGAGTCACCCCAGTCCGCGATCGCGTCGCTCGGCCTCGTCCTGCCCCCCGTGGGCAAGCCCGCCGGTGCCTACAAGCCCTGCCTGGTCGTGGGGCCGCTGGCCTACGTGTCCGGGCATCTGCCGTTTCAGCCTGATGGCACGCTGCTCAAGGGCCGCGTCGGCGATGGGCTCGACGCCGACGCCGGCAAGGCGGCCGCCCGGCTCACGGGCCTGGCGATCCTGGCCACGCTCGTGCACCACCTCGGCAGCCTCGACCGAGTGGCGCGGGTCGTCAAGATCATGGGCCTCGTGAACTGCCCGGCCGACTTCACCCAGCATCCGCACGTGATCAACGGCTGCAGCGAACTCTTCGCCGAGGTCTGGGGGCCCGACGCGGGCGTGGGCGTGCGAAGCGCCTTCGGGGCCGGGTCGCTGCCGCTGGGAGTGCCGGTCGAGATCGAAGCGGTGTTCGAACTGGTCTGAGCGGCGGAGGCCGCATTCATCGGGAGGGCAAGCGATGGCACGTGCGATCGGAAGGGTCCGGCCTGGCCGCGTGGTCGATCGACCTGCCCGGCGAACACGCACGGCACATGGTTTCACCCTCGTCGAGTTGCTGGTGGTGATCGCCATCATCGCCCTGCTCATGGCCCTGCTGTTGCCCGCCGTGCAATCGGTGCGGGAGTCGGCCCGGCAGGCGTCCTGCAGCAACAACCT
>Ga0214921_10006904_pt1 | contig 15309 bp, 25 predicted proteins | sample LL1505_MetaG_FD_177992 | JGI IMG/M metagenome (GOLD analysis project Ga0214921, IMG submission 177992) | Freshwater microbial communities from Lake Lanier, Atlanta, Georgia, United States - LL-1505 | ecosystem: Environmental > Aquatic > Freshwater > Lake | place: USA: Georgia | collected...
GGCGTAGGGTTCGTTGTCACAGAAGCCGACTGTTCTATATCCGTTACATCTTGCGGCCAAGGCAAATCCACCGATCCCGCTGAATAAGTCGAGGTGTGTTTTTTCATTCATTTCTTTATATACTTTGACCGCCACCCGTTGTTATGCGCGTATTGAACAAGCTTCCTGTCAACATTCCATGCGCGTGAAATCGAGGAAACTGTATATCCATTTTCGTAAAGCACCTGCCAAATTCTGTACCGCTTGTCAACGGATGTTGCTGAGTTTCCCTCATACCTTACGGCATCGGTTATCTTCAACTCTTTGCTTTCCTTGATCGGCTTAATGGCCATGACCATTGCCATCTTCCTGTGCAACTCCTGCTTCTCGGATTCAAGCTTTCGCGTTGCAGCTTCAAGCCCGTTGACCCTGGCTGTCAATACATGTATCGGATTAATCTGTTCCAGTGTGTGCATCTTTCTTTTCTCCTTTTCCAATCAGTTCCCATGCGATCACCATTGCAGAATCAATCTGCCCGATGATCTGGTTTATTTCGATTGCCTGCCCGTGGCCAACGTCACCCCTCAACTTCACCAGAAGGATTCTGGCTTGGTTAAGGATGTCACGTTGCCACGAGAGGCGTTGCGTCTCCGTTACGATCATTTACCCATCATGCGAAACTTACGCCCACCGGCCTTGGGTTTTACCCCAGCCGAGCGCAGTGCGATGGCTAGGATCTGCTTCTCGCTGCGAGGCGTTCCGCCAGCACCGCGAGCCTTACCCTTCTTCATGTTGTCCGCACGCAGTTCCTTGATGTTCTTTCCGATGTCTTTTCCTAATGGCATGGTTATTCTCCTGTTGTTCTCACGAATCTACCGGTTAAAAGATCCAACTCCCAACCGTGTCCATGAAATTTGTCATAAAGCATTTGGTTCATGATGTATGCAAGTGGTCCTGAGTCATCCGACATTAACTTTCCTGGCACGCATCTTTCTGTTTTCAATATTTCCTCCAACGCCTTGACGTGCTTTCGATTTATTTCTTCGTAATACATTTGACGTTGGACAGGAAAGAGCAATAGGTGTATCCGCGGATTGTATAATAGACTGCCGAAGTTTCTGGCGTTGCATCCATGCACACGATCCAGTTCCCGCCTCCGACCTCGCGACCATCAATAAGAACGTCTTGGGTTGTGTCTGGTTCATTTTGCTTGTGCATAGTGTGGCCTCGGCTGTTGGGGCGCGTCAATACAAAAAGATGGATTCTCGCATCGGCGGCAATCCTTAATATCAAAATCAAGGATCTCGCCAGAGTTAAGCATGATGGTAAATATTTTGTTATGATCCATTCCGTAATCCGTAACCAAGAATGCCAACCCCTCTCCCTTGGGAGTCATCATCCAGATTTCTGGATTTAACTGCATCATTTATTTTCGCCCCAAAACGTGCATACGGCTGCAAATATTACAATCCAAATACAAAAGATAAGCCAATCACTCATACGAATGCCGGTCCCGTTATCCATGCAACCAAAGCCCAGCGCGTTCCCCATATTGGAGCCTTGGCACGATGTTTCATCCATGACGGGAAGAAGCTGGCCGCACCTTGATTACCCGATTCTTCACTGTTATGCCAATTGCCATCTACCTGCAATCCGCCAAGCATGTAGTCGGTTGACTTTGAAAGGTTGATGACCATCGTCATCTTGCGTATGTCACCATCCGTTTCAATCGCATCAAAGTGCCACCTGAACCATTGCCCTGGGAGATAGCGCAAGACCTGCAACTGCTGCATTTCGGTTATATTAAACTTGTAGTGTTCGTTGTTAACCTCGTCCGTCACTGCTGCGACATAATTATAGATCCACTTAAATCCATCTGATTTTGGAACCCAACACGAATCGCATGTTCTGGCAAAGCTTTTAATATTCCTACCGTCCTTGCCAAGAACCGGAGCGCGCTTCATGCCTATAATTGAAGCATCGTGAATAATCATTTCGCACTGACCTGCGGTCAATACGTTTGGAACCGTTACCGCCGTGAGCGTTTTTTGTTTGAACTTTTCTTTGTGCATTTCTTTCCTTTGGTTTGAATGAATCGTCTTAATGCCTGATTAAATCCGTAGCTAAACAAAGCATCTCCATCACTGGTAATCTCGCGCAGCGCAGCGTGGCATATTTTGGATTTGGTTTCCTCATCAACCTCAATATCCAATTCAACCATTTGAACTTTACGCTCTGCAAGAATCTGGATCTTTCCTAATCCACCCACCTTGTAATCCTTTCCACAAGCCAGAATAGAAAGCCTCCCAGGAACGCAATCATGGATACTGTTATCGCGCATAGTACAACTATGATTCCAATCTGCTGTATGCAGTCAAGCGCAAATTTTGCATATTCAATTAACATTTTTAAGTCCTTTCTTGATTACCCTACTGAGCGTTGCTTGGTCAATTCTGACTCCGGCAACCTTGCACCAAAATAACACAGTCCCATTCTTGACATCGCGGACAAGTGACCTGACTTCCTTAGCGTCCCTGTAGCAGTTGCAATCCGAAAGTTTACCAATGCGGTTCTTGGTGAGCCTGAGTCCATCCAGCACACCTCTGCGCTGTAAAAGCTTGATGTCCCGCATGGCTCTGATTGCGACTTCTCCTGCGAGTTGTTTGATTCGGTCATCTTCGTCTCCTCTGGTGAATTGTGCTGAGATCATCTGCGCTTCCGCTTACCGCTACGCTCTTGGCACCACATGGCGTAGGCATTCCAAAGATCGGCTGCGTCCTGTGCCTTGGCCTTATCATCAAACAAGTCTTCGATGGATGGCAACCCATTCGGAGGCACAGTACCCCACAAGCGCGGTCCAATCGGGTTTCCGGCCATCGTGGTCACACGCCACTTGCCTTCCTCCCGCTGGACTCGCACCGGAGTCATCGACCAAGTTCTTTCAGTTTGGCATCGTCTGTTCTGATGGTTTCAATAAGCTTATTCATATCCGCACTCTGTCCTGCGTAATGGATGATGTTTGCATCCTTGTAGCGATCCAAGCCAAAGTGTTCCTCCACGCTGGTCATGCAGTTGTATGCTGGATCTATGCTGCATGTGGCTGTTGCCCATAGATGCAACTGCATATTCATCCATGTCTGTTCTGCGAAGTGGTTTGGGAATAGGCCAATGGGCGGCTGGGATAACGCGCCAACAGCCTTTGGCGTGATTACAAACACGCCGGTGTTATAGTAGAAGCTAGGCTGCCAACCTTGCACATATCCAAAAGCATCGGCCAATCCTTTCAACCCAGGCTTGCGGTCTAAATACGACCCCTCATCCAGTGCCATGAAAGTGCAGTCTGGTTCCAGCAACGCACCAATCTCATCGCAATCTTCTGTCACAAGAATGTCACAATCCAGAAACGTCACCTGCTCGTATCCCTTGGTTGCAATGATGTTTCCTATGGCCAGCTTGCTGTACTGCACCGGCTCGACCAGCGGCTTCTCAATTGAGATAAGGTCTATCTTGTGTCGCTCGCAATAGGACTGCATGCGCGGCCTGGTCAACTCCAGAACCTTGTGCCAACTGTCTCCAAACGCCTGAGTGATTAATGCTTTCTTCATTTCTCGATTTTTACCCAAGCTTCAAGCGGAAGGTTCTCTCCACAAAATCCAACCTGCATCTCTTTCTTTTCCTTTTCGTTGATTCCATACAAAGCCCATCCTCCGTCAATCTTTTCAACTCTGGTGATTTTCATGCAACCTCAAATACGTCACCGGCCTTCTCTCTTATCATTTCCTCTGCTACGCGCACAAGCTTTTTGTCTGGGTTTTCAACGCTATTTCCGCTTAGCATAATGCTAAGATTCTTAACTTCACAATCCTGCGGAACATCGGTTACAAAATGTTCGCGATAACCAACAGGACCAATATCTTCCCTCGAAACGCGCAAGACCGCGTCTGCAATCACGTCACATATTTGTCCTTCCCATATAAACCTTGCTTCCAAACAATCCATTTCAATTTCTCTCATAATCTAGGTAGTCCTTTCTTTAGTTGTTGCCATGCAAACAATGCTCTTACCACAGCGCGCTCCAAGTGGTCAAGCGCATTCTCACCAGACTCGTCTGGGTTTGGGTGATTTAGATGGATCTGCTGCTGGGCAGTTACAGCGTGTTTTATGCAGCGGGTAATGTGGTAATCGTATGTGGGCTTATCCTTCCAGAACCATTCTCCATACGCAGACTTGGCTGATCCGTTACCCATCACCCTCCACACAATTTCGGATGCGGCATTACCCATTTCCTCGATTGTGGGAGGGTTGTCCATTACAATTTCATTCCTGGCGGTGTATACTCCTTAACCCACGCCCAAACCTTCTGCATGGCGCAGAAAGCGATACCGGCTTGGTACAATTCATCCTCATCCCACTGATGATGCTTTATGTATTCTGGATCATTTGATGCTAGTACAACAGAGACGCAGGCACACTGCGGATTCTCGCTCGCATTTCTATAGGCCCACAATTGTTGCGCATCAGTTGGATACCATGGCGCAGCGTTGTACTTCTTGTTAATCTTGCGGTTTTTCAGATCAATGATTGCATCTCCAATTCCTTTTAGTCTGACGTATGCGTCACAGCGTCCGGCATAACCTGGACCAATAAGGCTTTTCTCGCACCAATAGGTTTTCTCGACATTCTCTTCTGCCCAATTTTTGAATGTCTTGATGTACGGAGCAAGAGTTTCGTCCGTGGAAACAGATCTTCCAAGGAGAATGTTCTCCATGCACTCGTGCATGCGGCTCCCGTGCTCCGCTGCTTTTGTTGTTTGTTCCTTGCTGTCCTTGACAACTCTTTTTGCATATTCGCCTAGATCCTCTCCCTCTTCTCTTGGAAGAGTTAATGCAGACATTATGGCTTGTTCGATGCGCCAAGATACCAGTTGCTCTTTATGCAAGATCCCCTGGACGCTGGTAACCGATGGGAGTAACCCCATCTTCCGCGCATCGGCAACCGTGGTGTTTCGCTCGTTGCCATTCTTTCCAATGATAACGTGCGCGGATTCGCCTTGTTCTGTGTACCAATGACCTGCGTCATCGGTCTTAACAAGCCTGGATTGAACAGGCTCTTTCTGTGTTAAGATGAGTGCCATTAGAATGGCACCACATTGCCGTTTTCGTCTTTATGTTCGACAGCCTTGCCCTGCGGTACGCTGGCCGCACCGGACAACTCCTTGCTTTCAAGAATCTTGCCCTGCAACCATTCTGGCATGTTCGCAAACGCACCACTTTTTCCTTCCTCGATCTCGTAGAACACCTGGTCGTTCTCGGTGGTGGTAGGTGCCTTGACTGACTTGGGCAACTTGGCCAAGCCTTGAATGGAGCAATACTCGCGCCCAGCTTGGCTGGTCTTGTTGACAAGCGTAAGCATTGCGGCTTTACCCAATAGGTTCTTTAGGTTGAAAGCAGCAAGTTCTTTGCTGGTAAATGCCTGTCCACGCCAAGTCTCTAGGTGCTTGCGGAGTGTTGCGCGCTCGCCAAGAGAGCGTGTCAACTCCATGCTGACTACCATTGGCTTGGTAACTTTGGTTGTCTTGCCGTTTTCGGTAACTTCGCCTTCGATGGTCTGCTCTGGAAGTTCAAAGGAAAGGCGAACCTTGGGGGTCCACTTCTCTTCTCCGTCCCAATTTGTTTTCTGCGTGCCAAGATCCACTATGGAGAAACAAACTCCAGTGGTTGCTCCGGCTTCTGGCAGTTGGCGTTCTTTGTTGTTCGATTCAGTTGCACTTATGGTTAGGCTCATGTCATGTCTCCTTTGGTTATTGATGGTTGTATTGATGTTGAGGTTGAAGTTGCATAAAATCCTTGCGCCACCACGTTGTGCTGTGGCGGAATAATTTCAATCTTTAAGTTCGGAGGGGCAATGTGACGTGCAATCTCGCAAACGTCATCAGCCTGGAGGATCACAAGCCATTTCTTCTCGCCATTGCGCCGAAAGAATACTGATGGAATTTTGCTGTCAGGACAATCTTTAATTGCTTGGCGCATCCACTCCTCTGGCTTGATCTGTTGGCACCGCTTGCCCTCGATGTGGAATGGAAAGTTTTCGCATACTACATCGCCAGATCCGCCCTCTGGATTTCCAGCGTATTGCTGTGTGCGTCTGGCCTTCTGCCATCCTTGTTCGCGCAAATAGTTCGCTAACTCCCGCTCTCCAGCCGCACCCTTACGCCTAGAATTGATTGCCATGACCGCGACATTAGCGGTAATGTCAAATCTACGTCAAGCTTCTTTTTTTAGGTCTTCTTTCATTACGGCCAAAAGCCCCATGCCAGACAATTTCTTGCATACCTCTGGATGGTCAATAACCCACTTGGCGCACTGTTCAAAAGAATCCAGGTTTTTAAGCGCATCCTCAAATGTGCGCCATGCTTTAACGGACTCCTTTAGAGATCGCTGATTATGCGCCATGATGAACCTGTTTTTATGTGGCATTTCTTGCTTTTTGATTTGCATTTGCTTGGCTTGAATATCCAAAACAAGTCCGCATCCATAGCCCAACATACAATGTAGTCAACCATTGATTTATTATAGATGCTTTTATTATTTGATCCCACCGATGTCATAAATCCGTACCTGTTTCTTCTTGGATCTTGTTTTTCGCTGGTCTTAACTTGAATGCGATGAAATTTACCATACTTTTCAGCAACCAAATCGTATCCAGCATAATCTTCAATTGGCGTAAGCACGCTGTAACCATTGCGAAGCAAGGCTCCCGTAACCCTGGCCACACCTACTGCACCTATTTGGCGGTTTGATAATTTCATGCTTGACGCGCTTTCGAATATACCCCAGACTTTTTACATGAAAAGAATAATACTAGCGATGGCGGTGCTGGTGGCACCGGTGATGGCGGAGGATGATGATGCAGATTCTGCTGATTTTGTTGGAGCAGTATTAAAGCAGAATGGGTTTTCATGTGGACGCGGTTGTGTCATATCAGAGGATGGCGGAATGGCTTATTCATCGTCATCTGGTAGGTCAATAATTTCAACTGATGGTTTTTACTATAAATCTGGAAGTAGTGTTGTTGGAAAAGATGAGGCATTTATATCAAAATCCAGAAATTTCTTTTATGGAACCTCCGCAACGATTAAGGCTGGTTCTGCCTATATGAATGGAGATGCTGTTTGGGTTGGATCTCAAAAAGAGGATAATGATTAAACACCAAATGCTGAAAGTCTGTTCCTAATTCTGCTTTCAAGCCCGCCGATAAACTTCTTTCTGGCTGGATTGGCTTGAGCCATCCTATATTCATCATTTAATTGAGCCTGACTTGCTGCACGCATAAGCGCGCGTGGATCGACCTGATTTATTGCAGCAAGTGTTTTTGGCCCAAGACCTCCATCAACAGCAACATTCTGTCCAAGAGTATTCAATCCTTGTTGGATATATTTCGTTGCACCGCCCATCCCACGATTAAACGCGAGATCCTGCGCAAACGGCCTAATTGGTTCTGGTAATTTATTGACGAATGGGCTTGTATATTCTTTGACATATTGTGCCGCAGCTTGCGCTCTTTCTTGCGCTGGCAACGCCGCGATTCTTTTGAAGGCATCTGGGTGATATTTATCGTTAATACCGGCAACCTCAAAATTACCACCCATATCTCCTGCTGGCAATTTATAGACCTGCACGTTTCCCTGCTTATCCTTTCTGGCCTCCCAATCAATTGTCTTTAGTGCTGCTGTTTGCAAAATATCTTGCTTTGGTTTTGTCTGCATGGTTTGTGGCTCCTCTATAAAGTCGAGTTCTGGTTGTTGTTTGGCTGGCCGAATAGATTGATTGAAGTATTCTTTGGCTTTTTCAATCGGAGCAATCTTTCTAATTTCATCTGGCACTGCCTCATATCCAGTACCAGTAAGCTCTCTTGCCACCATATCCTTGCGAAGCTCTACATCTTTAGATGGGTTCATTGCAAACTTCATTGTTTTTCACCTCGTTTAATTCTGTTCCCATATTTCGATATGAATTGCTTGCGGACATCATCGCCAACCCTTGCGTATGCGCTACGAAGAACAATAACCTTTTCCTCATCCTTCATTTTCTTGAAAGTATTGTCTGAAAACATTGCCTCCGCTGCCATTCGGTTTGCCTTGCCGCGCATTCTTGCATAATCCTCATATAATTCTGGATCAAGCCTGTATTTAACATTATCCAGCGTAAAATTACGAAGAGGTTTTGGTGGGACAACATCACCATCATCCGTTGCTTTGAATATCTTATAGATTCCAAGCGTAATTGGATCATAGGAAACCTCGCGACCTTTCGTAACATCAAAGAAATTGTATGCTATTGGATCTGCTCCTTCTGGAGTTTGCGGAACCTCTCTTCCCCAAATGTCTATCCTCCTTGGCATATCCTCATCCATGTTTGGAAGTCTTCTTTTTAAGACTTCTCCGAATATGTTAATCATTCTTTCAACGCCTTCACCTGGAACATCTTTAATTTGGAACTTCTCAGGCATTGTTTCGCGCATTGACCTGGATAATGCTGTTAGCGTATTTGGAAATGGAATAGATGACACAACTCCATAGTAGTCTGAAATCCACTTGTCGAGCGTTGCCCCACTTCCATCCAGCATGGCTGAAAGCAAGCTATTAGTTCCCTTCAAGAAACTTTGGTTAAACGCAAATGAAAGAGTTTCTGGAAGTAGTGATGACAGCTCAAGGCCACCTTCCTTTCCTGGCTTGGTTGCATCCATTGCAGAATTAATGATTGAAAGAATTGCTCCAGTAATACCCATTTTATCTAATGATATAATTTTATCACCAGGCTCAATAGCTGTTGATTCTCCATTTGCAAATCTATTTAATGCTGACATATTTATATTTCTTGGTGCAAGAGTTTGATACTGCACATCTCTTGCTTTTTCAGATGTTGATGGTTTTCCTCCAATAATTCCCTCATCTGACAAAGTTTTTGCTACTCCAATCAATACTGATCCTGTCAATGCTTTTCCAATCATCATTTGAGATGTTCTATAATCCTTTGAACCTGCCGCATTAACAGCCTTAAATAGGGCATAGGGTGGAATAGAGAACTCAAGCATTTCATCAATTACATTTGCTGGTGTCTTTGCGTATGGAATAATTGATTTTCCAATCAATCTTGCTATTCCAGATTGGCTGCCAGCACCAAATAGATTTGCTGCACTAAGTGCAGCCCTTGTAAGCCATGTATCTTGCTGGAATACTGCTTCTGCTGCCTCTTGCTCTATTTTTGACAACTGCTGTGTCGTTGGAAGGCGAACTGCTGTTTGTAATGCTTTTCCAGTTAGACCAGCCAATTGCGCTTGCTCAGATAGCAATCTAGCTTGAGCTATTCTTCTGAATGGAGCGTCACCAAGTTGCAATAAACGCAACATGGTTTCAGCCGGAACTCCTAGCGTTGCCTCTGTTGCCAACCTTAATCTATCCAAAGCCTGTATGCTTGCTCCTCTAAAACCTTTTTGAATTGGCTTTGCCAGACCTTCTCCTGTCCAAAATTGCTTAAACGCAGTAAGTGGCTTAAATCCTTTGATTTTCTCGCCAGACAGCAAACCTTCTGCACTTAATCCACGCCGCACACCAACAAGACCCTCTCCAAGTCCTCGCAGTCCAGCTTTCCCAGCCTCAATTGTTCTGGTTATTCCACCAGTTGGAGGCGCAATTAGCCTTGGTCCAAGCTCTTTGCCAGTAAGTTTTTGAAATGCCCTACCAATCTCCTGCGTAACAAACGCTCCTTGTCTACTTGCCATGCGAAGAGGAGCGTTAATTACATTACTCCAAATATTTGTTGTAAGGGATATTGGAGAAAGCAAATTTCCTTGGATTATTGTTGGTAGCGTTTCAGAAAATAATTTCTTAGGTATAAGTCTTCCTTCAAAAACTTGCAAATTGTAAAGAGATTTTGTGTAATCCTTTTCCGCATTAATTGCTGCTTTTATGTCAACATCATCAAGACTATTCCTAGCCTTTTCAGCCAATAAGTTAAATTTATTTTCGGCACTATTGGAAAGCTTCTTTAGGTTTGCAATCCTTCCAGCCATTGCCTCATCTATTCTGTATCCACTCTTCTCGACAACCCTTGCAACCGCGCTTGCATAAGCTGATGGCTCCATTTTGATTAGCTTGAAAACATTAAGCCTTTGACCGAGATCAGTCCCTGGCTTTGTGACCATCTCAAGATACTGATTGGCACGCACTGGATCACCAGCGTCAGCGTAGCGCTTGTACATAGTGACTTTTGCCACATCACCAACAATGTCATTTCTTGAGTTTGCCGCGTTTATAACATCTTCATTTGGAAGATCCAAGAATTGTTGTTCAAGCTCCTTTATTGATTTGGTCTTGTAAATAACATCACCTTTAGCTACTTCACGCATCGTTGCCTCTGGAGCTAACTTCTGTTCGATGATCCTCTGTGGGGTCTTTCTAATCTTCTCGCCAACACCTGGAGTTGGAAGCTGGATAGGTTCTGCTGCTACTTTTCCAGCTACTTCTTCCGCTTTCGGAGCAACAGCTTCAACTGCCTTTGGCAAAGTACCCTCAACCGCTGGAGCAATAACAGGCGCAACAGATTCAGTAATAGGCGCAACTTTGCGTGTTAATGCGCCACCTAATCCCTTGGCCAATCCAGCAATTCCGCCTCCAGTTGGAGTAAGAATAGATGCAGCAGTTGTAGTTATTGGATATTTCTCAACATCACGCTGCAACACTTCGCTAATGCGAGCCATGCGCTCTGGACCTAGCAACGCCTTGCCAGCAGCTTCTTGCCCCTTCTGGCCTGCGATGAATCCACCGATACCAGCAATCGCGCCAGTAGCCAGCTTTGGAAGTATGCCACCAGGTGTAAGTGCGGCAGCGGTTTCAGCGGCTACAGCACCAGTAGTTGCTGGAATTACTTGGCTAGCTACAGTGCGTGCAATTGCGCCAAGTCTGCTAGGTTCTTCTGGTTCAAGTTCAAATGAATCAACATTTCCATCCTTATCAGCCTCAAAGCGCACAACCTTACCTTCCTTATTCCTGCCAATTGCAAAGCCAATTCCAGTAGCCTTATCAGTTCCAGACGATACTGTTTCAATACCAAATTTTTGCGCTTCCTTTACGGCTGGAATTGCGGCTTGCTCAATAATGCCTTCAGCCAACGCTTGCGCTGTTGGCTTGTATCCTTCGGCTATCGTGCCATCCGGCCTGCGGATTATACCCATTGCATCAACGGCTTTACCAGCCTGAATTGATGCCTGCTGTGGAGTTGCGCCCGCTTGTAGTTGTCTTTGAGTTTCCTGCTGGAGAACAGCCTGGCGTTCTGGAGAAATAACCTCTTCTGGTTTTCCTCCTGCGGCAAGATAATCTGCTTTGGTTAAATTTCCTGCATCTTCATTTGATAATGGAACAAACTCTAAATCTTGTTCCTGTTCTGGAACGAACTCAAGCTCTGGCTCTTTGGCCATTGCTTACTGCCTCGCTTGCAGTCTTCCTGGCTTACCGTTGATGTATATCAATTCTCCTGGCTTGACACCAGCAGACCGAGCTTCTTGCAGACTATTGAAATTCTTTGTGGTTTTTTGTGTTGGCTGTGACTGCTGTTCTTGCTGCACTGAAGGTTGCGCTTGTTGTTCGACTTGCGGTAACGGAGTTTGTCCTTGATCCATTTGATCCATCTGGCCAGTTTGTTTATTGAAGCCAAGTTCAGCAAGTCTATTTTGCAAAACGCCACGCTCCAATTCAAGCTCCTTCATTACATCTGTTCTTTTCTTCATTCCAACAAGACCAAGACCAAGCTCCATTGCGCCAGTTCTAGTGTCACCCTTGGCAAGCTCAAGCTCTTGTTTTAATTTTTCTTTTGAAATTTTTGACATTCTTTCGCTGATTGCCTCTCTTTGCGCCTGAATGTCTTCATTGTCCAGCGATTGTTGATTTGAAATTGTTGTATTTATACCAGAAAGTATTGGGCCAAATGACGGATCTTGACTTAATCTTGGCAAGTCTTTTAATTTTCCCTTAACTTTTAATCCTCCCTTTTCAAATGTAAAATCAGCATCTGGTTGATCGGCCATTTGCTGTTCTCTTTGCGCCTTTTGAATTGCAAGTTTCTGCAATTCATCTTGCCTAAACATTTCCATCATTGCTGGTACATCTAATACTGCCATAAATCTCCTTATATCTTAATTAAGTTTCCAAGGCCAGTAGCAATTTGTCCAAATTGTTCAGCTCCACTTGGCTGTCTTGCAATCGCTCCAGTATAAGCACCATAAGTGCTGGCCTGGTAATCAGCCATAGAATTGTAAATACTCGCAGCATTTTGCGCCAAATTAACTGGAATTGCAGGATTGGTTGTTTGATAAAATTGATTCGCAGCAGCTCCAGTATTAAACTGCCCAGGCTGCGCTTGATTTGCATTGATATAATTCTGGAATTGCGCGTTCTGCTGGCCAAGTCTTTGCGATCCCAAATTATATAGCGATGGACCACCAGCAATAAAATTAGATGCGGCACCAAGTCGTGCCTGTTGCAGCGTATCGCGCAAGGCAAGATCCCTTGCGGTTGCGGCTCCGGTTGTTTCGCCAGATGCCAAGAACTGCTGCGCCGCCCCGTAACGCGCAAGCTTGCGTTGTTCTCCGGCGGCACCAATCTGTGCTGCTTCCTGCACTGCCGGTCCAAGGCCAAATACGTTACCACGCGCTGTCTGTGCTTGGCGAACAGCCTGTTCGTAACCACGTCTTTCCTCGGCTCCCAAGGTCGAGCCAAGCTGAAGTTGATTTAACGCTTCCTGCTCAATCGTATTGCGAAGCTGTTCAGTCTGTGCCGTGGTGGTTGGTCCAAGTGGCTGCGTTGCCATTTGGCGATATTGCCTACCAAGACCAACAGCAGTTCTATATGCCTCTGGATCAATCTGGCGAAGCTGATCGCTTGCGCGTTCTTCAGGAAGCTTTGCATATTCACGGAAAGATGTGATCTGACTTAATCCCTCTTTATCGGATGTGGTTACAGGAGTAAAATTCTTAATTTGCTCACTGGCTTTTTTAACAGCATCTTGAACGCTCGTTAAGTCGGACTTTAACTGATTTACATAAACCTGACTTGATTCCCTACGCGCATCTCCAGAGGGAAGTTGATCCAGCAATTTTTGCGCTGAATCATATCTTTGTTGAATGCCCACAATTTGAGCATTACCGCTGTCAACAATTGAATTAAGTTTATTTAATTTTGAATTGTTGTAATCATTCAAAATTTGTTGATCCGAAACCTGAAAGTTAAGCTTGCTTGAAATATCCGAAGTTCCAAAATTATTTTCACCACTTAATGATGCGAGTGCTTTGCTTTGTGCAGAACCTGCTCCTGATGAATCTCCAGTACCTCCAGCAAGTGCCGCAATTTGCTGCGCTAATGCGTTTCTTGTGTTTTCTTGGCTTGTTGCTTCTTCTAGCTTTTTCTGTAATGCATCAATTTGAGGTTGCGTTTTTGCGGTTATTGTTTTTGCAAGTTCTTCATCTTTCCGCTTCTGAATAAGTTTGTTTACCTCTGCACCATCAAGTAATTTTCCTCCGGCAGCAAAACCACCTTCTGCCGCTTGCCTTCTATTTGTAGGCGAAGCGCCTTCAAAAAATTCTCCGCCTGGATGAACCCAATATGTTGTTCCTGGTTTTGCAAAACCAACATTTACTTCGGATATATTTCCAGACTCAATGCCTTTTATTGCCATAACTAATTAAATTTCTTTTGCTTTATATTTTTCGGTTGTAATCTTTTTCGCGGCTTCATTCCTCTTGAGAACATCTTCTATGTTTGTCGTATATTCAGGAGCGCCTATTGCCGGAGCAATTCCACCCGTATAATCAACTGGAGCAACACCTGCATTAAATGCAACATTACGCTCAACAGATGATTCGGCAGGCTGTCCGTATGTTCTTGCAAATTGCGCTGTTAATTGATTTCCAAGTCCGCGATTTAACGCATACGCCTGTGGACTATATTCATACTGTCTTCGCAGTCCCTCAAGAGTACGCTGGCCACCGTATTGTCTCTCAAGCTGAAGACCTGCCTGAACCTGAGCAAGCTGATCTGCTGCCGCCATCTGTCTCTCAAGCTGGCGTTGCTCTGGCATATACTTGACGCGAAGGGCATTTTCAAGAGCTGCAATGTCTGGAGATTTTTCAATGTATGTTTCAAGCGATGAACGATAAAACAAGGCATTGGCCTGCGCTGCCTGCATTGGATCTGGAGGCGGAGGAGGTGATGGAATTTTAGGACTTCCACCCATATTAAGCCATAGCCTTTCGCATAAAATTCATGTAATCGTAACTCCTTGGTTTTCCGGAACGGTTAAATGTGATCCGCTTGCGAGGACCAAAACGCTTTGCCAGAAGTAACAGCAAGCATCTCAAGGATTTAGCACCTTTTGATGATATAGTCAAGTCCACAAAAACATTCTCTCCATCTTCGCTATGCACATAATGGTCAGGCGTTTGTCCATCTTTTATGCATCTAGCCAAAGCCACACCAGCTATGCCATCTTCATCCCTTACAATTCCAACCATGCCCTGCTTCTCAAACCATCCAAACCATTCAGTTAGATTAGGCCACATAGCCTCCGGAACACAGCTTTTTTCAATATATTGAATAGGCGTCACAAGCTCTTTTGCACCTCAATTGTGTCTGGGTTGGCTGCAGCAGCAATTTGCCGCACTGCCATCTTTCCTGCAACACTGGAAATCTTGACATTAAGCAACCTCCACTTTTCGTATTTGCGAAGATCGCTGGCAATTCGTTTTTTAACTGATGTTGGAAGTGATGCTGGAAGTGTGAATGGAAGGGTTAGTGCAGCACTTGAAATATTTAGATTTGGCTGAACATCAATATCCCCAACATCAATATCGCGCTGGATGGATATGCTTGTATCCGTGGAATAAGAATCATCAAAAATTACCTCAAAATGACTTCCGTATTTAAGAGCAAAAGTATCTCCAAAGTTAAAATCTTTCGTGCGCACAGATGATTCATAATTTTGTCCAGCATCCAAATAGTCTGCTGATGTCAATTCTGATGGTGATTTGTAACCAAAATATTGATTAATATTTCCAGTTGTTGTCTTGAATGTTGCGCGAAGGCCCTGGCTTTCAAAGTTTGTTAAAGCAAATTGCATAACTTGCGGAGTCCATATTCCCTCAAAAGCATTCAACGCAGTATTGTACACAAGTATGGTGTCATTGTAGTCATTTGATCCAGTTGGGAATGACATGAAATATCTGTTGTCGTAAAATATTGCAGTTGAAATATTAATCTTTGCAGGATTAATGCTCTGAATA
>Ga0214921_10006905_pt1 | contig 15308 bp, 16 predicted proteins | sample LL1505_MetaG_FD_177992 | JGI IMG/M metagenome (GOLD analysis project Ga0214921, IMG submission 177992) | Freshwater microbial communities from Lake Lanier, Atlanta, Georgia, United States - LL-1505 | ecosystem: Environmental > Aquatic > Freshwater > Lake | place: USA: Georgia | collected...
ATTTTCAAAAAATGGCCATTGAGTGTTGCCATTATGGATGCGTTATGGGGTGGTATATTGTTTAGTGCGACTACTTATATTACGTATACACTATTGAATTTACAAGATTAGTTTGTACATTAACATGTTTATTCGGATTATATTTATTATAGAAGTCACGTACAGATAATTGAACTGTATTTGGTGATCCAACACAATAATCATATATATATTCTGGTTGATCGTCAGGTTCTATATTCCATTTATCATAAAATTTGTCACAAAGAGTATCACTAGGAAATACAATTCGTTTATTATTATAATCGATTTCTCCATCAAATTCCATTATTTTATCAATCCAAAAAGGAGTATCTCTACAATAATATAACCAATGGTTTTCAAAATCGATTCTAGTAACTTTGACAAAATCAAATATATTATTTAGTTCTTTTCGTATTGGATATTTACAACCAATTTTTAAATATTGGCTGGGTTTCTTGATTTTAATATTTTTATATTTATTAATATCTTTTTCTTTTAGATAAATAATCAAATTATGATTATTTTTGTTTGTTTCATTTTTTACATCAATAAATTCAAAATCAATAAAATCAAAATAAGCTTTCACAAAATTTGTCAAATCGTATTTACGTGACGATAATGTCATAATAATCGTTCCTAAATTACATTCTAACGAATTATCGTTTTTCCATTTATCAACCAATAAACGAAAAGGTTCTCTAAGAGATGGATTATCAAAACTATAAATAAATTCATAAATATTGCTTAGATAGACAAAAACATCGTGTTTAAAACCTGAATAATATAATTCATATCCCCAAAATAATGCTTCATCGTGGTTACGCTCCAACAGCGCCAACAAAAGTGATTGTTTTACATCTATTTTAGTATACAAATACCTAGTCAATATTATATTTTTGAATTCACACTGTGTTGTCATTTTTATTTTATAATATTTATAATATCATAAAATACGTTCAATTTTTTACATCTATTTATAAATCAATATCCATATTTTTGGAAGTATCATGAACAAACCGTTTATAAAAAGTCTTGTATGTGTTTTGTAATTTATCAAACTTCATATTGAATTTACCATCCATGAAACGCTTATCAATATTTTCAACTATACCGCGATCTTGTAACATAGTATTGAACATCCAATTTTCGGTTACTAAATCACCTATATGGTTATGCCAAAAATTACGGTATGTTTTTACAAATAATTTACTTTTATTTTCACTAATCGGTAATGCAAACGTAACAACTGTACTGACATAATCACCAAATAAAACACGTGCGATGGTAGTATGTGGCAAAATGAATTCATTTTCAATACGTAATTCTTTTACGCCAAATAATTTTCTAGCAAATGATTTTTCACCAGCCTCATATAAATAAGATGTTTTATAATGATTCAGGCCGACTAATTTCGGCGGATGCGTTTCAATCGGTGCGGGATTTTTATTATTACCAAAAGTATGAACAAAGCCAATATGCATTACATCAAGAGAATTCTCACTTAAAATGCGGGAATAACAATTAAAATCCATTTCTAAGAAAACCACAGTATCATTACGTTCTACTTCGGGTTCAGTAAAAATATTATCAACATACGCTAACCCAGTTGAATTATCTATTTTTGCAATATCAGAATATGTATTTAAATATACCCAACCATTTTTTTCAATAACATTATATTTGGAAACATCATAAATATGTGATGGTTGAAAAGAAATACCGGGTACTTTATCGAGAACTCCGTTTTCATCGAATTCATAACCATGATATGGACATACAATATGATTATTACATACTTTACCTTTAGACAATGATGCACCTTTATGTGGACAAACATCGTCCAGTCCAATAAAATTATTATCTTTGTTTTTCCATACAACATAGTTTTTATTCCAAATAGTTGCTTTTATTGGTTTATTAAATACAAAGTCTGATTTTTTACCAATAACGTACCATTGTAAATCATACTTGTCTTGTTCTGTTAATTCACGAAAATTTAGTTTAGGGAAGTCAGTAATTTTATTAGCGATTGTCATTTTTGTATTGAATACACGATTGAATAAAACAGCGTATCCATTGACTAGATTAATACATGTAAAAAAATATAAAATGATCGATTTCATTATTATAATATATAATTAATCTTTATATATTATATAATAAATATAAATGTCAAATAAAACAATGTATTTTAAAAAATCTAGCAAAAAAATGCGTACACGATCGAGAACATTAAAAAAATCATTCAAAAAACAGTTATCAAATGAAATAAAATCACGCATTGTTCAAACATTCTTAGAAATGTTGAATACAGTAAAATTATATCATTGGAAAACACATTCTTATGCACAACATAAAGCAACAGATGAGTTGTATTCGAAGCTTAATGAGAACATTGATACATTTGTAGAAATTTTATTAGGAAAAGACGAATCACGAATAAAAATGGTAGAAAAACGATCTAGACTCATAGATTCTGAAAATACAAAAGATTTCAAAAGTCGTATATATGAATATCGTGAATTTTTGATAGATATATCAAAATATTTCAATGAAAAAAGAGATACGGACTTACTGAATGTTCGTGACGAAATATTAGGTCATATTAATCAATTTTTATATCTAATGACATTTAATAAGTAGCATATTGGCTCATCAAACCGATAAGCATAGGCATTTTATTCAATCCATATGGAAACCTACCGTGAATCTCTCTATAATACAAAGAACGTACAAGCATTTGTTTTTTCATAATTTGTTTACGTATTTGCAAAGCTTTTCTCCAATGCCGTTGTATAAGACGTATCCAATGTGTTTTCAAAACGACCGAATATGTTCCGTCATTTAAAATATATAATTTCATTATTTCAACGATTGGTTGATATAATCGAACTAAACTATAATAATAAAGATATTTCAATACATGAATAAAAGAATATTTATAAAATGTTTTTATAGATATAGCGTTTAATAATAATAATATATTATTTTGGTATTTCATATGTTTATATAAGCCAATGTAATAATGGCCATGTTGTTTTTCAGAATCCAAGAAGTATTGTTCATCTCTATATATTTCATCGATTGTATATTCATCTTCTTCATCATCACTATATTGGTCAAATTCGATTATAATCGAATCATTCGATAAACCATCGTCGCTGTTGCTATCACTAGACAATGATAATGTTTGATTATCATTCGATGAGTTTGAATCGTCATCACTTATATAATACATTTTTTGTTTTTTTGTAATATATAATTTATATACTTTTATTCAATTTTTTTATATCAGAAATATATATGTCATCTTTTCTAACAGAAACATCACAAACAAATAATAGTAAAATGATTATTAATAATAGTAATCAAAATACTGATAATATTGAGCCAAAACTGGAAACTAAACCAGTAAACAAACCAGTAAACAAACCAATAAATCAAAATTATCTTGTTAAAGCATCATTTATGATTACATATATTTTGTTGTTAACTACTGGTTTAATAACATTCATCGAAGCTATGCGTACACAAAATCCATTAGTTAGACATATATTTAATTTAGAAACATGTATTTCTTTGGTTGCTGGATATTTTTATTCGATTTTTGTTGGTCAATTAGATCAATATGAAAGAGAACGTGTGCCAATTAATTGGGATATAATAACAAAAAATCGTTATATTGATTGGGCAATCACGACACCAATGATGTTATTAGTTTTATGTGTATTTTTAGCTAGCGAATCGAAATCAGTCGTTCATTTGACTACCATTATATTAATAATGATTTTTAATTATTTAATGTTATATATTGGTTATTTAGGTGAAACAAAGGTGTTAGATCGCTTTACTGCATTTATTGGTGGATTTGTACCATTTTTCATAGTTTTCTATTTAATATTTACTAATTTTGTGGTCATTAGTAAAGGAATAGGTAAATATTGGTTGTTTTTGTTTTATTTGGTTTTCTGGTCGTTGTATGGATTAGTTTATTTATTAGAAGAATCCTATAAAAATATTGCAATGAATATATTAGATTGTATAGCAAAATGCTTAGTCGGAATAGCATTATGGATGTATTATACAAAAATCATACCACAATATTAATAGACCGTTTTATATTTTATAAAAATAAAATACAAAACTATCAACGTCTTTTTTTTGAAAATAACATTGGCATAAAAGTTGTATAAATAAAGTAAACAATAACAAACAAAACTAATCCCATTATTATAAAATTGAAAAACTTTACGAAATTACAATAAAAGCTATTATCTGAATCTTTACAATTTACAGTTGAACCAAACATGCCGAAGATACCAGTTCCTAAAATACCTCCATTGCCAGTAGTATTTGAATTAGTTGATTTATTCGAACTTCGAGATTTGCCCATATGTATATATGTATATGTATATATTTATACGTATAAACTTTGTGAAGTAGTAACATATTTCATAATCATACCTTCTATATTTGTTAGTTTATAAACAATATCAACACTACCTAGTTCTTCGAATACACTTATCCATTCTTTTGAAATAGTAACTATTTTCAACATGGACTTTGTAAAATCACCAATCGAAATGCCTTTTTCAAACACGACGGATTGTATAAAACGTTTACAATCTATCTCGTTATCTAAATGTGCCCAATCCATTGCAAAATCGATCATATCATATTGCAAAGCATCTTCATAACGAATACCTGTACATAATTCCAAATCTTCTTCGCGACCACTGTACTTTTTATATATTTCCATGACGTCCAATATCTTTGATTTCAAAAATTCGTCACCGATAGATGGCCTATGCATACGTAAATCCTCCGGTACTTTCACGTCAGTAAAACATGAAAACAACCCGATCATTTGTTCACTCGTAAAATCATTAAAATTCCAACTATGTATCAATAGTGTCAAGCATAGAGGATGTATTTCTGCGATTCCAGATGCCATTTTACCAAGATCTGTAAGTTGATAACATGAATCGTCACCAGTCAAAAACCCATCATCCATCATAATTTTACAGACTTTACTGGTTTGATCACAAATATATGTTTCAATATATTCTAACGAAGCAACTTCCGATGCGTATTTCGTTTTTAATTCAGTAAGAACCATGTATGATGATAAATCAGTTGCAAAATATTTATATTCGTCTTTGATTTCTTGTATACGATTTTTTATTTCTCTACGTTTTTTATTGACAACATGTTTATGTTTTTCTATTAATTCAATATATTCAGCACATACTGAACTTGGCGTGCGTGCATTTTCAACAAATACTTTTTTTTTCTCTATTTTTTCAGACAAGTCTTCGATTCGTGCTTTGTTCTTAGAAATATCTTCCTGTATTTCTTGATAAACCATACTTTTTTCTGAAAATCCGGATATTTTATTTGGTTCGAGAGGACCACCTTTCAATAGGTTCAAAACGAGCTCATAAGAAATATGATATTTTGATACGAGTTTTTGAGGAACACCACCCAAGATCATTTTGTATTCACTCAATGATGGCACTCGAAACAAATTATTACAATGAACAACATGACCAACAGTATCAATACCGCGGCGGCCAGCACGACCAGCCATTTGTGTATATTCATGTGCCATTAAATAACGCTCAGCATTTCCATCAAATTTAGTGAGACTTGTAAACACCGCGGTTCTAATGGGACAATCTAGACCAATAGCAAAGGATTCTGTAGCAAATAACATTTTGATGTATTTTTTAGAAATCATTAGTTCAACAATCTCCCGCAAAATCGGAATCATACCAGAATGATGAATTCCAATACCCTTTTCTAATAGATCAACTAATTGGTTGTATTCAGGTAATTCCATATATTCTTTGTAATTCGGTAATTTACGAATGATTTGCTCACATTCACGTCGAACCACATATCCAACTTTACTATCGTCCTCCAATAGAGGTACAGTAATTTCTTTAGCACATAATTCGACATTTTTACGTGAAAATACAAATGCAATTGCTGGTAACATATCACGATCCCTTAAAAACAGCGCCAACTGATTCAACACATGTTTACGTTTCAATTCGACTCCATGTTTATGGAACATCTCGGTATAAATAGACAAATCACGGAATCCAGATTCTAGAAACATGCCCTTATCGGTTTGTAATGGTATCAAACAATTGGTTTTATCACGGATTTGTTTTTCAATGTCTTTGTTTTTTATTATTTTGAAAATGGCTTCGGTTGTCGTCAGAAACCCATAATGAGATAATGGAACGACACGGTGATTGGTGGATGCTAGCCATACCTTTTTATCACCCTCGGAATCGAGACCGCGTTCACACCATTTTGCAAACCCCGCAGGATTATCGATGGTTGCTGAAAGCATCACCATTTGGACATGAGGTGGTAACATGAGGATGGTTTTTTCCCATACTTGACCTCTAGATAGATCGTTTATATAATGGACTTCATCAAACACAACACATGCTAATTCGTTCTGGATGTCAATTTGGAAATCAAGACTTGTTTTTTTTTGGTCGGCGTTTTGTATAAATAAATAATTCATGAGAATTTCCGTCGTCATAATGAGGACATCCGCATTAGGATTTGTTTTTATATCACCAGTCATAAGACCGAAAGAAATATGTGGGTATTTATTAGTGAATTCAAAGAATTTTTGATTGGATAAGGCTTTGATAGGTGATGTATAAACCACTTTTTTACCTTGACTGACAAAATATTCAAGAGCGAATTCAGCAGGAAGCGTTTTACCAGATCCGGTATGTGCAGTTACGAGGACATGGTCGCCAGTAACAATTGCTTCGATTGCATATTTTTGAAAATCACTTAGTGAAAAAGGGAACTTATCGAAATGTTCTTGGATGGCATGATTACAATAAGGGGCATTACAGATTTTTACCATTTTATAATATAAAATTCAATCTTTTATATTATATTGATTGATGTATTTATGAATCAATTTTTTATTTATTTGTATTTTGCTAATAATTCGTCTAATTTTATTGCATGTCCATTCGAATTAAATGCGGATGATTTATGAATTCGATGTTTTACTAATACATCATTACAATTATAAAAAGTCTTGTTCTCCGACCTCAAACGAAGCCATAATTCATAATCTTCGATTCCATTTTCTATCCAATGACATAATTCCTTTCTAATAACCGCACTACTATTAATAATAGGATTGACTAAAGTAAAATCAAAATCACTTATATCACCAAGAGGAATATTTGGATTGATATTTTCCAAGTCACCAAAATAAATACATTGGCTTCCAATTACATCGTATTTATTCAAAAAAACACTTTGTTTCTCGAGTTTTTTATCAAGCCAAATATCATCAACATCCAAAATAGCAACATAATCATATTTACAATAGGGTATCATAGAGTTCAATGTTTCTGCCTTACCCCAAACATTATAAAAATCATACACGTGAATTTTATCACTAATCGTTTCATATTCTTTTGCGATTTGAAATTCATTTGAATTCTGTGGATGCCCATTGATAGCAATAATGAGTTCCCAATCTTCAAAAGTTTGATCTAATATAGATGTTACCGATTCATTAATGAATTCTATTCCATTATAAACAGGTAATAAAATGCTAATCATGTATATATATATCGATAGTGTTTTTTATATTTTTTTTGTTTATATAAATTTATAAATACAAAATTATTTTTGTAAATACAATTGTATAATAAGACTGCATGTATAGGTTCATTTAGTAAAAAGTTTTTGTTATATATAATATATAAATATGGACGATTACGATTCATATCATGACAATGACACCGACAATGATATCGATTGGATGTCGATGTGTGAAGAAATGACCAATACGATAGATGCTCTTAACACAAATATAATATTGTTAAATAGATTTATAGAAACAGCAGTTGATATTTATGACTGTAGCATGAATTTCAAAGAAAATATAGAAATCACAGCTTTTGACAGTAGTGGAAATATAATGACTTGTGTCAAAAGTGATGGATCTGGTAATTTTTTACCTTGTGTATTCATGGATTTATCATGTAATATGATACCTATGCCAAATGAAGATTATAGTGCAAACAATTTTAATACAAAACGTGAACGAAGTTTCTCACCCCTTAGTCCTTATTATTTTCCATACTATAGTCCATATTATAGTCCATACTATAGTCCATACTATAGTCCATACTATAATCCATATTATAGCCTTCTAAATAACGCTAGTAGTTATAGAGATATTCCTGTCAAAAATATGATGAAATCAAAGGATACAAATGATGCAAATGATGAACCAATGTATAATATTCCAATGTATAATCAATCAAATAAACGTCTACCATACTATCCACCATATTATCGCCCACCATATTATCGCCCACCATACTATCGCCCACCATACTATCGCCCACCATACTATCCGCCTCATCATCGCCCACCCCACTATCCACCACATAACCGTCCACCATACTATCCAATATATCAACGATCGCAATGTCATGAATCAATGAATGAATAAAATATTATAATAAAAACCTTTGAAACATAAACCAATTATCGTATAGTGACGATTCTTCCTCAATCAATTCAAAATTCTCAAGATCACTAAATACACAGTCCGCTATGATTATTTGGTCATCTTTTATTAAATAATCATTTTTCAAATAAAGTTCTAATCTGTCATAAAACGTCTTTTTCCACCAATCCAATTTAGAACGATGTGAAATAAAAAAACCACCTGCAATAGAAACTTGATATGGTGGTATTTCTATGATCGGTAATCCTTTTTCATTTTTATTATTTATAATGGAGAACAATTGTTGTAAATATTGATTATCATTATTTACACATGCATAGTAAATTTTATCATGATTCAAAGCCAAGATCTTGTTTTTAGAGGGCCATTTTGTCAAAACATCATATCCAAGGTCAGTTGTATTTCCACGAAAATACCCAATATCACACCAACCAAAATAATCAGTTTTGAAAAAATTCTTTTTCATTGTTTCAGAAACAAAATTTATCTTTTCACACCATAGCATATTAAGTTTCCAATCAATTCGCTTATTCAAATAATGATTTTTTTCGTGATTTTTTATCCAATCATCTTTGTATTTATAGGTATAAAATTCTTCATATGCTTTGAATACAACTTTTATTTTAGGATTATTTAAGTAAGGTTTTATATATTGGTATCCATCCTGGTCAGTATAAACCACCAAATAATATTCATGTACATTCGATAACATATTATCCATCCATTTTTTATAAATACACGGATCAAATTTCGACTTAAAAATATACCAAGCAGTAGAAAATGTAATAGACATTAATATTATATAAATATATTTTGTTTTTATACTATATATATTTAAGATAAATAGATGAATATAAATCAAAATGAAAAAATATATGGTGTTCCAGAATATTTGTATTATGGTCAACATGAACGTGTAGATGAATTAAACGACCGTATTAAAACCCGACAATTTCCAGATTCACCTTTAGAACCAATGTTTGCACCTAGGTCTGTTCCTACAAAATATTCTGTTTTTCCAATAATAAACCGGAGAAAACCTATGAATGAACCAGTTATACCATATTTAGAGTATAATATGAAAATAAATTTCAATCCAGGAACACAAAATGGCCCACTAAGTGGTTATATAAACAACATCGATACAGAAACCGTATTAAGAAACCAAACAATTGCATTACAACGTTCTGACCAAGGTGTATATGTGCCTTCTTCAAATAGTGATCTTTATAATGTTACAGTCATATCGAATCCAACTGAGCAAACACATCCTTTGTTATTTGAAAAACCAGCATTTGAAAATAGATTACATCCAAATGTGGCTAATTCAAACATTGGTAGGGATAAATTATTTAACCATACTAGAACACAATTACGTAATATGTAATGTCAAAAAATATATAATAAAAATATATATTTTAGTATATAATGCAATCAATAATCAATATAATAACATCAAAGAATCCGAATTTATTTTTCACAAAAATAGTATTAATATTAGGTTTAATTTTAGCATTGATAATATTGTATAAAATAACGAAACCACCGGTTGATAAAATAGAAGGTTTTACACAAAAAGAGCCATTTGTATTAAAAACCGATCAAAATATGTATGATGAATTTTATGTAGACATATACGATGAATTATATGAAACAAAAAAGAGAATACAAAAAGAATTAGTACAAGTTCTCAAAATGACAGAACCAAGTGCAAAATACAGTTCATTTTTAGATATTGGTAGTGGTACAGGATATACTGTAGACCAATTAACACAGGCTGGTTATAAAGCGTATGGAATAGATAAATCGGATGCAATGGTAAAATATAGTGAAAATAAATATCCAGAATCAGATTATAAATGCGGTGATGTTTTAGATCCAATGGCATTTGAAAATTCTACTTTTACACATATATTATGTACGAATCTTACGTTTTATTTATTAGATAATAAAATGGCTTTTTTCAATAATTGTTATTTTTGGTTGAAACCGAATGGTTATTTAGTATTACATTTAGTGAACCGCCATAAATTCAGTATTTATAAACCAGTTGCAAGAAAACCATTACATAATTTCCCTTCAAAAACACCGCAACCACGTATAACAAATACTAATGTTGATTTTGAAGATTTCAAATACACATCGTCTTATCAATTACCAAAACATAAGTCTGATAAAACGATCACAGAGGAAGTGGTATTCAAAGAAAAATTCTTGGATAAAGAAACAAAGAATATTCGAGAGAATGAACAAACATTATATATGGATAGTATTAATAGTATATTGAAAATGGCAAACAAAGCAGGTTTTACTTTGAAAGGGAAATTAGATATGGCGAATGTAATTAAAAAAGGGCCTCATGCCGACAAATACCAATATATTTATATATTTGAGAGAACTATGTAAAAATGTATTATTATATAATATTTGATTTTTATTATATAATATTTTATTCAATTGGTATCAAACATGATTCATTCATTAGATTTATAGAGGTTGTTTCTACTAATAATCCATTTGCATAGATACCATAATTTATATTTTCGTCTACATTATCTAATGCAAAGTGGAATATTGTTATTTCTGATTCGGTTTCACATGGTATTGCTCTTTCGTCAAAACATGCTGGAAGTCTATATTTATTATCCGTTATAAACAACTCTTTATATACGTCTTTAATACTACTTTGTTGTTGTTCTGTTAAACTATCTACTAATATAGAATGTAACCCAGTTATATGTAAATCTTCAAATATTTCTGGGTAGTTCTCGTTAGTACATTTGTATATTTTATCAAACAATACAGTATTTTTTTCACTAAGAATATTTTTGTATCCAATTTTATTAATAGGAATATAGTCATTATTTATTGTTTTTATTAAATCGCCTTTATGAAGATCTTGTATTGGTCTATATCCATCTATAGTAAGGATTTTTGTATTTATAGCAAAGCACGGTATAGCACTATAAGATACTATTATTGTGCCTGCAGCTGTGGGTGTAGTAACGGCGGTGTAAATATCAGATGAAGCTTGTGTAACTAAAACATTAATTGTACCAAATCCACCAATGGTTACTACACCGTTTACAGGGTTTATTGTTGTACAACCAGTATAACCTGGTGCTAAAGAAAATGTAAAAGCACCAGCACTATTTGAAGTGGGTGTAACAGTAACAGTTGAAGTTTGCCCATATGTTATATTTTGAGTAGTTGCAGGTGTAATTGTTGGTGGTCCTTGTGAAATAATAGTACCAGCAATAACTGGCGTAGTAACTGCGGAATAGTTCGCATCAGTTGCTTGTGTAACCAATACAATAATTGTACCCGTTCCACCTATAGTAACAACGCCAGTAGTAGAATTTATTGTAGTTCCTGCAGGAAATCCACTTTGTAAAGAATAAGTGAATGCACCAGTACTATTTGAAGTGGGCGTTACGGTTACTGTAGGGGTTTGTCCATATGTAATAGTTTGTGTAGCAGCAGCCGTAATGGTTGGAATTCCTTTTACTATTACTGTACCTGCTGCTACAGGAGTAGTAATAGCGCCATAACTAGCAGATGCAACTTGAGTAACTAACGCAACAATAGTACCGAGACCACCTATTGTTACGACACCAGTAGTTGTATTTATAGATGTACCAGCCGGAAAACCTGCTTGTAACGAATAAGTAAATTCACCAGTACTGTTTGATGTAGGAGTTATAGTTACAGAAGTTGTTGTAGGATATGTTACGGTTTGAGTTGCGGCGGGGGTAATAGTTGGTAATGGTTGGATATAAAATACTGCCAATCCAACACCTCCCTTACCTACCGCACCATATGTACTTTGAAAACCACCACCTGAAGATCCTCCACCGCCTCCACCAACACCCCCCCTTCCACCATTTCCTATTCGGCCTCCACTACCAGCTCCACCACCACCACCACCTGCACCACCGTTTCCACCATTACCACCACCACCATAACCTCCACCACCACCATTTCCTGCACCACCACCACCTCCACCAACTCCACCATTTCCACCAATACCACCAACAGCGTAACCACCGCCGCCACCACCACCACCACCACCGCCGCCATTTCCACCATTTCCACCAGCTCCACCATCAGCATAATTACCATTACCACTATTATTAACACCGCCTGCACCGCCAATACCACCTAATATACCACCAGCACCTCCTGCTCCACCTGTTCCATTTCCGGCTAAACCATCATTATTATAACCACCGCCACCACCATAATTACTATTACCTACACTATTTATACCGTTACCACCAGTATTTGTAGTACCGCCACCAGCACCATATAAATATATATTTTTATTTATACTAAATCCATAATCTGTAAATTTATTACCTTTATAAGAACTTTTATTTGAATTATTAACAACTCCTGCAGAACCTGCTGCACCAGTATATGTTGTTGAATTTACAACTAAAGTCGTACTAGCATTACTACACCCAATACTAACATTGAATGTTTGACTTGAAGATAATGAAGCAATTCCACTAGTAAAACCACCACCACTTCCACCATTGCTAAGACTACCACCATTACCACCCCCACCAACTAAATAATAATTCATAACGCAATTGCTTGATGCCGTAACAGTAAAATTTGATGATGCCGTAACAGTAGAATTATCCGGATGAAAAATGTACAATTCACTAGTACCGTAATTTGTTTTATAATAATATAATCCATTGGCACCGGTTGTCAACCCTCTAAAAAAATTATTTCCACCAGCACTTATAAACGGATTAACAGTACTAGAAGTTATTGCATAAGGACTAGCTGCACTGAATGTTAAAAAGTTGGACATTATATATTATATACTTTATATTATTATAAATATATAAATATAACAAATATCGTTCAGTTCTCTATGTCTAAATAACAAAATATATTAGTTCATATGATCCAATATATTTTGATATCAATCATAATAGTATTTTTTTCAATATTTGCATACATAAAGCTACGATATCCATTCTGGAATAACCAACCAGTATATCATTCATACGATTTTTGGCGGTATTATAATGGTTCTCCATATATAATATATCCATACCGTCCTATAAAAACAAAATATTGTGATTTTTCCAACATCAAAACAACAGATTATTTAGAGATCTCACAATACGAGAAAACCAATTTCATCAATCTATTACAATGTTACTATATTCCAACAGAAGAAATCATACATAATATACAAACCACAGACATACACGCATATTTGACAGGACAATCCATGCCATCGTTTGTATCCCTATATATAGACATAGAATACAAAGTCCAATACAATAAAAACGAACCAGAAACGGTCGAACCAACCATAAAACCAACGGGTTGTATAAGTTCTCGATGTATGAATTTTTACTATCATGAAAATACGAATTCGAGAACCTACAAAGACATTCCGATCTATTATATCGATTTTTTATCGATAAATCGCGAAAAAGATGTCAAAACAATTAGCCGTAAATTATTACAAACACATGAATATAATCAGCGAATAAAAAATCAGAAAGTTCTCGTTTCATTCATCAAAAAGGAGATAGAATTATTCGAAGGTGTTGTCCCCCTTGTCCAATATCCAAGCTATTTATTTCATTTACGGAATATACATTTTCCAAATTTACCACCACATCATGAAGTTCTCCAAATAACAACTGAGAACATAGACATAATATTGGATTTCTTTTACATACAAAAAAACACAACCGACCAAAATCCATTCAGTTTTGATATAATGGTATTATCAGAGATCGGCAACATAATAGCCCTAATAAAACAAAAAATACTATATATATATTGTTTAAGAAATGGAGAGAACATTCTGGGAATGTATTTCATCAAAGACGCAAAAATGCAGTATGAAAAATTAAACCAAGAGGATATCGACAACAACACCTTACAATGCATAGCTAGTATTACAAACTGTGAATCGAACCAACTATTTTATTTAGGTTATTTACATGGATTACGGCAAATAATAGAGAAAAACCGTAAGTACCGTATGATAATGATGGAAGAAATCGGGCATAATTGTTATTTGGTCAATATTTGGCGTAAAAATCACACACCCATTTTTATCAATGATACAGCATATTATTTATTTAATATGATATATCCAAGAAGTCCCATGAATCCAGAACGGTGTTTTATTTTAAGCGTCTAGAAGATTTTTTGGTTTTATTATTCATACATCCAGGTCCTTTACAATCTCTAAATAATCCTGGTATAAATTGACCTCTTTGTATAGTTACAATTTCAATAATAGTAAGTGGTTTTTTAACTGTGAAAAGTTTTTTATCTTTTTTGTAATGAGACAAAGATTTATGACCTTTTCCATTTTTGATTGCAACTTTACGAACTGTTTTACGACCACCGTTTTGGTGTACATCTGTATTATCATAATTAAAACCCCCAATTTTGGTTGACATTTTATATAATTAATATAGAAAAAACTATCGATAAAATCAACGGGTATATTTTCCAGTTCTCGAAAAAGAATCTACAATAAAAATGATAAAAACGCCCAAAAATGTATACAAAATAAATTCTTCTGTAACATTATCGGTCTTTTCATTTTGCTGCTGCTCCAATAAATGAATCATATAATTAATTTTTTCCATCAATTTATCGTCTTTGGGTAAATTATTACCCATGCCCATCTTTACATAATATGGTGTTCCTTCGTAACTTTTATTATAACTACTGTATCTATCGTTTGAATTAGCAGTGT
>Ga0214921_10006906_pt1 | contig 15308 bp, 7 predicted proteins | sample LL1505_MetaG_FD_177992 | JGI IMG/M metagenome (GOLD analysis project Ga0214921, IMG submission 177992) | Freshwater microbial communities from Lake Lanier, Atlanta, Georgia, United States - LL-1505 | ecosystem: Environmental > Aquatic > Freshwater > Lake | place: USA: Georgia | collected 2015-05-28
GTGTATTTATCAAACTTAATAATTTCCATTCTATCTAGCAGGATTGGATTTACTAGAGCCCTGTCATTAAATGAAAATATGAATACTGCTCGTGATAAGTCAATAGGTATTCCATCTAGATACATGTCTTGAAAATGTTCATTTTGCGCCGGGTCAGTAATATGGATTAATAGATTGATGATTTCCTGTCCGTGTGGTGTATTACTTACTTTATCTAATTCATCAAAGTAAAATATGGGATTCATACATCTAGCTTGCCTTAGTGCTTGCACTATTAAACCTGGTTTGCTACCTATATATGTATAATTTTCTCCTGCTAGATAAGCCATATCTCGCGCACCACCTAACGATATAAATTGAAAAGGTAATCCGAAAATAGGTGCCAATCCCCTTTTTATAAGACTAGTTTTACCAACACCAGCAGCACCTTCAACTGCGAAGACCGAACCTCGGCTTGCAGGATTGGTAATCATTCTAGCGACTATTTCCAATATATGGTCCTTTGTGTTCTGTTGTCCGTATATTGCATTATTCATTATCTCTTTTGCATTGCTCAAAACATCTGCTGGTTTTGGTGCTTTGATAAATTCAGGTTCTTGGAATATACCAAATGGAATTGCTAGTAAGTTATCCAACCATTGCTTGAGTTTATAATATTCTGCATCTGCGGCATCCATTTGTTCTAGCATATTTAGTTTAGAAATAGCTATTTGTTTATGATAACCAGACAAAGGTGATTCTAGAATCGTAAATAATGGAATTCGTGCCTGTTCTTGGATTTTAGTATTATTAGTTATAGATGCTAGGATTGCAGCTTGTTTTTCTGATTTTAATGATATGAAGTAATCTAGCGAGTGTTTTATTTTATCCTTGTTTTTATTATGTTTTTCTGATAAGGTATCTATTTGGTTATCTAATGATTTATCTAATGATTTATCTAACAAATAAATACCTGTAAGATATTCTAGAAGTATCTTCAAATCTGTTATTTTAACACTGCTAGTATTATATTCTGCTAGAATGTTATCAATAATATCTTTCTTTGTAATTGCACCGTGTGTATATTGTTTATCTAAAGCAAGGCTAGATTCTGATAGTGATGACGATAACGATGATGATGATTGATTATTAGATACTTTTTGAGGATTATAGTCTTCATCTAGGCTAGAATCATACCCATTAGATTTAAAATTATTGAATGTATCATAAAGGTCTTCTATGCTATTAGTGTTTTCATTATTGGAATCTTTCAAATCTCTAATGCGTTGCTCTAATTTCTTAATACGGGTATCTAGTTCAGTGTATTTTGTTTTGTCTTTGTCCATTTTATAATACTAGTATTCTAGCAGATAGACGGAAAACAAAAACATAAATAAAACATAAAAAAAAAAATAAAAATAATTAGTTTTTATTTTTATTCAAAGATATGCCTAATAATTATAAAATTGAATTAAATTTTTATTATATTTTTATAATATTTTTATTATATATTAAAAACAACGGTATTTTAGATGGAAATTATTAATAGTTCAATTGAATGGTGCCAAGATAATTATGAAATTACAATAACTGATCGAAAAAAAGTTAGTAAGTATGACTTGCAATGTATTCTATCTAGAAACCCAAAAAGATTTGTGGTAGATATGCTAAATGAAGAAAGTTTAGCAGTGCTAGCGCAAATTAAAGAGAAAATTGATATACCATATTTACACATATTTAATATACAAAATGGTAGAGATAACCTTATAAATTCTCTACCAAATGGAATTATTACATTAATTATAGGATTTAATTGTTGGAATAAGAAAATATATAATTTACCAAATTCATTAAAATCATTAACAATGTTTTGCTATAACGTTGATGATTGCATGAATTTACCTCACGGTCTGGAAACTTTAAAAATTTGCATTGAGGTAAATGACATTAATTTATCCAATTTACCACCCAGCCTAGTAAATTTAACACTTTGTATTGAGGTAAATGACATTAATTTATCCAATTTACCACTCAGCATAAAAACTCTGAAATTGTTAAACGACGGATATAGAGTTAATTTAGATAGTATCCCTAGAGAAATATTACCCGCTTTATCCAGCCAATAAAAAATTGATTTTTTGTTTTGTATTTTTTTGAATATAAAAATATAACATAGTAATAAGAATTACTATATTCCTACCCCAACCGGTAAAGTAAGACTCTAGGATGACAGCTAGAAATTTAGATGCCAATTATGAAGTTGGTTTTATAAATGGGGTACAATTTGGAGTTTATAGTCCAGAAACCATATTGAAAAAATCTGTAGTAAAAATTAATGTGGAAGCTCTCTATGATAGTAATGGAGATCCTCGTATTAATGGACTATTTGACCCTCGAATGGGTTATATTGAACCACGTTTAAAATGTAAGACATGCGACCAAACCTATATTAATTGCCCGGGGCATTTTGGTCATATCGAGCTACCAAAGCCGTTATTTAACTTGCAATTTGAAGATGCAATTTTAAAGATACTCAAGTGTGTTTGTATCAAATGTAGTCGTTTATTGATTAATAAGGAACATCAAATGTTTAAGAATATTATTACATCCACTCGTGGAAACTATAAAGACCGTTTTGAAAAAATCTATAAGCAATGTAGCAAGGTTAAGACTTGTGGTGCAATAGATAAAAAGGGTGATAACCGTTATGACAATGGTGGGTGTGGTGCTATTCAACCTAGCAAGTATACCAATAAGCTACGTAAAGACTATACCATTTCCGCTGAGTGGAAGTATGAATCAGGAGAAAATCCTATTAATCTAGTACAAGAGCTTAATGCGGATATAGTTCTTGCAATCTTTAAACGAATTACAGATGACGATGCACTAGTAATGGGTTTTAGTCCTAAATGGTGTATGCCTAGCTGGCTTATTATTACAGTATTACCAGTGGTACCACCTAGTGTTCGCCCTAGTGTGCGTCAGTATAACAGCCAGCGTAGTGAGGATGATTTGACTAATAAGTATTATGATATCATCAAATTCTGCCAGATGTTAGAAAATGAGTTAGGAAAGGGTGTTAATGTTCCACCGGAAAGAATTAAGCAATATACTGATACTTTGCAACATAGTGTCATTACGTTATTCAATAATGAGATGAAGGATATTCCGGAAGCGCAAACTCGTGGTGGTCGCAAGATGAAAACGCTACGTCAACGTTTAAGTGGCAAGGAAGGTCGTATCCGTAATAATCTTATGGGTAAGCGTGTGGATTTCTCTGCTCGTTCAGTGATTAGTCCGGATGCGAATCTTACTATTGAAGAGTTAGGTGTTCCCATTGTAATTGCAATGAACTTGACTTTTCCGGAAACGGTGAATAAGCATAATATCACGAAACTATATCAATATGTACGAAATGGTCCACGGAAGTATCCGGGTGCAAAGAGTATTAAAACAGTTCGTGATGGACGAGAACATATGATTCTAGATGATAAGGATACTAGCAAGTATGTGCTAGAAATGGGTGATGTAGTTAATCGTCATATGATTAACGGTGACATTGTGCTATTCAATCGACAACCATCTTTACACAAGATGAGTATGATGGCACATACAGTACGTGTTATGGAAGGACACACTTTCCGACTGAATGTAGATGTTTGTAAACCATATAATGCAGATTTCGATAAACTTGCTGTCGAAAATAGTAGGCCTGAAAAGGGTATTCCTGCTAGTGGAATTTTTACGCTCTGAATTGAAAAATTGAAAATAAATATAATTTAAAAAATAAATACATATACAAAATAATATATCCTGAAATAACCATATAATCAAAATGTCTCAACTACCAAAAGAAGAAGATATTCCCCAATTTGTAAATGAGAAAGATAGATATATAGAAATTTATAAAATTACTAATTCTAGTACTGGCAAATTATATATAGGTCAAACTGTATCGCATATGTTAAATCACGGTAAATATAGAAGATATGGTTCTACAAAACGATTATCAAGCCATTTTAGCGAAGCAATTAAAAATAATAAAGACAAGGAATGTCGTTATTTAAATAATTCAATTCGCAAATACGGTATTGATAAATTTAATGTAGAACTAATTGATATATGTCCAATGGATAAAGGTGATGAATTTGAAGCCAAACACATTACTGAATATAATTCAATATTTCCATTTGGATATAATTTAAAAATAGGAGGTACCGTGTTTAAACATTGTAATGAAAGCCGTAGAATATTATCTGAAAGTTATTATAAATCGCTCAATAAAACACAATTGCGCGATTCCAATAATACATCAGATAATAAAATATTAAATTCTATAGACCAGAATAAAATAGATAGGCTAGATAATATTGATTTGCCAGATGACATAGCAGATATAGATAAATATACTAGAATAAGTAATATCAAAAATAAAAATTTATTAATTCTTAAAATTGGGGATGTTGAACTATCATTTGGTAGTAAGAAAAAAACTAATAACGAATTAAAACAGGATATAATAATATTTATAGATAAAGTTAAAAAATATAAATCAGAGCGTAATAATTTTGCGAAACTTCCCGATGTTCCAGAAACGCCTCACTCAAATGATAATTTTGCGGACAATAATGAACATATAGCAAGCAAGGATGAGTATCTAAAGTCAATTGAAATTTACAAGCAACATTTGAAACAAAAGAAAGAGAAGAAACAATTTAATTTCGTATGTAAAATTTGTAATATTCAAAAGCAAAAAAACGACTTTAGAGGATATTGTCATAAATGCCGTCCTTGTGAAATACTTGCAAATAGACAACGTGAAAAAGCAAATCCAGAAAAATATAAATTAATGATACAAAAAGCACAAGAAAAGAATAGAGATAAAATAAATGCTAGAAGACGAGAACAAAGACGTTTGGCTAAATTAGCCAATCAAAAAACAACAGAAGTTAGCATTGTTTAAGATTTCACTCTATTCTTAATTCCTTTATATGTATATAAGATTTGCTTTAATTTAATAACCGCAAAATTTGATGAGAGTAATAACTGGGTTTCATTTCCCTAGTTATTGCGAGCCTCAACTACCATCTTCTTTAGGAAACTTTAGAAGAGAACCCGGGTAATGACCGGATCCAATGGTAAACAATGTTGAGGATATGTGGCCAACTGGCAGCCTTATCCCTAAGTTCGTTATAGCAAGAATATGGGAGGGGTTCAGAGACTGAACGGAGGTTGGGGCAAAATGATGGATTAGCTATCCTGATTGCCCTTAAGACACAGTCCTTCCGCTAGTGAAAGCTAGTGGGTATTGTAAATTTTCCTTACACAAAATACATCAAAAAAATACATCATATAATTTTATAGTAAAATCATCAGCGAAATATCTCGTATGATAAAAACTATAAAATAAAAATTTGTAGCTGTAAATTATAAGGAAATTTGCAAGTAAAAAGGCGACGAAATGAATATGCATATTCCCCAATCACTTCAGACGGTGGTTGAGTTAAAATACTTGGCGGCGGTGTCAAAGATGATTATTAGTCCGAGTGAGAATAAACCTATTATTCAACCTGCACAAGATAATTTGTTAGGGTTGTTTAAATTAACAGATGATAATGTATTCCTTTCACAACAGGAATTTATGAATATGTTAGTGGGAATTGAAAAGTTTAATGGTGTTATACCAGAACCTGCAGTTAGCAAGGATAAAGTCTTGAAATGGACGGGTAAGCAACTATATTCCATTATATTACCACCGATTACTTATTATCAAAAAACTAGTGAAAAGAATCCTCTTATTAAAGATTTGGTGATTGAAGAAGGTATTTTAAAACAGGGGCAAGTCGAAAAGGGTGCTTCAAATAGTATCCTTCATCAAATCTATAATGATTATGGCCATAAAGAGGCGACCCGTTATCTTAATGATTTGCAACGCCTAGTAACTCGATATATGGTGCGTAGTGGTTTCAGTGTGGGTATTTCAGATTTAATAGTGCCGAAAGAAGTTCGCAAGCATAATGAGGAAGTCATCTTACAAGGTAAGAAAGATATCATTGAGCTTACTAAGAAGGTCCATCTGAATATTTTGGATAGTTCCCTTAATTCCAATGATCGTCTTAATATTTTATATGATCAAATGATTGGTGGTATTACTACTAAAACGCAAGAGGCGATAAAAAATTCTATAATGCAAAAGATGGATATGTCCAATCGTATTAAATATATCGTATCTAGTGGTTCTAAGGGTGCAGATATCAATATCCAACAGATGATGTGTCTAGTGGGTCCTCAATCCATTGATGGCAAACCTGATATTCCGAAGGGATTCACTGATCGTACGCTACCTCATTATCCACGTTATGAATCTAGTGGTGAAGCCCGTGGATTTATCACCAGTAATTTCTTAAATGGTCTAAATCCACAGGAATTCTTCTTCCACGCTATGGCTGGTCGTGAAGGTGTTATTGATACTGCTGTTAAGACTGCAAATTCTGGCTACTTGCAACGTAAGCTAGTAAAATGTATGGAGGATTTAAAGGTTGCTCACGATTTTAGTGTGCGAGCTAGTAATAATGATATCGTGCAATTTTGCTATGGCTATGATGGATTTAATTCCGTGGACTTAGAAATTCAAAAGAAGTTCGATTTTATCAAGATTTCTCTAGAAAAGTTGCAAGACAAATATTATCTAGACCCTGCTGATAAATACGATTATGTTTTGGCAAGTGAAATAGCTAAGATGAAAAAGATTGATGGATGGCGTGACAAGATGCTAGAATATAATAATAATCTTGAATCTTTGATTACTGAATTCCATGATATATACAGCAAATTCAATATTAAAATTGATAATGCTAGTATTTACTATCCTGTCAATTTCAATAGGTTGATTCTGAATACAGTGAAACAATTCAAGCTAGCGGATGTTGCAAAGGCAGATATCAATCCATTGGAGATTATCACTGAAATCCAGTCGTTAATAGAATACACTCGTATTCACGGACAACGTAATGTGGGTTGTGAAGTGCTAATTTGGAATTACTTGGCACCTAAGATTCTCTTACGGGATAAGAAATTTAATCGTATAGCATTTATGCATGTAGTGAATGCAATTAAAATGCGTTGGAAGTATTCTCTAGCAGAGGGTGGTGAAATGGTCGGACCACTAGCTGCACAAAGTCTAGGAGAGAAAACTACACAGATGACTTTACACAGTGTCGATTGGGAAACAGAAATTCTAATTGCTAAGAATGGAGATATAATAACACCAAAGATTGGTGAGTTTATAGATTCATATTATAATGAGTGCCTGGCAGACCCAGAAAGAAAAAAGAAGATTCAATATATTAATGATGGCAAGCAGATATATATACCGTTAGATGATGGTAATGATTGGCGTGCCTATTCGTGTGATGAAGACGGTAAAGTAATGTGGACTAAGCTAGAAGCAATTACCCGCCATCCCGTAGTAAATGAAGATGGTAGTGAAACTATTCTAGAAGTTGAATTGGAATGTGGCCGTATTGTAAAAGCTACTAAAGGTAAATCATTCCTAGTCTATAACGAAGCCCAAAATAAGATTATTGGAATCAATGGTTCTGACCTGCAGGTTGGTGATTTATTACCTATTTGCGAAGGGCTGGAGATGGATAATAGCTTTAATGAATATACGTATTTAGATTTGAAAGAATATTTATCACCTAGAGAATATATGTTTGAAGATGAAATGCAAAAAGCATTAAATATTATGAAAACATCAACCGATAAAAATTGGTTCAAAAATAATCAAGGAATTACGTTTAATATTCCATATAATACTGATAAAAGTTTTAAAGGAACTAATAGTTTTGATAAAATTAAATCTGGATGTGTTTATCCTAAGAGTTTAAGATCATGCCATACTCATATCCCGGCAATGATTGAACTAAATGAAGAATTTGGATATTTTGTTGGCGCATATCTAGCAGATGGTATGTCTAATGAATATAGAATTATTATTAGTAAACAAGAGATTAGTTTTATTGAACCAATTAAACAATTAATGGCAAAATGGGATATTGGATATCGATTTGTTGAATCAATTAAAAAAGATATAACAGAAATTAAAAAAGATGATAATGGAAATGAATATACTATTAAAAAACAATGGAAATCTTACGATCATATTTTCCAATCAACATTATTAGCGGAACTTATAGGTAAAGTTTTTGGTAAAACTTGTGAGGATAAGGTAATACCATTATGGGTATTGCAAGCTCCAACACCTTTTCTGCAAGGATTAATTAGTGGATATTTTAGTGGTGATGGCCATGTTAGTCAAGAAGGTGTTATAAGTGTATCATCTGTAGGTTATAAAATGACACAAACTATAGGTTTAATACTTAATAGATTTAATATTAGTTGGACTTTACATAAAAAGAAACAAAATCTTATAAAATTTCCAAATGCAAAGGAATATATATATAATTTATATGTTAATAAATATTATAATAATTTATTCAATGAAAAATTTAAACTAACAATAAATTCTAAAAAAGAAAGATTAAATAACTATTTTACTAATAAATTAAATAATAATAATAAATTACAAAATACTATATTTAAAAAAATATTAAGTATTAATGAAATATTACCTACTGAAAAAATTTATGAAGGAATAACTAAACGTTTTGTATATGATTTAACAGTTGCAACTACCAAACACTTCTGCACAAGTGATTTATTAGTTCAATTTGATACGTTCCACTTAGCTGGCGTTGGTGAAAAATCAGCAGTGACGCAAGGAGTACCGCGTCTGACTGAATTACTAAGCAATACTAAGAATCCTAAGAATTCGGAAGCCGTTATATATCTTGACCCAGCTCATCGTTTCAATCGTGAGCTATCTGAGAAAGTCAAGAATAATATAGAACTAAAAACTGTTCGTGATGTGCTTGAGTCATCAGCAATCTATCTAGAGCCGAATAATGATTATGCTAATGTCCTTCCAGAAGACCGTGAATTTATGGAAATATATCGCGTGTTTAGTGAATTGGATCCACAGGCGACTACTGTTCCCGAAAATCCGTGGGTTATTCGCCTAGAATTTGACCGCCGTAAAATCATTGATAATAAGATTACTATGGAGGATATTAACCAGGTATTGAAACTCGCATTTCCACAGTCTGGTATGATGTTTATGGATGATAATGCTGCGAAGCTTGTATTCCGTATGCGAATGTCATTCCAAAGCACGGCAGGACAGGTGGATGATGACTTGCAATACTTGAAAGATAAAATTGAAGAAATCGGTAATGTCGTAATTAAGGGTGTAGATGGCATTAGTAAAGTTTATATGCAAGAAGAAGAAGCTAAGATGCGACAAATTGTTATAAAAGAAAATGGTAGTTTTATCGGTAAGGCAGAATATACGCTAGAAACAGAAGGTACCAACCTTTTTGAAATCCTTTGTCGTAAGGGTGTAGATACCACTCGTTGCTACTCAAATGACCCAAATGAGATGTATGCCATTTTTGGAATTGAAGCCGCCCGCTATCAGATTCAATCGCAACTAACCACATTATTCTTGGATACTGCTGTAGAGATGAGTCCTCGGCATTTTGACTTGCTTTGCGACAAGATGTGTCAACACGGTGAGATTATGTCTGTTAGCCGACACGGTATCAAGAAGGAGAACATTGGCCCTCTAGCAAAGGCTAGTTTCGAAGAGACAACCGACCAATTGCTAGATGCCGCCCTATTCGGTGCATATGATAATATCAAAGGTGTATCTAGCAATATTATGGTGGGACAGATACCTACGTGTGGTACAGGTGATTCAACACTCTTGCTAGATGAAGAACTCTTGAATACACAAGAAGATATTCCACCCACAGAAGAAGAAACCGATATCGCCAAGTATTTCCAGTCTAGTGAATACTGTAACGCAGGTGAGGTTAAATTCTCTCTAGCAGATGTGCGAACTAGTACCGGTGAATTCGATAATTACGTAGATGTTATGGTTGAATAAAATTTATTCCTAATTAGATTATTTAATTTTAATTCATTCATTTATTTTTTAACTTTTAACATTATTTTTCTTTTTAGTTGATGTAATAACAAAAAAAATTGCATAGCAAAATAGCATCTCAAAACAAATAGCACACAAACACGCAGTCTCACACGCACATACTTACACACACACGCGCACACGCTGGGTGGTCTACCGCGCAAAGAAGTCGTTCTGGAGCCAGGCGTCGTACATCTCCGTGATGGCGATCGTGTTGGGCGTGATACCATTGGTGTAACAGTGGTGAAGCACAAAGTAGGCCTGGGAGGGTCTGCCCTCGACGCTGCTGTTGTCAACCTTGAAGTTGAGTTCCACGCCGTGCTGCTTCAGGCCTTTTACCAAAAAGTTGAAGGCGTTGGATGCAGCAGCGTTTGCCGAGGCAATGTCAACTGGGGTGCTTCCATCGTGGATAGTGGGAAAGCCGCCGGCAAGGCTTGGTGGGAGGTTGTCAAGCTGTGCAACAAGTAAAAGCAGAGACGACAGAACGGGTGCGTTCTGCCAGTCTATTTGCTAGGGCCGGCGGCTTCACTGGCTGGAACCGCAATGCTGCGGCTGAGCGGCTGTGGTGGAAGCTTCTCGCAGAGTGCAGATAGGAATCCGCGTAGGCTTGGATGAGGGGCGTTCTCTTGGGCAGACATCTCCTTGCTAATGGTGATGGGAAAAATACAAAAATCATTACATCAATTATATTTCAATTTTTGATAGATTTTTTTATATTTCCATTTTTTGTTTATATTTTAACATAAAAAAGCATTATAATAGAATAATTATATTTAATTACCATACTTAATTATTCTAGAAAAATGTTAATTATAGATGTGCGTGAAAATAAACTAATTGATTTAATTAAAACCAAATCTCAGTTTCCAATATATCAGACTGCTAGTTTGCCTGTAGGTGATATAATTATACGTCATTCAGAGCGTCATTCATCAGGTGATATTACTTATGAAATTATTCTAGAGAGAAAATGCGTGACTGATATGATTGCTAGTATTAAAGATGGCAGATATAAAGAACAAAAAATACGATTATTATCTGAAATGGTTTCTAGCAGTAATAAAGTTAAAATTGCATATTTGCTTGAAGGTTCCATTGATGAATTAAGGGCGCCCCCGGATAAAACTATTCTCATAGGAAGTGTAATTAGTTCAACATTTAGGGATAATATACCTATTTTGCGTACATCGTCATTACAAGATACATTAGATTTTATCCAACGATTACATGAAAGATTAGTAAAAGATTATAAAGATTTTTTCTCTAATCAAAGGGAAAATCTAATCCCAAATGAAACTATATCTAGTTCTAGTAATAATGAAGTGCAAGATATAGAAATGAATACGAATACGAATACTAACACGAATACTAACACGAATACTAACACGAATACCAATATATCAACAAATACCAATTTATATTTACATTCAATTAAAAAAAATAAAAAGGATAATATGACACCTGCTATGTGGAATATGAATTGCTTATGTGGTATTCCTGGTGTGAGCTCTGTAATTGCAATTAAGATTGCAGAAAAATATCCTACAGTAAGAAGCCTTCTAGAAGCATATCAAGCTGGTATCGATATTGCTAGCCGAGAGAACTTGCTAGCGGACATTATACTTACGGAAACCGATAAACAACGCCGGCGGATTGGTAATGTAATTAGTAAGCGGGTTTACGAATATATAAATGTTTAGTCTTTAGTTTATTTTTTCTTTTTTATTTATTTAATTTACTCTAGAATATCCGTTGTGCTTTTACAGATTATTTTTTCAAGGTGGATAATCTAAATTAAAAATTAAAAATTAAAAAGATGATACAAGAACCAAATTTATCTTTAATTATGAATGCAAGTGGATGTCATTGTCGTACCAAGGCACAATTAGATTCCCTAGTCGCATCAGGTATGAAAACCATTATTACTAAAACTTGTACCTTATTTCCAAGTAAAGGTAATGCACATCCAGTCTTTCTAGAAATAGGAACTAATGCATCGGTTAATTGTTTAGGAATGCCGAATCAAGGTTATTCCTATTATAGAGATTTGTATCTAGAATATAAATTGCGCGGGATAACATATATAATTTCAATGGATGCTAGTAATTCTGAACAATTACTAGAAATGCTACAAGATTATGATACTTATCTATCCCATTTAAAAAGAGAACTACATATATCAATGGAAAGTCAAGAATATGTTGAAATTAATCTAAGTTGTCCGAGTACTACGTGTCCTCGCATAATCGCATATGATATTATTACATTTGCACGTATGTTAGAAAGTATTAAACTTCTAGAATTATGTAATATACACATCGGATTAAAACTTGCACCGTATGTTGATAAAATTCTTCTGAACCAAGTTGCAAATATTATAATTCAATATTCAGTATCTGCTAGAATAAAATACATTGTATGCAGCAATAGTATTCCAAATGGTATGGTTATCGATAATAAAACTGGCCTACCAAAATTATCTGCAAAAACTGGTGGCATATCAGGAACTGTTAATAAATTAATTAGTATATCTAATGTATATCAATTTAATCAAATATTTAAATCTAAATCTAGTATTGATATTAAAATAATTGGATGTGGGGGAATTGAAAATGCCGATGATGTTAAGGAATATTTAAAAGCAGGCGCGTATAGTGCGCAAATTGGACGAATGCTGTATCTATACGGTACATCTATATTAACTAATTTTACACCAAATTCCAAACTATAAATAAAAGATACAATTTACAATTTACATTATCATAGAATTTCTAGAATCTATTGCACATAATAGGTAGATTAGACAACCAGCTAAAGAATAGCATAAAATTATAAAAAAACCAAAACACCACGATAATTACATCAGATAATTACATCAGATAATTACATTAGACAATTACATTAGACAAAATATTTATATTCATGAATCTTCATCTGGCACTGGCATTGGCGTTGATATTTGCATAACTCACAGACGGGCTTCAACTACATCTTTTGGAATCAATCCTTCTAACTCCATACTACGAATCAGACGCGTCATACCAATTCCACCACCACTGCGAGTGATGAAATTATGAGAAAGAAATTCATCCATTTCACGATCTACCCGCTCACGTCCAAATTGATTGTATAGAAGCTTTGCATACTTACCACCAGAAATGGTATTAAACCGATGCCGCATACCATCCTTATCACAGCTACGTTCAGCACTTCCAATTGTTTCCATTCCAGATAAAATAATATCAACCTTTTTAGCCTTGGTTTTATCATTATCATGACGCTTCATATTCCAGAAGGGAGAAGTATATTCCGGAAAATTCTTTAGAAAGAATACCGGCATCTTACCATCCTTATATAATGACATTTCCTCCTTGCTAGTAATTTCGGAAACATTCAGTTTCTTAGCAACATCTTCATAATTAGCTTCTGGATATTTACCGGATTCATTCGCAGTATAACCAAGAAAAGAAAGCAAATCATTTTCCATCTTTTGCATTTCACCAAAATCACCCTTCAGCTCAAATTCAAACATCGGGAAAATAATTTCATGGCGTCCAGGAATTGGTTCTGGTTCATTACGATATGAAGTGCTAACACAGAAATATCCAGGTGGCTTTGGATCCTTGAGCAACTCATACTCTAGCCACATCTGACCCGTCTGCGGCAGTGGCCAGTGTGATGCAGCATAGTTATAAATACTGATGGTGCTGGGATCCTCACAAGCTGCTAGAATACTAAGCCGATTCTGAGTATGCACCTCCACATACTTCTTTGAAAGGAAAAATTGCCTTAGGCGATTTGCCACAAAACTAAACTTATGCGAGTTGATAATAAGACTAGACATTCCGGCGATGAACTATAAAATACTAAATATAAATAACACTTAATAATAATCTTATAATATTATTTTTTTATATTAACGAATTAATTTTTTATTTTTTTTTTGATTGCAAATATAAACATCCGCTAGATAGTAATAGCACAAATATACATAAATATATATCTAGCACATAGATATCAAATACATAAATATGGAACAATCCAAATATATTCGATCCTTAAAGAATGTTATATTCAGTAAATTAATTCATCTAGGAATGATTAAAACAGGTTCATTCACACTTAAGAATGGAACACAGTCCAATATATATATGGATATGAGACAACTAATTAACTATCCGCAATTTTTCCCTTATTTAACAAAGTTACTTTATCTAGAATATCCACAACTACTAGATATATTATCACTTTCCAATAGTAAGCTAATACCTATTCCATTAGGTGGGTTGCCACTAGGATTCCATCTAGCATCTGAGAAAAAGATACCATTATTAATGATTCGGGATAAGGCAAAAGACCATGGTACCAAGAAACTAATAGAAGGTATTATAGAACCTAGCGACCGGTATATTCTCATTGAAGACGTTATTACTAGTGGTTCATCTATTATTCAAACCCTAGATAATATCTCTAGCCACGTGGCAACTAGTCAGATGGCAGCTATAATTTGTATATGTAATCGTGGAGGATTGGAGACTCTACATAATATACCAATTTATAGTATTTTTACACTAGCGGAATTGCAGGAGTATATTTCTAATTATCTGGTTTTATCACCTTCAAATAATACACCTTATTTTAAATATGGTACTACATTTAGTAATAAATTATATCAATTAGCTCTAGTTAAGCAAAGTAATTTAATACTTTCGTGTGATTTTATGACCAATAACGAAATATTAGAATGTTTGCATATCATTGGACAACATATAATTGCAGTTAAATTACATCTAGATATTCTAGAATCATCTAGTTATTCCCAATTCATAACAGGATTAAATATATTGAAAGATATATATAATTTCTTAGTAATAGAAGATGCAAAATATGCTGATATCGATTCTATTATGATTGAAAAAATTAATCATTCACAGCTTGCAATTAATAAAATTGCAGATGCTTTTACTATGCACGCCATTGCCGGATTAAGTATTCTAGAAGGTGATAAACTAGGAATCCCAGGAATAGTAGTTGCAGAAATGAGTTCTTCTAATACAATAATTACACCTGAATATACCCGGAAAATAGTTGATACAATTAATAAACAAGATACGGTGGCAAAGGATGCTGCAAAGAATGCGGCCTCTATGAATATGTTAGGTGGGATTGTATGTCAGACTCAAATACCACAACTACTTGAACCATTTCAATTGGCAACTATGTCACCCGGTATAAATCTAGAGATTACACACGACACACATAATCAGCAATATACAATTCC
>Ga0214921_10006907_pt1 | contig 15308 bp, 18 predicted proteins | sample LL1505_MetaG_FD_177992 | JGI IMG/M metagenome (GOLD analysis project Ga0214921, IMG submission 177992) | Freshwater microbial communities from Lake Lanier, Atlanta, Georgia, United States - LL-1505 | ecosystem: Environmental > Aquatic > Freshwater > Lake | place: USA: Georgia | collected...
CGACGAGGCTCACGGTCGATGTAGCGCTCTTCACGACGGGGCTCACGGTCGATGTAGCGCTCTTCACGGCGGGGCTCACGCTCTTCACGGCGGGGTTCTTCTCGGCGGGGTTCTTCACGGCGGCGGTATTGGGAGCAGTAGGACGACGTGTGTCCGGGCTTGTTGCAGATTCGGCAGGCTTGATTCAGGAGCGTTGGGCAGATGACTTTTCCTTGAGGTCCGGGCTGATCCTTGACGTAGTGGCTGGTGTATTCCTTTTCGGAACGTCCGGCATCATAGCACACTTTGCAGTATGGCTTGTTGGTAGCGGAGACGGAGGTGGCGGTATTTCTGGACAACATTGTATACGATTCGATTGTTTCTGGTTGGAAGCACTGTTGGTATCTGATTTGAGAAAAAACATTTCAATTTTTTTTCAAATTCATAGAATCAGCCATATCATCATATTTTTTCAAAATCAGTGAAACTATTCTAAATGTCCAGCCAGCATCTCTGACGAAAATGAACGCGTAAATTCTTCCAAGTCTTTTTCGGTTAAGTCACTTCGTTTTCCTCTAGGTGCTTTAGGGGTAACGGGGCCATCGTCTTCTATATTCGCGGATATAGAAGACGTATGTAGTTTGTTAATACGGATCATTTACACGTATATATACACGTATATATAGTATATATAACATAAATAATTATCTATATATACTGTATAACATGACGTTTCACATTCACATCACCGAACACGAGGTCCAGGAGGGTCTTGGCGTTGTCTCACACATCGCCGGGAATTCAGTTGTTGGCAACGGTGCTGCTGCGATTTCCCACGGCATCGATACATACAACGATATCACCCACCACAACACTTTCGGTGCAATCAAGGATGGTGCTGAAACAGTGATTAGCGGTGGTGAAGCCGTGCTCGATGGAGTTTCTGGAGACTGGTTGTAAGAAAATACAATAGTATTATGATGAAAATATGTTTATTCATCACAATAATTCGTATATATCTTCGTTAATTCTACGGTATGCACTCATCGGACGAAAACAATGGTAGTCAGAGTATACGCCGTTCGATATATTCTTTTGAATATGTTCATCCAATACAAATGTTTCACGATCAAGACGACAAAATCCAGTTGTGGATTCTTTCAAACATACTAAATTCTGAGTAGTTTGATTCCAATCCATAACCTTTTTATACAATACTTGTTGGTCTGTACTCCATCCTTCTTGACCATGCCCTTCACGAATGACCCGAGATAATGCAATATCTTTGATTGTCTTGCGAATATCATCTACACTGTGAATATCAAAAATGTCTTTCCACACTTTCGGAGTAGCAACATTATAACACATCGCAAGTTCATTGTATTCAAAACATATATTGTCTCGTAAATAAATGAACTTGTCATTGTCGTATTCTCGAATATGTTGAGTATAATATGTTCGATTCATTGGAAGCATATCCATATCGGTTATCATAACACCATTTTCATAAGGCAAAATACAAGGATAATACAGCCGAATAATCTGTGATGTGAAACTAGTCAATACGAACTCAACTGGTTTGAACAATATAATATTCTCTTTATACTCTTCATACTCTATGGGTATAGCTTCTGCAATCAAAATGACCTTTACGTCGACATCAGGGTACAACTTTTTCCACGTTTTTACAAAAATCGGAATGAAATCAATGTATAGTTCGTTATCATTTACCGCCGTTACAATACAGTCTAGTTTCATCTCGCCAAATATTATTTTTGGTATTAATAGGATTATATTACATAATATTCATTATGTTTAAACGATAATAGATCATATCCTAAATTATGTATTTGTCAAAATGAATGATCATAAACCCCAAAGATCCGCACCATATTTCTCTCGAAGTTTGTTTCTTATATGTTGTATTCCGAGAGAAATAACCGTTTTTTCAACAGTCTCGTCTCCTGATAATTGTGAAGTAGGGCATGTATACGTATGACTTGACGTCCATCGAACTCCATTGGTTTTATCCTTCCGATCATAAACCATAGTGATACTTGTTATCGTTGGAGTAGTTGTTACAACACGTAACATTGTATATTTGGGAAGATGTTTAACCAACCGATTATACACGGGCGTATTGGCGTCATTCGCGTCATTCGCATCATTCGCGTCATTCGTATTTTCTAAATCTTCTACAAATTGATTTGCTTCATTTAACTTATCTATAAGAGATATTTTTACTGACTTAGAAGTAACCCATGGTTTTTCTAGTTTAGGGTGCGACTCTACTTTGAAGTATTCTCGTTGCTGTTCTTTTCCACTTTTGAGTTTCATCATTTCGCGATAATATACAACATATTTTTTCATCATATTTTGAGTTATCCCCGGTGGTAACATTTGTGCGTTCTGTTTTCTCTCGCGTTTATCATTTTTTGTCGGATAATCCTGAATAATTTCGGTTACTTGAGTCATTTTGTATACCTTTGCGATAAAACATATAAAAATAAAACGCTCCTAAAACGTATACAAAGCCATAACCTATATTTCGATTATAAGTAATGGATGAGATTCACACAAAAAAACAGGATATTTTATCAAAACTCACGTTTAATCTATCACAGATCGGATACGCGCTTCATAGTAGATTATGTTATACGAATCGTATCGATGTTGGTATAAATGATTTCACCGAATATGCTGCACAGTTAAAAAATGGAGATTCAATATTTATCTCTACGAAAGAAACGAAGATTTCAATTGACTTACTTACAGCGATTCTGCGTGCGCGTAGAGTTTGTGTAGTATTCTACATTATGGAAGAACCACTTGTTCCATGGGAAGTCGTTCAGATGTTACTGACTGTAAGTAACAAGATTTTCATCCAAAACAATACATACGATCATCCAAGTATTCATATTATGCCGATTGGTATACGTGATTGTGGGACTATTGTTGCTATGCATCGTCGATTTAATCAAAAGTATCTTCTTGAACAGGGTGTGGCAGCAGAAGATACATTGTTCAATCCTCGGTCCATAAAATGTCTCCTTTGTTTCAGTGTATGGACGCATCCGTCTCGAAAAGTCTGTTATGATTTGTTCTCAAGTACAGATGCATCATCATTTGTATATAATCTAAACGACGATCCATCCCAAGAAATGCGCGAAGCACGCGAGAAACGCGACAAGCCGGAGTTTTCTCATGAAAAGGTGCCGGAGATTGTTGTTTACCAGAAAACACTTGAAAGCCAGTATGCTCTTTGTCCGCGTGGTTGCGGTGTAGATACGCACAGGTTTTATGAATGTATCTATCTTGGGTGCATCCCGATCGTTATTCGGACAAATACGGTATTCGATCGGCTGTATAATGTGTTTCCTTGTTTGATTGTAGATAAATGGGAGGATGTAACCGAAGAATTGTTGGATAAGGAATATACGGAATGTTCAGCGAAGATGCGTAGGTTTCATGAAAAATATCCGCGATTCCTAAGCGACCTGAAAAGTATTGGTAGGTTATTGAAAAAAATGTGAGTGTAATATATACATACACACATACAACCGATTCAATATGCCTAGTACGACTCGCACTCATAAGTGGTCAATGAAATACAAACGCAGTATCAACTGTAGGCGACCGCGCGGATTCTCTCAACGTCAGCATTGCAAGTATGGGCGGCGGGGATGGGCGAAGACGCGACGATTTAGTAAGCCAAATAAATTGAACTAGTATTTATGAATCTTGATATAAATGTAGTATTGCTGTATTCTATACAGATGTTGTCATTCTTTCGGAATTTTATCATGCGTGGAAACGGTTTAATGACCCTCATGCCAGTCGCATCGGTCACGCCAGTTGCATTGGGACGCTGGGGAATTCATTATGACCAGAAGATCATCGACTGTAAGGTTTTTCAAGCAAACGAGGATCATTGCGGATGTTGTGTCGACGTCAAAATCAAAACATCCCCGACTGAAGCTGTCGAGAAAGGAATACGTCGTGAAAAAACAGAGGAATATTTGTTGCCATATGTTGTATAATATTATATTCTACCGATACTTCATAACAATCCATCATGAATATCAATTTCAACATTACAAAATACGGGGGTGTTATGGCATTTTATGCTGTAATAACCTACCTTCTCTTTCCTGTGATCGCTTATTTCTTATTTGGGAAAACATTAGAGGCGGCTGGAAACGGTTTTATCGTTGGAAGTATCGCGTCGATTGTTCTCTGGAAGTTTTACGGGTTTGGAATGGTTAAGGGGGTGTAGGTAGGATTGTATAATTCTCATCAATTCAACACAAATGATGTTTAATAATATAGGCGCTTAATAACCCAGATATACATGAAAAGAATAAAACGGTTTTAAATATGTCAAAAAATTCATTTTTGTTTGGAATATAAATTTTTATTTGATCTGAAACCTCTATATATTCGTGGGATTTCCCTCCGCCATTCTTTCCAATATTGAAATGGATAAATGCCTCCATAAAAAATATAATGAATGTGATAAAAGTAATTACAATAAAGATGGTTTTCATTTTTACTATATATATTCACAAGAATATCAACCACGGAATGATAATCACATGGACTATTCAGTAGTTATCAAATACGAAATCCGGGTCACCAGTGATCATGCGAAGAGCTTGTGTAATGTAAGCTCGTTCAACAGCATCGGCTTCATAATAGTTCCAATATGTGTCTTGCAAGCGGAGGTCGATGTAGCGTGAAGTATTGGCAGACAGGGTGTTCGTGAAGTGGCTTATCGTGCAATAATATTCTGAAGGTGGATAATCGTTTTTCACAAATACACCTTTGCTGTTGAGGTGGGCATATTCTGGCCGTTTTTCTCGGATGAGGTACATTTTCCAGGTACAAGGTTGGTTGGGGAAACAAGTCGTAGTGGTCGCATCGTTCGTTTGCGTTGTCTGGCGAGGTATCGGATCGAAATACTTTTGATTCAATTTTATAAGTTTTACTGTGATTGAGTATAATCAATGAACATGACTGAATAATCATAAGATTTTATACATATTTTTATTTTTCCATAAAAATATGTGACGATATATCGTATTAAAATATTTAGTTGGAATAAGCCAACCCTCCCATACCGCTCATCACACGCAGAACGTTGTAATTGACGGCATAGACACGCACCTTAGCAGTGTTAGTTCCCTCAACGGTGGCGTTGGAGAGAACAAGCTGCAAAGTAGCGTTATCAATACGAGAGAAGTTGCAAGAGCCGGAAGGCTGGTGCTCCTCGGGCCTCAGAGCGAAGGAATACAGGTTGATTCCGGTGTCGGGGGCGCGAGTGTGGTGCTGGTGAGGCTGAACCAGGTCGAAGTAGGTTCCCTCACGCTCAGAGAAGCGGTCCTGTCCGTTAAGCTGGAGCTTAGCAGTCACGACGGGGTTCTCACCCCAGCAGTGCATGTCAAGAGAGGTCTCGGTAAGGACGAAAGTGCCAGCATCAGAAACTCCAGAAGTAGCTCCTCCACTGGAGAAGTTGGGAAGGTTGTAGTTGGCAGTGGAGGGCTGGTTGTCGCCAAGCTGCCACCAAGAGGTACCAGTCGTGGTGGTGGAGGTGACATCGGGGGCACCAGCGTCAGTGAAGAGGCCGGAGGAGTTGATGTAAGCATTGCCGGTAGAGTTGACGACGGAATCGTGAGATCCGAAGGCCATAATGGCGTTGGGGAGAGCATCAACAGCGTCGGTGTAGTTGAAGGGCTGAGCGCCGAGGAGACGGTTGAGGATACTGCCAGACTCGAGAGAAGAGCAGTAGTCGACGTTCTTGTCGGGCTGGACAACCCAGATAAGCTCCTTAACAGGGTGGTTGAAGTTAAGCTTGATCTTGTTGGAGGAGGAACCGACGGACTCATCACCGGTGAACTGAAGCTGCTCGATGAGGTACTCGTGGGGGTTCTGGGCCATACGCCTACGCTCATCAGTGTCGAGGAAGACGTAGTCGACGTAGAGGGAGGCGGCGACGAGGGACTGGTTGTAAGCAGAGGTAACCTTGACGGCAGCGCCAGCGGTGCTGTTCAAGCTGGACATAGCCCACAAGCACTCCTCAATGGGGCGGATATCAAGGTTGATCTTGACCTCGTGGTACTGAAGAGCGATAAGGGGGAGGGCCAGACCGGGGTTGCGGCAGAACCAGAACTGAAGGGGGACATAGAGGGTGGTCTCAGGGAGAGCATTGCGGGGAGCGCAAACCTGGCGAGGAGCGTTAGCATCGCAAGGGCCATCGATGTCATTAAAGGAGGGGTCGGTGATGAAGGTCAGCTGGGTAGTGTTTCCAATCATCTTGAAGTAACCGCGCTGCTGCTCGGTAGACATGGTAAGCTGGTTCCAGATATGCATCCAGTCGCCGAACTGGCGATCGATACGCTGGCCACCGATCTCAACCTCAACCTGAGAGATGAGCTGCTCACCGGGGAAGTCAAGCCAACGGGCATAGACGTTGCCTCCGCCAGTGTTCTTCAAAGACTGGCTAATCTCGGGGAGAGTAACCTGAAGGTAAGTGCGGTAAGCCAAATCACCATTACGAGAGATGGTGCAGGTCACGCGGCGACCGAAGTCAGCCTGGCCGTTGAAAGTCTGCTCGATAGACTCCATGGCGAAGTTGGTGTGACGCTTGTAGGAAACCTTCCAGAAAGTGATCTGGGGATTACCAGTCAGGTAAACGTCTTGGGCGCCATAGGCGACAAGTTGCATAAGTCCTCCACCCATTGTAAAATGCTTGTTATACTATTGAAAAAGAAAAAAAAATCGTGAAATTTACATATTTTCCGCAAAAATGAATTGAAATACAAATTAAACAAAAATTGCTAAACATTCTTATATACGTTTTTTTATTACAGTGGCGGCGGTGGCGATAGTGTGGAAACTATGTCACTGTTCAAATATAAACCGCCTAAAAAGATTGTGCTTGACGAGAGAAGCATAACCACGCTAGATAGTAAACATAAAGAATTACAGTCGGATTTTCAATATATACAAGATACAATTATTCCCGATCTTGAAAACGAGAGAAATGTGCTAAAAGAACGATTACAGCTGCTTAAAGGGGGGGTTCCGCCCCCCAGCGACGGAAAGGGGGTTCCGCCCCCCAACGACGGAAAGGGGGTTCCGCCCCCCAACGACGGGAATTACGCTAAATATACATCTAAATCCGACAACAAAAATAGCGGCGAAGCGCGAGGTGGTGTAGTCGCGGATTTGCGAAGCAAAGAAGCGACGAAGCCGCCGAGCACCCTTGAAGAATGCCTAGAAATCCGAGATCGTATCAAAGAAATCAATACAACAGTCAAAAAATACCAACAAGACTACAAAAACTACTACTTGAACAATAGCGAGTATATATTCGAATACTTTGAAACCAAGAAAACAATTACAAGTGGCGGATCGATGAAAACAAAATCCCTAAATGCATTTTTCAATCTTCCCGAAGCGAAAAAAACAGAAGAACTCTTCAAAAATCAACATAATAACGTTGAAAAATACCTGGCAAGTATCGATCAAACATATATGGATGTTTCTAAATATGTCTACCCCACGGACATATGCCAGTTTTGCCACCAAGGCGAGATGATTCCTATCGAAAGCGAAGGCATTATGGTTTGTAATCAGTGCGCGAAGCAGGTTGTATTCCTCATCGACAATGAAAAACCATCTTACAAAGAACCGCCGAAAGAGGCGTGCTTTTACGCATATAAACGCATCAATCATTTTCGAGAGATTCTCGCGCAGTTCCAAGCGAAGGAGACTACATGCATACCCGATAATGTACTAGAAAGCATCAAACAGCAAATAAAGAAGGAACGGATTGAAATCTCTCAATTCACCGATAAGAAAGCGAAAGAGATCATGAAGAAACTGGGATTTAATAAATATTATGAGCACATTCCATTTATTAAAGATAAGCTGGGGATCAAACCGCCCGTTATGACGCCTGACCTCGAAGACAGGTTGTGTAACCTTTTCATGGAAATCCAGGGACCGTATGCGAAATTCTGTCCGGACGATCGTGTAAATTTCCTGAATTATTATTATACCGTGTACAAGCTGTGTGAACTTCTTGGGCGTCGCGAGTTCTTGCCGTTCTTTCCAATGTTGAAAGATCGAGAGAAACGGATCGAACAAGATCAGATTTGGAAGAAGATATGTATTGAATTGGATTGGGAGTTTATCGCGACACCTTAGGGAGAAAACAGAATGGCCTCTGAATGCTGGTTCGTGGCCTCAATCTCACGCGTCCCAATCGATTACAATAGGGGTTTTTGATTTGGATTTGGTTTTTGAGTTGGAAGTGGACTGAAAATAAGGGTTAGGTGGCTTCTTTTTGTAAGGTTCATTATGAAGGGTTTAAATTGATCTTCTTCCATGCTTCCGGAAACATATCGCGCGTGTCATGTGAAACACCCGCAGCAAACCAAAGACTCGGATAGCATACAACCTTTTCCGGGTTCGCATTCAAATATGCCCCCCACCAGCTAAACGTACTATTCGCAATGATATTATGGTCACACACACTCATCAATAACAGCTGCTGCCAATCTACAATTGTATCCCGGACAAAATGAAACTGTATATCGCGACCATATGCAGGTCCATTTATATCTGTACTACATCGTCGGTTGATATCGGCAATATTCTTCGATACAGTTTCCTTGTCACACGGTTCGTAAAAAACAAGAAACGTATACGATGCATTTTTATCATGATTTCCGGATATGATTTGGTTAATCGCCCGATAATAATATTCAGCAGACATTAATGGATGAATATGTGATAAGTGTTTATAGTCTCCGATTCGAAAATGTGTACTTACTAATATACGTTTCTTGTTCGGATTTCCAATATATTCATTACTCCACGATTCGTTTCTGTAGATTTGTTTGATCCAATTTTGCTGCTGTTTTAATTGTATTAATTCACATATTTCCGCGAAGTTATCGTTAAAATATCGATAACTTTGAAAATATCCGTGAAGCCGAAGAGGTTTCGTATATTTCAGGGTTTCAGTTGGTAATTCTGTATAATGAAACCCGATTTCATCCCAACGCGCTAATGATTGAAACATTTTTTCAGTAACATCGGTAGACGGAGTAAGGTATTTTCTTAATCCACGAAACAAGGTTGACCAATAGGTATAACGCGAAAACCCATGTGATCCAGGTAACTCGTCATGTTGCATAAAGAAAAAGGTATCTTTATTACGCAATGCTGCCGCAATTGTTGTAAATATTTGAAACAGTTGGTTTCCTAGCCCACCCATAATTGTTACAGTTATCATTGTTGGAACTATGCTATCTATCTATTTATTGATATCATGTTTCTATGATAACTTTTAAGTAGGTTATAGTCTGCAAATGGGTATAAATAATATCTATTATTCTTATTATTCATAATTATTCATAATTATTATACCACGATATAATGCTCCGTAAATTTTCTGATATAAAACATGCAATCTATATCAATCTTGATTCACGCAATGACCGACGTGCATTATTTGAAAAACAATTTGAAGAACTTACTTCTCTTTACCCAGAAGATTTCAAATTTACTCCTGTTCCAAGATTTTCTGCGATCAAAGACACTCAAACTGGCGCGATTGGTTGTACCAAGAGTCATATTGAGTGCTTGCGACTCGCAAAGGCGAATGGATGGGACCATATTTTGATGTTGGAAGATGACGCATTTCTTATTCATCCAGAAATATTAGTTCATCAAGTATCATCTTTTCTTTCTCGTTTTCGCGATGAGTGGGATGTCGTTCTATTTTCCGGTAATAATTACCCTCCTTTCAAAGTTGAAGCTCCTGATTGTTTTCGAGTAGCAAATTGTCAAACTACCGGATGTTATCTCGTATGTAGCCGATATTATGATAAACTAATACAGAACTTCGAAGAAGGACTCGAAGCACTTATTGCAAACCCTGGAAATGCTACTGCGTATGCATGTGATTCATACTGGAAGCGTCTTCAGCGCGAAGATCGGTGGTATCTTATTACTCCGATATGTGTAATACAACGTGCAGGTTATAGCGATATTGAAAAACAAGATGTCGATTATGAAAAATTAATGACAGATCTGGTTAAAAAGAAACCAGCTCGAAGGTAGTAGTAACATACATACATACATACATACAGAATGTTATACATCGGTCAAATAATGATCAACGACCCACCATCCAAAATCGCGGTCGCTCGGATAATGAAGCCCGGCCATGATGCGGATATTCGCGCACTTGGTCGCGATTTCCATGATAGACTGTGTTTTTGCAGGAAATTTTCGCGCGAGTATTTTTGCTAAATAATAGCCTTGAATTGCATGTCCAGAAGGATATGCTGGGGTGTTCGCTGAATCTGAATGTAATAATGTCCCATTTTTCTCATTAATGATTTCAGGTGCAATGTGAGCAGGTCGAGCCCGATTGTAAAAGTATTTCAAAGACATCGCTATAAATATAACGCGCGAATTCGTCATGATTTGGTCCATTTCTTCGACTGTCATTTCGTCTGGAGTAATTACAGATCTAAATGCAGCGGCAGGATTCATATCTGTCATTCGAAAGAATGCAATGTCACTAGGCATTCGTTTCATGATGTACTCAGTCATAACTGTATGAATTTCAGATCGACCGTCTGGAAATGCTTTACCAAAACCAGGTATTGTTACATTGAATGATGGATACCACCAATAATATCGTTTTTGTTGGACGAGAAGAACAACAATATACACGATTGCTAAAACAACGAAGATACGAAAACGATCAGGATCGCGTTCTACAATATGATAATGGTATGAATTAAAACGTTCTCGTAGTTCAGTGACTGCACCACTTTCCTTTTTAGGTGGAGGCATTCCAACCCAGGTTCGAAATTCATTGAAACCTGGTAATACAACCATTGTGTTCTTTAATATATACTACTTGAAGCATATATTATAGCAAACCGGGGAAACCGGTAGTTCCACTATTTTTAGACACGGAGAGGTGTGGGGAATCCGACAAGGTTGGCACCGATACCGAAACCAGCACCGGTCCTAGCCGAAACAGCCAAACTGGGAACATATGTATCAAGGATACTGAAGGTAGCTGCAGCAGTGAGAGCGATCAACGCAACCTCATCAAAAGACAAGCTGCGTTTAGGGATGGCGTAGGCGGCGATAGCAACCATAACACCCTCCACCAAATACTTAATGGTTCTCTTAACGAGTTCACCTAAATCAAAAACTCCGGACATTTGAGATATTTATTATAAATAATAAGAAGAAATTAAAATGGAATGAAATGCAAATGGAATAGAATGCGTTAAAACACTTAAATAAAGTATAACTTAGTATATTATAAATTCGTTTCGCTTCATTTCGCTTCATTTCGCTATGTCATTTCCACCTCCTTCCGGCGTTGAATTAAAGCATTCCTCATCTGGCGATGCGAACCCTAAATATATTGATTTGTTAGAGGAAGATAAGCCGATTGCTGGTCAAAAGTTCGCATGTCTCTCTTTTGTGTCTCCAGAACACATTTTGAAACAGAAGGATCATTTCTTTTTTGAGAAGTTTCTTCATTATTGGGACTATCAAAAGTCAATGGAGAAGTTCATCCAGTTCCTAAATTTCGTATCATTCAAATATCATGTCAATTTCGACAAAATTTCAGCTGATTTTCAAGAATTCGCTAAAGAAGAGAAAGAGACCCTTCAAAAAACCAATATCTATGACGAATATAAGACATTCCTAGATAAGCATGAAGACGATCTGGAGAATGAGTTTAATGAAAAACACAATTTCCAGACATCCGTGCGTGGAATGAAGGTTCGCGGTGTCTTCGGGTCACAGAAAGAGGCGGAGCTGCGTTGCCAGATGTTGCGCGAGGTGGATCCCAATCACGATGTTTTCGTCGGACCCGTGGGAATGTGGGTACCGTTTCACCCTGACGCGTACAAGACTGGGCGGGTTGAGTACATGGAGGAGACTCTAAACCAGCTGATGGCAGAGAAGAAGAAGAACGAGGATCAGGCCAAGACTGAGTTTGATAAGCGTGTCAAGGAGACGAAGGCAAAAGCGATTCAGGAGAATATCAAGCTGGCGAAGGAGAGCGGAAATAAGTTGACACAGATGTTGGCAACGGATGGCGAGACGTTGGTGGATGCGAAGCCGCGTGATCTTGAGGGCGATGCAAGTGAGAGTGCGGGCGGGGGTATTTGGAATTCGGCCGATGAATCTGCGTCAGTGACTATGACAGTCGAAGAGATGAGGAAGGAGCTGTTTGAGGGGGAAGATGTCGTCATGGATAAGAATAGCGATCACGGATTGTCTAAGTTGGTGTCAGGTGCAGGGACAGACACTGACGCAAGTAATTAGAACTAATTTCAAGATTCGATCTATTTGTCAATTCTATTTGTCAATAGTTTTTCATAATATCATAATATAAGAGACAAGTTCATCTAATATTATGAAAGGAGGAGGAGTATATTATTGTTTAAGTAAAAGAGGTGAAAAGAGCATCAATAAATGTCTTATCGAAGCGATGATGCGTGATGATACAGTAATTAATCCACTTACATTTAGTTCAATGGCTGGTTTTATTTTTATTCTTCATCGCCAAAATGGTATTGTTGACGCAGCAGGTGATATTTTTATGCGAAGTGATAATATTGCTGTAAATGGTAAAAAAAAACAACGAGCCGGAAGTGGTGGGGTCGCGGTATCATCTATTGTGATAAAAATAGTAATGAAGCGCAACGATCCAGACGACGAAGATTTAGATGATCTGAAACTTGTATTACCGACCGATCCGGAATATGATACGGACGATGATGATAATGAGATTGAGAAATCTAGTCTAGAAACAGATGAGATAACTATAGAACAGAAAAATCACAATGAGTTATACCAAACATTTCATATTGGCGAAAAAATGGTTCCATCACTCATCGGCGATTTAATAGAATTTGATGAGGATAATATTCAGTGTATGATAACTGCTATTCAACGAAAGCCCGATACGGCTAAACGCGCCAAAGTGATTCGTGTATTTGAATATTTCTTGGATCAAATACCTAAACACAAAACATCGGTGGTTATGATGTGTATGGAAATGGTTGGAGATGATACACGTGCCGCGGGCGGCGCCGGAGAGAATACGTATAAGGTAATATCAAGTGTAGAAAATCAACGACTTCGAGTAGCTGCGGCACGCGGCGCTGGTGCAATTCAATTATTGTGTATGCGTAAACAGAAAAAACAATTGGTCGACGCACATCAAGGAAACTGGTTTATAGATACAGAAAATAAAGATAATGTTCGTGCAATTGATTTTGGCCGTGTTGCCGATATTACAGACAAAGATGCAATACTAGATGAAATCTGGAAATATAAACGGTCGCGACAGTCGGCATTTCACACAAAAACCTCACAGGGTACATTTCTATCTAAAATAACAAGCAAAGCCGTATTAGAACCTTATTATGACAGGTTTATCAAAATTTTAAGTTCGTCATTACCATTTTGGATTGGAAATGAAGCAAGCTTTAGAACTTCACGTAGCAACCGGTTTGTTGACAGTCGCGGGTTAACTACAGAATCTAAATCTAAATTAATGGTTCACCGAAATATTCATTTTTGTCTTGTATTTGCGTCATTGATTGACAATGCAATCACGTCAAATAGTTACCCGGATTGGGATCAAGCGCAAATGGAATGGGCCTATGAAGAAATATGGGGGGTTGACATTGTTCCAGATAAAGATAAGAAACACCCGATTCATCATATCCACACTCTCGATTTCGATTACGATGTATTCAAAGCGAATATGAAATCGGCAAATATTCCGTGTCGTCGTGTGATTAAATCTTATGACGAAATCGCGCGGCTTATTTTACTGTATACTTCTGCACCGGAAGGTTCGGCCAAAGTACACATGACACTTAGTGACGCTATGACGCGGAAGAAAAGGACGGCAATAGCGCGCGGGATTACTGCAACAAAAATAGGCGAGTTTGTGTCATTTAATGATATCTCTAACCAACAACATAACGGTTCCAATACACCAAGAACACCATGTGCAATTCTTGGCGGGCAGACTAGACGTCGACGACTACGATAGTCTACCACTTACTCTTCTTCACATTAATCTTGGGTGCCTTACTGTTCTTCGCTGCAGTTGGATCGTAAGACTGCTCTCCTTCATCGTCAGAACCGAGATTTTTCGAGATTTCCCAGAACTCCTTACTGCCCAGCTTGAAAGGCCCGTGCTGTTGTGCCTTATACCAGAAGATTTGGTCTTGTAATTTGTTCGATTTCGCGTTATTATTAATGACCAAACACTCATAATTCTCGGTACACTGATCCATTACCTGAGTAAAGCTCTCAAAAGTGGGAAACATACCTGCATAATTGTCATAGATTCGCTTACGGTTCGCAATATATGGTTCACGGAGAATAAAAACGTAGTCGATATTCGTGCGGAGATTTGGAGGGATACCCAGGGGATATTGCATTGTGATAACCAGCATGATCTTCCAATGACGCCCGTTCATGAAGAGGAGGCGCATCATGACATCCTTCGTCCATTTGTTATCATACAGACAATCATCCAACACAACAAATGTACGCGGATCAATGGACGACTTCTTATACATATCCTGTTCCTTTTTCACCTGTTTCAAGACTGCTTTTTGACGCTTTAGAATATTTTCGATAATGGCGGTATTATACGCATCATGAATGAAGAGTTTGGGCACATGGGCTGCAAAGAAACCGTTTCCTGCTTCTGTTCCAGAGATGACTGTTCCGATGGGAATATCCTGATGATGAAACATGAGGTCCTGTACAAGAAAACTTTTACCAGTATCACGACGACCAATGAGAACGATAACGGGGCCCTTGTTTTCATCTGGCCGAAAACTAATTGCCTTCATGTCAAATTTCGCTAGTTCTAAATTCATGTTGTTAAGGACTATAACTATGAAACGTGTTTTTGTGTAATAAAAATGAGATATATTATTTTTGTTACATTTTTACGAATGGAATGATCGCCCGTTTAAAATGAATATAAAACTTCTATTTATCAATCATATTACATATTACATTTAGGAACAAACATGTCTTCAGCATTTCAGCTTCATTACAGAAAACATAAATATACCCCTGATACAATTGAACCTGCATTATTGTATGATATCCAGAATTATATCCCTATCTATTCACGATTCTTTGATATCAATGAAACCAATTATAACGGAATCCAATTGAACCAAAAGTATTATTTACAAAATATTATTTCACATCCATCGCAAATTATGGAGGGT
>Ga0214921_10006908_pt1 | contig 15308 bp, 9 predicted proteins | sample LL1505_MetaG_FD_177992 | JGI IMG/M metagenome (GOLD analysis project Ga0214921, IMG submission 177992) | Freshwater microbial communities from Lake Lanier, Atlanta, Georgia, United States - LL-1505 | ecosystem: Environmental > Aquatic > Freshwater > Lake | place: USA: Georgia | collected 2015-05-28
TTGAAGATATGAAAACATCCACTTTAGAAGCAACGGGTTTGGTAAGTGCAATTGGAGGTATTACTGGAACGAATGCTCATTTTGAAGATATGAAAACATCCACTTTAGAAGCAACGGGTTTAGTAAGTGCAATTGGAGGTATTACAGGTTCAACAGGATATTTTAATAATATTCAAACATCCACTTTAGAAGCGACGGGTTTAGTAAGTGTTATTGGAGGTATTACTGGAACGAATGCTCATTTTGAAGATATGAAAACATCCACTTTAGAAGCAACGGGTTTAGTAAGTGCAATTGGAGGTATTACCGGTTCAAATGCTCATTTTGAAGATATGAAAACATCTACTTTAGAAGCAACGGGTTTGGTAAGTGCTATTGGAGGTATTACAGGTTCAATAGGATATTTAGATAATATGGTAATTAACAATGATTTAGATGTAGTTGGTGATACATATATGAAAAGTACATTATATGCAGCTAATATAATAAGTAGTAATATTACAACTACATCAGATAGAAGATTAAAAGAAAATTTTGTTAGAATTAAAGATTCATTAAATAAAGTATTATCATTAGATGGTGTATATTTTGATTGGATTGATAAAGATAAATATAATAATAATAGAAATGTAGGATTTATTGCACAACAAATGCAAGAAGTCATTCCTGAATTAGTTATTTTAGGAAATGATGGGTTTTTATCTGTAAATTATAGTCAAACAACAGCAGTACTAGTAGAAGCAATGAAAGAACAACAAAAAATGATATTGAATTTACAGACTCAATTAAATGAAATAGAAAAAAAATTATATAATACAATGTACAGACTCAATTAAATGAAATAAATAAAAAATTATATAATTGAGTTTATTTATTATAAGTTTATAGCATTGTTATAATGAACTCAAAAGTGAGGAAATCTGGGTTTCTTACAAATACTTTCCTATTTTTAAGTATTTTTTAACGATCTTAAATATTCATTTTATAAAAATATGTTTAGTAGAATTTTTTGTGATAACAATAAGTTCTTTTATAATTCATACTAATATATATTATTTTTATGGTTTTATACTTTTAAGAGATGTTTCATAATACAATATCAGTAAAATTATTAATAAAATACAATTAAAAATACATATTATTTTTTTTGGTTTTATAGCTTTATTATAGTAAAACCATTTTAAAATTGTGTTCAATTTTATTTTAAAATATATTTCAATTTAATATATTAGATTAAGATAAAGTACACTTCGTAAATTTTTTCTCCTCTAAAAATAATAAAAAATAGAGATAATAAGAAGAAGTTAAAATATTTATTTAAAATATTTTCCCACAAAAATAAAATAGTTTTTTAAATTTGTCTGTAAATATTCTTTAAGAGTATTATAGAACAGATAGACTCGAAAGAGTTATTTATAACAGACTTGATTAAAACTGGTTTTTTAAAAATTTATCACAATTTTAAACTGAACTGACTATAATATAATTTATATTTAATAAAATATTATATTTAAATTTTGATTAAAATTATGAAAATATAAATAAATAAAAATATACATATATTAAACAATATTTTTATAATATAAACAATATTTATATTATAAAAAATAAAACATTTATTTTTTTATAAAATAATATTATTATTTTATTGATCTATTTATTGATACTCAATTATGAAACAGCTTAGTCATATATAGTCATCGTAATTTATAATTCTATATTATAAAAATAAATTTAGTAGAATTTTATTTTGCGATGACTATAATTATGAAACAGCTTATTTATTTATTCAATTAATAATAAAATAAGTTTAATAAAAGTTTCTAACATTGCTTTATTTATTGTTAAAAATATTTCAAAAAAGTAAGATTAGTAATTAAATTTGGTATTATATCTTAATTTAAAATAAATTTGTAAATTCATTTTATTTTTTTTTCATTATTATATAAAATGGAATTAAAAATTAAAATAGATAATATATATAATTCTTCTGATTTATTATTTTCTATTCCTGTTCATGAAAAACAAGATATTATAAATAATCAAATAGAAAATATATTAAACTATAATCCAGATGCAAATATTATCTTACATATAAATAAAAGTTTTAAATCATTTAATTCCGAATTTACAAAATATAAGAATGTATATATTAATCCAAAAAGTTTTAATTATGAATATGCAAAAGGTTTATTATATATTCATATTCAGAATTTTTTAGAAGCTATTAAAATGAATGTTGATTTTAAATATTTTATTATACTATCATCGAATGAGATGTTTATTAAATATAAATTAATAGATTATATTCATAAATTTAAAAATGGTGTTCAAATAGTTGAATTTAATAAAGATAATGATTGGCACAATTTTCATAAAAATATTGAAAATGATACAATTATTAAAAATATGTTATGTGAATTAAATTTAGATACTATTTATGGAGGGCAAACAGAAGGACAATTTTATGAAAAATATATATTTCATAAAATAGCAGATATATATTTAAAATTTTTTGATACAAATGAATTAAACACTTTTGAAACAGAAGAGATAGTTATACAAACTATATTTAAAAGTTTTCAAATGGAATATGGAAAACCAATTACATTACAAAATTATTCAAATAAATTTAATTATGATATAAATATAATTGATAATATTATTCATAATAATTTTATTATTCCAAATAATAGTATTAAATCTACCTTAATATCTCCTCATATAAATGAGAATACATATTCTATATTTTCTATCAAAAGGGTTGACCGTACTTTTAATGATATAAGGAATTATTTATCTAGAAAAGGATTTATACTTAATAAAGAAATATTTCAATTAAATACATATTATTATTCCAATAATTCCAAAATAATTTTATATGATGAAAATTATTTACAGTTTAGTAAAAAAAAAAATACGAAAAATAAGGATTTTCATTGGTTTGGTTTTGAAATAGATGAAGGATTTTATTTATTTAATTTTGATATCAAAATTATGTATAACGATATCATAAATATTCACAATATTGGATTTAAAATACATGAACCTTATGTAATGATATATAACTTTTTTTTGGAAAATTATGATTTGAATATATGGAAAAATATTACTATACCATTACATATTAAAAAAAAACAACATGTAATATTTATATTTGATGATTATTTAGATGATTTAGTTATAGAATTTAAAAATTTTAATTTTAGTTATAATTATAATTCAACCAAAGAAGATATTGCATTACTTCTTTATGAAAATATAAATGAAAATATTCATAACGATTACAGTGTAAATTATACAAATATTAAGAAATATATTATTGATCCATTGAGTAAAATATATAATATTTATATTTTTACATCACTTTATAATATTCATAAATTAAATAATTTAATAAATTGTTATAAACCTTGTAGTTTGTTATTATTTGAAAACAAACATATAAATAAAAATATAAATGAACAATATATATTAAATATAGATAATATTCATTATTTTATGAATAAATTAAATATTAAATTTAATTTTTTAATAACTTTTAGTTTAGAATCAATATTTAAAAAAAGTATTACAGAATTTAATTTTTTTATTAATAAATTTAATTTTATATCTTATTATATTCCATATTATAATAATGAAATTTCAAACTCATATGAATTTATGTCATTGCCATTTTGTTATATTCACTATTTTTACAATTTATTAAAAGATAATATACAAAATAATAATATTTGTTATTCATTATATTATTATTTAAGTAAAAATATAGATAAAAATAATTTTAATTTTATTTTTGATGATAATTATTCTAAAGATATACGAACACCTTTAATAAAATATTTAGGAGATATTCATTCAATAAATATAAATAATGGATATTTATTTGATAAAAAATATTTAAATAATATATTTTATTATAATAAATATTCTAAAATTTTAAAAAATGAAGAAAATGAATATTATTTTTATAAAAAAAAAATATTACAGTCAGAAGATTTTCAATGGATTGGAGTATATTTATCAGATATTGAACTTTTAAATATTACTGAAAATATAATAATAACATTTGATATAATGCTTACAAAGTTTATAAAAAATACTAAGAATAATTATGGTTTAAAAATACATGAACCATTATTATATATGAATGAATGGATAAATAATTGTGATATAAATGAATATAAAAATATTAGAATAAATATAAAAATACATAAAAAAAGTCAATATGTAATATTAAATTTTGATAATTATTTAGATGAAATAGAATTTTATATTAAAAATTTTAAGATTATACTTGAATATAAAGATAATCTGTCTAGTTTAAAAATGTAGTAAATTTTAATTGTTTTATAACATTCTTTAAGAATGTTTTTAGACAAATTTAAAAAAACTCTTTTTGGAAAACATTTACAATGCCAGAACTTAGTTAAATATTATTATTTATAATTTATATAACTATATAATAGAATAAGATAATAAATTAATTAAAAATAAAATAAAATTTTATTTAAAATTTTAGTATTATTTAGATCTATTGTAAAAATACGATTAAAATTTTTTATTTAAAAATTTATCTTGTTAATTTATTATAATAACTTTCTAGCATTCTGTGCAAAGGTGTAAAAATGAATTCCATATAAATTGAGAATCTAGTACTTTAATTCGTCAAAAATAAATTAGCATTACTTGGAACAGTTATTATGTTACCAAGAGAGGATAGAATCATAGTTTCATAACTAACCGCAGATGATGTCATATATAATATTTTAAATTTCGTAAAATAAAATAATTGAAATAAATTAATTTACTTAAAACTATGTTAATAAAAAAAAATATGATTAATGACATAGAATGTCCAATATGTTTGATAAATTTAGCAGAATATTACACAGAATGTAATCATAAATATTGTATTAATTGTTTATGTCGTATTAAAAAATGTGCTCTTTGTTGTAAAAAATTATTAAAAAGCGAAACTTGCAATTTAATTAAATTTGAAAAAAAAAATAATTTGAAAATATTACTTGATACAAATATAATAGTAAATTCGCATGGAAACTCAGAGTTATTTGAACAAAGAAGTGTTTATAATAATGATAATGTTTTTAATTTTAATGATTACTATGATAGTACTTTAAATCTTTTCATTATACAAGCATGTATTATTGTTGGGATAAGACTATATTCGTTCTTTAAAAATTAAAAAATGAAAACTAAATATAACTAACTCTTCATTTTATAAACAAAATAAAATGATGACAACAACTAATTTAATACCTTTGCACACAATGCTAGAAACTTTAATATTGTATAATATAACAATATAATTTATAAACAAATAATATTTTATTAATAATAAAATATTATTAAGTTTCTAGAATTGGTTGAAAAATCATATATTCGGGGCGTACAATTTTTTCACATAAAAAAAAAATGACAGTATTTTTTTATTAATTTTAGATTTATGTCCAATGATTATAATTATTACTACATAATTTAAAATAACTTAAAAGAATGAATAAATTAATAGATGATGATTACGATGATGGAATGTTTTATCCAGTAAAAATAGAATATATAATATTGCATAAGGTAAAAACTTTACTTGTACGAGAAATTATTAATTTAGTATTAAAAAAAAAATTAACGAAAGAACAGCATAACTTTATACAAATTTTTTTAAATGATTCTCCGGGATATACGAATTATGATATTAAATCATACTTTTATATCTATGCACGCGTAGGAATTTTATTTAATTATTACCGAGGATCACAACATACATTTAGAAAGCATATTTCATTGTACGAATTACATGATTATTGTTATTTAAAATTAACGGAGAATCAGTATAATAGTTTAGCTCAAATGTATATATTAGTTCGCGATGAAATAATGTTAGCAGAATTTAATAGTCATAATTCTTTTAATGGAATATATAATTTTAGTGAACAACAATATGGTGGAAATAAGGAAAATAAACTACATGATCTTGAAATATATGTTAAAGAAAAATGTGGAGATCTAAAGTTATTTAGTGATGAACAAAATCCATTTCATATTGAAAAAACATTCGATGAAATATATAATAAACAAGATTATACACCAAAACGAGAAATAGGAAATTTAAAATTATGTATTAAAGAAAAAGATGACAAAGAATTCAAAAATTATGAAGTACAAGATGGTGCATTAAAGTTAATTAATTACATCTAATGTATTAGAAACATATGGGAAAATTTAAAATGCAAATCCTATTGTAAATATTTCTTAAATACTTATTATAGTCAGTTCAGTTTAAAATTGTGGTAAATTTTTAAAAAACCAGTTTTAATAAAGTCTGATATAAATAACTCTTTTGAGTCTATTCATTTTATAATACTCTTAAAGAATTTTTACAAATTTTGGTACCAAATACAAATGATTTAAGTCTATAATTAGTTTTTATATAACTGAATACAATATCTTTCATATTCTTTGTAGCGTTATTGTCTCTATTTACGTATTCTTTTAACTTTTCATTTGCTTTACAAACTAAATTTTTATGAATACTTTTATTTTCTGTTTTTTTTAAATATTTTTTATTAGGTGTGCATATATATAATTAAAGATGGTTTAATTGTAATTATATCAAACAAATCAAGTTTTAGAAGTGCTTTTATAGATGATGGAAAAATCGAAATATAAACATTTTTATAAAATTTAAAATATATATTTAATATATATATTTAAAATATATATTTAAAATATATTTTAATATATTATATTAAAATATAATATATTAAAAGTACTTAAAGAGATAATAATTATATATATTAATCCGCTTCTTTAGCTCAGGAGGTAGAGCAACCGGCTGTTAACCGGTAGGTCGTAGGTTCGAGCCCTACAGGAAGCGTGAATATTTATATATTTAATATATAAATATTTAAAAATAAACATTTTGTATAAGTGAAAAAAAAAATGAAAGTTTTTTTAAATTATTATTATTATTATTTAAGATTAATAAATTAAAAGAGTGCAACACATGGAATTTGAAGCAAAAACTTTGGCCGTACGAGAAATCATTAATTTAGCATTAAAAAAAAAATTAGAAAAAGATCAATATGACAATATACAATCTTTTTTAAATGATATTCCAGAAAAGTCAAATTACAATATTATATCTTCTATTAGTATTTTGTCATATTTTTTTGATTATTTTAGTGATGCACGTGTAGGAATTTTATTGAATGATTACGAAAAATCCACACAAACATTTAGAAAGCATATTTCATTATATGAATTACATAATTATTGTTATTTGATTTTAAATAAAAATCAGTATAATAGTTTGTCTAAAATATATTCTTTAGTTCGTGATGAAATGTTATTATCATATAATAAATCAAAATCAATTGTTGCAAAACAATATGGAGAACCACCAGAAACAAATAGAATACCAAAGTTATTTAGGGATTTAGAAAAAATAAATGATGATGCTGTTGATTATCGTCAAAAATATTATATTATACATCATGAAAGTAAATATGATGAAAACAATCGTAAAGTACATAGAACGTATAAAGAGATAGATGGATTACTAAAGTTAATTTTTGAATTTTACCCTGATGAAGAAGAAAATGTAAAACTTAGGGATTTAGAAAAAAAAATAAATGATGATGAACATCATCTTCGTCAAGAAAAGTACATTATATATCATGAATATACATATGATGAAAACAATCGTAAAGTATATAGAAAGTATATAGAGATGGATGGAGTACGAACGTTATCTTGGGTTTTTTACCCAGATACAGAAGAAAATGTAAAACTTGGAACTACCGTAGAGTGGCTATAAATGAATATGATAACTAATAAATAAGTGGAATATTTATGAAAGTAGTTTCATATAACAGAACAGTTTAATAAAATCAACACAAACATTTAAGAAACATATTTCATTTAATGAAATACAGTATCAATACAATACTTTATGTAAAATATATACTTTAGTTCGTAAAGAGATGTTATTAATGACTAAAAAAATATTATAATTTTTAAAATAAATGTAAATAGATTTATAAATATATTTTTACAAAAAAATTGAATTATTATTTTATATAATTATATATATTATAAAACATAATGATTTATGTATTTTTAACAAAGCTAAATAGTTATATTACATATATTTTTAAAAATAATAATTCATATATCAATGAGAATATTGATATCAAATTAAATAAATTAGAATTAGGGTTATTTTATAGAGAAGAAGATGATATATTTATTTAATATTAAATAAATATATAGTGAGGAAACATGGGTTTTCTATACATACCTTCATATTTTTAAGCATTTTTAAATATATTTTTTATAAAAATATAGATTTTATAAATTTTATGCTTTATTTTAAATATAATTATTAAAAATATATATTTTATATTTTTAATATAAAAGTTTTGATAGAATAAAATATTTTATAAATATTCTACTTAATTTTGTGATATTAAATATCTACCATTGGATGACTATACATATTGACATTTTATATAAAATATATTTAGTTATATACTATATAATTAAAAAAATTTGTTTATTAATTTTTTTTTTTTAAATTAAAAAAACTAATAAGTTCCTCTTGATTATAAAACATTATTTTATCTAAAATATATAAAAATAATTTATTTTCTATTTTTTTGATATCTAAAAAATTTACAATAGAATATAATTCAATTAATTTATTAGGATCACTTAATTCATTTAAGTATATATTTTTATTATTTGCCTTATCATAATCTATAATAAGATTCATACTTTTTTTTGAGTATGGTAAATTTAATATTGGAATTGTATTAAGATTAATACTCTCTTTTGGAGTATTATTTTTACTAGCCATATGAATTAAATATTCAGATTTTTTTAATATTGAATTTTTTAAATTGATAGTTTCAGAATTATTTTTTTTAAATGAACTATTATTTTTAAATTGTAATTTTAATTTTAAATTTTTATTATTATTTGTATTATTATTTTCTTTAAAATTATTATTTAAAATTGTTTTTAGAAGTTCTTTAAAATTTTTTATACCTCTAATTGCTCTATTATATGGCTCTCTATTACTAATAACAACTTCGTCACTTAATTTAACAATTAATATTTTTAATAAGTCTAAAAATGGTTTTATAGTATTATTTTTATTTAATAATTTTTCATTTGAATCTAACGTAATAATATTTTTATAAAGATTATAAATTCTATTATAATAATAAATACATGAATCATTAGATATAGTTATATTATGAATAGTTATACTTGATATACTAATTAATCCAATAAATAATTTATATTTAATTTCTGGAATATTATTTGTTTTTAATATTAATTCTTTTAAATTACTTAATTTATTAAATAATCCTGATTCTATTTTATTATTAAATGCTTCTGGTTCTATTCTAATATAACCTAAATATAATTTTTCTAAATTATATAATCCATTAAATGTATTTATATTTAATATTTCAATATTAGTATGATTTAAATTAAAAACTTCTAAATGTTTTAAATAATATAATCTATTAAATATATTTATATTTAATGTTGTAATATAATTATCGGATAAATTTATTTTTTGTAAAATATTTAATCCATTAAATGCTCCTTGTTCTATTGTATTCATTTTAACATTAGATAAATTTAATATTCGTAAATTATTTAATGTATTAAATGTATCTCTTTTTAATACTTCAAGTAAATTACTCATTAAACATAATTCATTTAAATTACCTAATCCATTAAATGCTCCTTCTTCTATCATATTAATTCTATTATTAAATAAAGTTAAATAATTTAAATTACCTAATTTATTAAATATATTTCTACTTAATTTTTTAAGATTATTACTACCTAAATCTAAAGTATTTAAATTATCTAATCCATTAAATGCTTCTTCTTCTATATTATCAATACGATTATAAGACAAATTTAAAGTTTCCAAATTACTTAATCCATAAAATGCTCCTTTTTCTATAATATTGATACTATTTTTAGATAACATTAAAGTTTTTAAATTAGTTAATCCAGAAAATGTATTTTGATTTAAACGTGTAAGATTATTATCATTTAATTTTAATATCAATAATTTACTAAGTAAGTCACTGTATGAATTACTAAATAAGTTACTGAATGAATTAAATAAATTAGGCATTATATTATTAATTTTTTGATTCGCTAAATCTAAAACATTCTTTTTATTTTTTTTTTATCATTTATATATTTTATTATAAAATTTCTATTTAAACTCATATTATATATTATTATATAAAAAAAAAATAAGAAAAAATTTATTTTTAATTTTTCTTTAATTTATTTCTGGAATGATTAAAATTCTCATATTTTTTATATTAGTATCAATAAATATATCAACAAAATAATATTATTATTTTATAAAAAAAGAAATTTTTTATTTTTTTTTAATAATATACTTTATAAAATAATCTTTCAATCAATTTTTTCTAATTTTACTAAAGTATTTTTAACCTATAAATTGGTTAATTTTGGTCAATTAAATATATTTAAAAATGTATTGATTAAACATAACTATTTATATAAAAATGTTTAAAAATAGGAAGGTATGTGTAGGAAACCTAGGTTTTTCTTACTATAGTAAAATATTTGAATTCCAATTTAAAATTATCTTATCACAATATATATAATGAATTATTACGAAAATGAATATTATAAGGTAAATATATATAAAAATCAATATAGTGATAAATTTTATATAAATATGAATGATAATAAAATATTCATTGAAAGAATAGATAAAAAAATAGGTTGGGGGCAAAATTTAAAGCTAATTTTATGGAATAAAGTTTTACAAAAAGAAAAAATAATAGAAGTTGGTAATTCAGAAGAGAATATTAAAATTATTGAAATAGAATATTTTGAAAAGATAGAAAAAATTCATTATGAAAATGATAAATATAAATTATATTATATTTCTCCATTATATAATGATGTTTTTAATATAGATTACGATGAAAGTACTGAAACAATATATGTAAAAAGAATAGATTCTAATACTGGTTGGGATCAACATTTACAATTGCATTATATGGATAAATTAAATAAAATAAAAATCATACCTATTGGTAAATCAAAAGAAAATACATTTACGTTAAAAATAAATTTAGATAATATTCCATACAATATAAGTAATAATTATTATGAATCAGATAATTATATTATAACTTTATATGAAAATAAATATGAAGATATATTTTCAATATTTTTTTATGAAGAAAATAATACAATATATATTAAAAGACTTGATAAAAATATTGGATGGGGACAGCATTTAATGCTAAAAATTTTAGATATTAAACAAAATCATTCTTTTATAATATATATTGGGAATTCATCTTCCAATGATATTTATAAAAAAATAGATTTAACAATACGTAAATGTTATGTATCTTTAACAACAATACCATCTAGAATAAAATTAGATATTTTTAAAGAAAATTTAATACATTTTATTGAAAATCAAACATATCCAATGGAAACTATTTTTGTAGTTATTGCAAATAAATATAAAAGATTTTCTGAAAAAATTCCTGAAAATATTATAGATAGTATTCAAAATATTCCAAAAGTGACTCTTATTATTTTAGATGAAGATTTAGGACCTTCTAGTAAATATATGGCACCATGTATTAAATATGAAAATATTTTAAAAAATAATTTATTAATTATTATAGACGATGATAGAAAATATAATAAAAATTTAATTAGAAACTTTACCATTGGATATAATTCATTTCCAAATATTCATTTTTCATCTGGTTTATGGGAAGACTATTTTAATAAAAATTATAAAAATATAGATGAAGATTTTTTAGAATTTAAATTATTCAAAGAAAATAATGATAATAAATTTTATTTTGGACAAGGTTTAGGAGGTTTTTTTGGATTCTGTATAAAAATTAATAATATTCAAAAATTTATTGACTATAATACAATAATATTAAATAAAATACCTAAATCTTTTTTTCATGATGAAGGTATTATATTAGGTTATTTAAAATATAATAAAGAGACGATTTTGTATATAAAACATATGGGTTGTAATATTATTGAAGAAGAATTAGTTGATGCATTATGTAATAGTAATTTAGTAAATAGACAACAAGTTGAGAGAGAAATATTAAAAATTACAAATTTAGAAAAATTATTATAATAATTTTTATTCAATCTATATAGAAAATTTAAACTTAAAGATTCAGTTGAACCAAAAATTATGGCATTACTATACTTGTAATAAAAAAGTAAGAATTTTAAAATCATTTCAGGTGTATGTAGTTAAAAGATGAGAAACTATTGTAATAACCACCAGCCACCAAATTCTGTTTTAATTTGTGAATCATCTATCATAAAATTATCTACTGGTAAAGTTGTTTTTATAAGATTAAATTTATTATTAATAATAATATCAAAATTATTTTTATGAATCATTATTTTATATAATTGATTTTTCTTTTCTGTTAATAGAAAAGGAGTATATTTTGTAAAAATAATAGTATCATCATATTTAATACTTGTTACATTATTCATAATTTTTATATTTATGACATGAATATTATTTATTAAACTTATTTCAAAATCATTACCTCTATAATAAAAATTAATTTCATTATTTATTATATTCAATCTATTTTGATAATAATAATTTAAAGGAGGTGTGTAAGAAATAGTTGTATATAATAATTTATTGATATTATTTGTTTCGGATAAATTATTTAATAATAAATAAATATAATCATAAATATTATTCATTTTAAAATATTTAATTGCTTTATTAAAACATCTTTTTGCAATTTCTTCACAATTATATGTATTTATAGCATTATATATATTATTAACAATACTTTCAATATTATTAGAATCATTATATAATATTTCAATATAATCTTCATTTTTAATAAAATAATTATAAAAAAATTCATAATAAGATTTATGTTGATCTTTATTTTTTAATATAATTACACATGAACCAGATAAAAATAAATAATTTAGTCTTCCAGCATATGAATATCCATTAATATTTAATAAATATTTATATTTTCTTATTTCTTCCAATTTAATATAATTTTTTTTATCTTTATCAATTAAATTTATATTTAATGGAATATCTTTATTTAATATTTTTTTACTATAATCAAATAATTTTTTTCTTAAAATATTGGTATTTGATCCTGACCAATATATTGACTTTTTTTTATTATTCCAGTTTATAGATTTATTTATAAAATTATTATAAACATTTTCATATGTATCAATATTTGCTTCAAACCAATGATTAAAATTAAAATTTGGAAATAAACTTGTATTATAGAAAATATTTTTACAAAAAGTTAATAAATATGGATATTTAGATAAATTTGAATCATTAATAAAATCATTTGTATACATTAAAAATTGAACATTTGGTAGTTTTTTATAATTATTTGTTTTTATTAATAAATCTATAACAGATTGATTTCTACTCTCATATCCTTTCTTTTCAATATATTTTATATTTCCATCAATAATTTGTATTAAAATAATAGAATGATGAAATTTGTTAAATAATAAATTTAAATCATCTAAATTATATTTATTTAATATATTATTTAATTCATTATTATCTAATGTATATTCGACATTTTCTTTTAATAAATCTTTATAAATAATTTTAATTATTTCATTTACATTTTCTTTTAATGGTTCTTCCATAATCATTTGTTCTACATCTTCTTTTAATGGTTCGTTAATAACAATCTCTTCTACATCTTCTTTTAATGGTTCTTCCATAATCATTTGTTCTACATTTTCTTTTAATGGTTCTTCCATAATCATTTGTTCTACATTTTCTTTTAAAGGTTCTTCCATAATCATTTCTTCTACATTTTCTTTTAAAGCTTCTTCCATAATCATTTGTTCTACATTTTCTTTTAATGGTTCTTCCATAATCATTTCTTCTACATTTTCTTTTAAAGCTTCTTCAATAATCATTTGTTCTACATTTTCTTTTAATGGTTCTTCCATAATCATTTGTTCTACATTTTCTTTTAAAGGTTCTTCCATAATCATTTCTTCTACATTTTCTTTTAATGGTTCTTCCATAATCATTTCTTCTACATTTTCTTTTAAAGGTTCGTTAATAATCATTTCTTCTACATTTTCTTTTAAAGGTTCTTCCATAATCATTTCTTCTACATTTTCTTTTATTGGTTCTTCAATAATAATTTCTCCAAAATTTTCAGAATTTACATTATCTTTAATATCAACTTTTTTTTTTGAAGTTTTTTTAGTATTCGTTTCTGTTTTCTTTTTTGGCATTTTATAATATTAATCTAAAATTAATATTATAAATTAAACTTACACCTGAAATGATTTTAAAATTCTTACTTTTTTATTACCTAATTATATAATAATAATAGTGTAATAAAAAAATAATAATTAAAATTTTATAAATTTTCTAATAAAATATAATATATAAAAATAAATATTATTTTATAAAAAATAAAATAATATTTATCATGTTTTAACAAATATATATTTTATGATTAGTATTCTAAAAATATAATATACCTTAAAAGTTTATTAATATTATACTTTTTATTGTTAAAAAAAGTACAAATTTTAAAAGAATTTCAGATGTATTATATAAGTTTTCTATAAATATAAATTAAAATATTTTTTATATATTTTAATTTATATTTATATTTATAGAAAAACTTATAATATATATTATATTATTTATGACTACTGATTTTTGTAAACCTTATATTTTCACAACATCCCAATATATTAATTTTAAATTTAGTTTTCCATATGTTGATACAAAGAATTTGATTGAAGTTCCTTCACAAATTAAAACTCCTACTATTGTAACACTTATTGAATCGTGTAATTATGAACTTTATAAAAAACAAAATTTAGAAAAAAAAGAATATATGAATAAACTGAGAGAGCGTATTTTAATGAATAATAAATCGGATGATATACAAAATATTATAAATCCAGTACATAATCACAAATATATAGTTTCGTATGTTTTACTTCAACAAAATTATAGATGGATTAAAAATTTAATGTAAATAAATATAGATACAATTGCATATAAAAATAAAAAGGCAAATAAATAATATTATGATACTCGATAAAATGAAGATAGTAAATAAATCTTGACAAATATTTAAAAGATTCTCTTTTGAAAAAAATGATTTAATAAATTTTTGTCGCTTTTTTTTTTTTAATAATTTTTTATATTGAATAAATAT
>Ga0214921_10006909_pt1 | contig 15308 bp, 12 predicted proteins | sample LL1505_MetaG_FD_177992 | JGI IMG/M metagenome (GOLD analysis project Ga0214921, IMG submission 177992) | Freshwater microbial communities from Lake Lanier, Atlanta, Georgia, United States - LL-1505 | ecosystem: Environmental > Aquatic > Freshwater > Lake | place: USA: Georgia | collected...
ACTTAGAACCCGGTAAGTGGGTCAAGATCGAAGGCTGGCAGGGTCGCGCCGAAGCCATAAAGATCATTGAAGAGGGCATCGCCCGCTTCGGGACCGGCCACTAGCTAGCCCAGAGTAACTCCGCGGTCCCGCATGAAGGGGACGGGGTCTTGAGCTGTCCCGTGGTGTCGCACCTCGAAGTGGAGGTGGCACCCCGTCGACGCCCCAGTCGAACCGACAGACGCGATTCGAGTGCCGGCTGACACGTTATCCCCGACTTTGACGCGGATTCCCCCGTTGACGATGTGGGCGTACCCCGTCGTCCAACCATCACCGTGGTCAATCTTGACGTAGTTGCCGAATGTTCCGTTGGGACCGGCGTAGATGACGCGACCCTCGTGCGCGGCATAGATTGGTGCACCGCAACCAGGGGCGAGGTCGACCCCGGCGTGCAAACGGACGGTGTGATAAATCGGGTGGGTTCGGTACCCGAACGGGCTCGAAATGTAACCGCCAGACACCTTCGCCCAACCTTCGCTCGACACCCAGCCAGCGGGTGCGTCGTTTCCGAGGTTGCCCCCGCTTTCTTCGAGTCCCTTTTGGTATTCGGCTTCCGTGTGTTTCTGATTCGTGATCAGAGTTGCCAACTGTGCTCGCAGCGTCGCTTCGTGCTTCTGTTGTTCCTCGAGTGCCGCCGTGGCCGAGTTCGACGCCGCCTGCGCCGCACTGAAGGCTTCTTCCGCCTTCGCGCGAAGCTTCTCACGAATCTCTTTCGCAACAGTCGCCTGGTCCGTCAAAGACTGTGCCGCGTTCTGATCCTGCAGAGCCACTTGATAGATGCCGTCCGCTTGTGACGCGATGATCGACGCGAACCCGAGTTTGGACAGCAAGTCTGTCGCCCCACCAGCGTCAGACAGCAGCGAGGTCGAGACGTTGATTGCCCCAACGCGCGCCAGCTCGGACACAAACTGTCCCGCGCGGATGCGTGAATCGGTGGCCGTCTTTTCTGCGGCATCCGCTTGGGCTTGTAGCAGGTCAGCCTTGTACGCCGCCTCATCGAATGCGTCTTGTGCTTCCTGGAAAATCGCGCCAAGGCGCTCGGCTTCGGCCTGTGCAGCTTCCGCGGTTGCCGTCAATTCTGCCAATATCGCTTGAAGTTGGGCTATCGCTTTTTTCTTGGCCGCGACGTTGTGCCGCGCGTTGAGTACATCCGTCCACGATGGATAACTCGTGGCGAACGCCGGAGCGGTCAATGGCTGCAACAGGAGAGCGGTCGCGACAACGAGCGTTCCGACAGCGGTCCAGATTCTGCGCACGACAACACCCCCTTTGCAGGTTGGAACAGTAGGCTAACCCGCCAACCTGTGAAACCCCCGCATTGCCCGCCATTCTGGCGGTTTGCGCCGGCAGGAAATTGTGCGTAAACTCGGTCAAGTTGTGACGCTTCGGCAGATCGACACGGCCCCATCGTTTAGTGGCCTAGGACGCTGCCCTTTCACGGCAGTAGCACGGGTTCGAATCCCGTTGGGGTCACTCCGAGGTCTACAATTGAATATGTAAGGCCCTGTAGCGCAGTTGGTTAGCGTGCCGCCCTGTCACGGCGGAGGTCGCGGGTTCAAGTCCCGTCAGGGTCGCGGACGGCAGAGTCTCTCTCAAGGAGGCTCTTTTGTCTAGGAGCGACAATCGCTCCTCGGCTCTGTAGCTCAGTTGGTAGAGCGTTCGACTGAAAATCGAGAGGTCACGGGATCGACGCCCGTCGGAGCCACGGTGAAAGCCCCCGATTCGTCGGGGGCCTATTCTGTAGGTGCCGCATTAGGCTGAACGCGAAAGCGAGGCGTCGATGTTGCCCACACCCCGTTACCTCATGACCGATCCGGATGAGGTTCGACGCGTGATTCGCGGAAATCCGTGGGCGACTTTTGTCTCAACGCCCGCGAGCGGGCTCGTCGCCTCGCACTACCCCGTTCTGCTCGACGAGGACGCCTCGGCGGGCGATGACATCGTCATCATCAGCCATTTTGGCAAGCCCGATGGCGACACGCACGAACTGGGGCAGCACGAGGTCCTCGTCATCATGCAGGGGCCGCACGATTATGTGTCGTCGAGTTGGTATGACCCGGACGACATCGTCCCGACGTGGAACCACGTCACGGCGCACCTTTATGGGGTGCCCGAGGTCCTCAGTGACGACGAGAACTATCAGATGCTCGACCGGCTGACCGACCACTTTGAGCACCATCGCGAGGGCGGTCGCAGCCTGTCGGAAAACGAGGAGAAGGCGCGAGCAACCGCGAAGGGAACAGTGGGGCTGCGAATGCGAGTTACGCGGTTCGATGCGCGGGCGAAACTGAGCCAAAACAAGAGCGACCACGTGCGCGACACGATCGTCGAACACTACGACCGTTCAAACCCGAAATTGGCGCACGAGATGCAGCGCATCCGCGGGGAAAGCGACGTCGACAAGGGTTAGCGCGGCTGTTACCGTAGAGAGCAGAGCGTCAACAGTCGACGTTCCGACATGAAGGGGTCACCGATGTCAACCGGTTCGTTGCTTATCGGCGGTGCATGGGTAGAGGCTGCCGCCGGCGAACGCGAGGACGTGTCATCGCCGTTCGACGGACACGTTGTTGGGAACGTTCCCGTTGCACGAGCAGCCGACGCGACACGCGCGATTGATGCCGCCGTCAGTGGTTTTGCCCGTTGGCGACGAACCCCCGCGCACGAACGCGCCGCGATTTTGATGCGTGCCGCCGCCCTAGCGGACGAACGGGCCGAGGACATCGCCCAGATCATGTCGGGCGAGAACGGAAAATCCCTCGTCGAAGCCCGTGGTGAAGCGGGCCGATCGGGCGAAATCATTCGCCTTTCGGCCTTCGAGGGATCACACCTCTATGGCGAAACCCTGCCTCTTGATGCGAATAAGGGAACCGGTTTCGACAAAATCGGGTTCACCATCCGTCAGCCCGTTGGTGTTGTGGTGGCGATTTCCCCGTTCAATTACCCCGCACTGCTGGTTTTGCACAAGGTCGCGCCGGCTCTGGCCGCGGGGAACGCCGTGGTGCTCAAGCCCGCGCGTTCGACGCCGCTCACCGCACTTGCCGTTGCACAGTGCTTCGTCGATGCCGGCCTGCCGGACGGAGTCCTCAATGTTGTTACAGGGCCCGGTGCCGAAGTGGGTGACGCGCTCGTGCGCGACCAGCGCGTCCGCAAGATTTCGTTCACCGGTTCGACCGCCGTCGGCGAACACATTGCCTCTATTGCGGGAATCAAGAAAATGTCTCTCGAACTTGGTGCATCGGGGCCGGTCATTGTGCTCGACGATGCTGACATCGACGCGGCCGCCCACTCAATTTCACTGGGCGGATACATCAACGCCGGACAGGTCTGCATTTCCGCTCAACGCATCATCGTCGCCGAATCGATCGTCGGTGATTTCCTCGACGCCCTGACCCCCAAAGTTCAGGCGATTCGCGTCGGTGACCCTTTTGCCACCGACACGATGGTCGGGTCGATGATCTCGCGGGGTGAAGCGGACCGCGTCACCGCTTCGATTCGCGCTGCCGTCGCCGCCGGTGCGCGTCTGGTGACCGGCGGCGAGCAAGACGGAAGTCTCATTCAGCCGGCAATCGTCGCCGACGTTGACCCGTATTCGCCGTTTGCCCAGGACGAACTGTTTGGGCCGGCGGTTGCCGTTTCGGCGGCTCGCGACATCAATCACGCCATCGAACTCGCGAACTCAACCGCATACGGTCTAGGCGCTGGCGTATTCACCAACAACATTGCAAACTCGATTCACGCGATTCGCGAGATTGAATCCGGGGTTGTCCACGTCAACTGGACGCAACTCTGGCGGGCGGACCTGATGCCCTACGGCGGGCTGAAGTCCTCCGGCATCGGCAAAGAAGGCCCCCGCTCGGCCATCGCCGAAATGACGGAAGTAAAAACAGTCATCATGCACGGTACGCCGTGGACCAACAACGAGTAAAGGAAAAACGATGAGTAGTAGTTCGGGTAAGACCATTCGACTGACCGTCGCGCAAGCCATCGTCAAGTACATCGCAGCGCAGTATTCCGTGGCCGATGGCGAGCGGCAGCGATTCATCCCCGCCGCGTTCGGCATTTTTGGCCACGGCAACGTCGCCGGTCTGGGCCAGGCACTCGATGAGTACAACGACGACCTTCCCTTTATTCAGGGCCGCAACGAGCAGGCTCTCGCGCACGCAGCGATCGCGTTTGCCAAGGCATCACGCCGACGCCAAACGCTCGCGGTCACCGCGTCGATCGGACCCGGTGCCCTCAACATGATCACCGCGGCCGGTCTGGCAACCGTCAACCGCCTGCCCGTGCTTTTGTTGCCGGGTGACACCTATGCCACACGGCGCCAAGGTCCCGTGCTGCAGCAGATCGAAGACCCGTCCGCGCCCGACATCACCGCCAACGATGCGTTCCGCCCGGTTTCCCGGTTCTTTGATCGCATCACCCGCCCCGAGCAAATCCTGACGAGCCTTCCCCAGGCATTCCGCGTTCTTGCGAACCCGGTCGAGACCGGTGCCGTTGTTGTTGCCCTGCCTCAAGACATTCAGTCGCACGCGTTCGATTACCCCGTCGAGTTTTTCGAGCCGAACGACTGGAAAATCCGTCGACCAGAGCCCGAGGCCGACGATGTGCGCGCGGTTGCCGAAATCATCCGCGGGGCACAAAAGCCGCTCATCATCGCCGGCGGTGGCGTGATTTATTCCGGTGCCACGACTGAACTCGAGGCGCTGGCAAATGCCACGGGCATTCCCGTCGCCGAAACGTTTGGCGGAAAAGGTGCAATCCAAAAGCCCGGCGACTGGCACGTGTGGGGAATTGGCCTCGAAGGGTCACCCGAGACGAACCGCTTGGTTGAACAAGCGGATGTGATCATTCACGTGGGTACCCGGTTGACCGACTTCGCCACGGGGTCACAGTCGCTGTTCCAGAACCCCGATGTTCAGTTCGTTTCCGTGAACGTGAGCGAGTTCGACGGAGTGAAGCAGGGGGCACAAACAATCGTTGCCGATGCACGCGTTGGTCTCACGGCTCTAAATGGCGAACTGAAGGGTTATCGCGTGCCCTCAGCGTGGACCGACGAGATCCGGTCGCGAAATGCCCGTTGGCTTGCTGCACGCAACGCGGCAATCGACCCCGACGTCGTGTTCCCCAAAACCGAAGCGCACGACCCCGACGGCACGGATGCCGTCATCACACAGGGACAACTGCTGGGTGTCCTGCAGGAACATGCGCGTGACGGCGACATTCTCATCGCCGGTGCGGGCGGCCCCCCCGGTGATGTCCAAAAGGTGTGGGATGCAACGAACGGTCGGTATGCCCACCTCGAATTCGGGTTCTCGTGCATGGGATACGAATTGCCCGCCGCCATCGGGGTTCGTTTCGCTAATCCCGACCCCGCCCACCGCGTGACCACATTCATCGGTGACGGAACCTTCCTGATGGCGCCGACCGAACTCGTGACCGCCGCGCAGGAGGGCCTGCCCCTGACCATCGTGATTGCGGAAAATCACGGATACCAGGTCATCCGCCGTTTGCAAATGTGGCGCGTTGGCCACCATTTCGGAAACGAGTTCCGCTATCGCGACCCGTCCGCGAACGTTGTTGACGATGTCGTCTCCGCGGCTGCTCCACCGCGTCTCGGCGGCAACTATCTTGACGTAGACCTGGTCTCGATCGCTCGAGGACTCGGGGCGCGGTCCGAGCGTGTCCGCACCGCCGACGAATTTCGCGCGATTCTCGATGACACACGGGACGAATCGCGGCCCGTCGTCATCGTGGTCGCAACGATTCCTCACGCGAACCTGCCCGGCTCCGAGGTTTGGTGGGACGTTGCCCCGGCCGAGGTTTCCGACGCTCCGTGGTTGCCCGCTGTTCGGGACGACTACAACGCCGGCCTGAAAAAGCAACGCTGGCACGGATAACAATGATCACTCCACTCGACAACGGACGGTTTCGCGAGCGCCTGCGTGCCCGCGAAAACACCGTCGGGATCTTCGCCGGTCTTGGTTCACCCATGGCGGCGGAGGTTGCGGCTGCGGCCGGCGTCGACTGGGTGCTCGTCGACTGCGAACACGGAGCCGCCTCGGACGACATCGTTTCGGCGACAGTTGTTGCGACGGGCGGATACGGGGTGCCGACACTGGTTCGCGTGGAATCCGCCGAGCGAATTCGAATCGGCCGTGCGCTCGACGCGGGGGCTGCTGGCGTGATGATCCCTCGCGCAGAATCCGCCGACGACGTGCGGTTGGCGATTCGACACTTCGATTACCCGCCGGTGGGCGACCGAGGGGTCGCAACCTATAACCGCGCTGCGCGCTGGGGAATGGACCCCGATGCGCTAAGTGGAAACCGACGCGCAGCCGCAATCATTCAAATCGAGACAGCGGGTGCCCTGCGCGACGTTGAGGAGATTGCCGGGATTCCCGGTGTCGATCTGCTTTTCGTAGGACCGCTCGACCTGTCGTACTCGCTTGGAATTCCCCGCCAGTTCGACCACCCTGATTTTGTCGCTGCCCTCGAGCGGGTTGTGCGGGCGGGAGTTGCGGCCGGAGTACCAACGGGAATTCTCGCTGCTAACGTCGAAGTGGCGCGAGCTCACCGCCAATTAGGTTTTCAGTTCATGGCGCTGTCGTCCGACTCCGTGTTGCTCGCCACCACAATTCAGGACTCACTCGCCGCAATCACGAAGGAAAAGCCATGACAAAGAACACCACCGTTGGGGTCGGGCTGATTAGCGTCGGCTGGATGGGTAAAGTGCACTCCCGCGCGTATCAGGCGATTCCCGTCGTCTACCCCGAACTGGGAATCACCCCTCGACTGGTCATTGCCGCGGACACGGAACCGTCCCGCGCCGATTACGCCCGCGATGTGCTCGGTTACGAGCAGGGAACGTTGGATTATCACGACGTACTTGCACACCCCGACGTGGATGTCGTGTCGATTTGCGCACCGAACTTTTTGCACGCTGAAATCGGGATTGCCGCCGCCAAAGCCGGAAAGGCGTTCTGGATTGAAAAGCCCGTCGGCCGCGGAGTCGAGGAAACTCGTTCGGTTGAGGCAGCCGCAGATGCCACTGGTGTGGCCTCCAGCATTGGATTCAACTACCGCCACGCACCCGCCATCGAACAGATCAAAACGCTCATCGCGGATGGATCCCTCGGGCGCATCACGAACGTGCGTGGAACGTTCTTCGCCGACTACTCGTCCGAGCCCAACGGAGCGCTCTCCTGGCGCTTCAACCGCGCTCTCGCGGGCTCCGGGGTTCTTGGTGACCTCATGGGGCACCTGGTGGATCTCATCCACTACCTCGGAGGCCCCATCGGGTCGATTTCGGCACTGACCTCAACGATTCACACTCAGCGCCCCATCCAGCAGATGGGTACCGGCACACACTTCGACGTCATCGAAGGTGGCGAGTTGGGCGATGTGGAGAACGAGGATTACGCCGCCATGCTGTTCCGCTTTGCGGATTCGGCCATCGCGGCGGGCGCTGTCGGAACGCTTGAGGCATCCCGCGTTGCGGTGGGTCCGCGTGCCTCCTACAACATCGAGATTTACGGCACCGAGGGTTCCGTCATGTGGGACTTCGAACGGATGAACGAGTTCCAGGTTGCCATAGGTCGCACCGGCGATCTTCGCGGGTACAAGCGCGTCATGGCGGGCCCGTCGTTTGGCGACTTTGCGCACTTCCAGCCAGGTTCAGGAACTGGAATGGGCTTCGACGACCTCAAGGTCATTGAAGCACGTAAGTTCCTCGAGGCGTTTGCCGGCAAAGCTCACCACAATTCGAACATCCACGACGCTGTCGCCGCCGCCGCGGTGTGTGACGCGGCCGAACAGTCCGCCGAATCGGGTCAGTGGGTCACTCTGCCCGCCGTTGCCGGCGTCACCGCAGCGCTGCGTTGACAATGTTTACCGTCGTCTCTCTCGGATCGGTCGATGAGCAACTCGTGCGCCCGATCCTCGGCGACAAGTGCAAATTGGTTGTGGGCCCGACGGACGCTCAGCTTTCGATCGCGGATGCTGCGATTGTTCGCGGCAATGTGACGGTCGACCGCGCGATGTTCGACCGAATGCCCAACCTGCGGGTACTTGCGCGAACCGGCGTTGGGACAGACCGTGTCGACCTCATTGCCGCAACCGAGCGCGGAATTCCGGTTGTCATCACTCCCGGAAGCAATACGCGGGCTGTCGCAGAGGGAGCATTGGCGATGATGCTCTCGCTCACAAAATCCCTCCCCGCGCTCGACGCCGTCGTCCGCGAGGGACGCTGGAACGATCGCGACGCAGTCCCCGTGGGGGATATCGACGGTTCCACCGTGGGAATCGTCGGTTACGGCCGAATCGGTCAACGACTGAGCGAACTGCTCGTCGCTCTCGGTGCCAAAACCATCGCCTTCGATCCCGTCGCCACCGTTCCCGATGGCATCCGCTGTGACACGCTTCCCGAGCTGCTCAGTCGGGCACAGATCGTCTCGCTGCACGTTCCCCTGCTCGACTCGACGCGGCACATGATCAACGCATCCGCGCTGGCCCTGATGCCGCCCGGGGCGGTCCTCATCAACTGTGGTCGCGGTCCGCTCGTCGATCTGGATGCGGCGCTCGTCGCGCTGGAATCCGGCCACCTCGGTGGAATTGGGCTCGATGTTTTCGACGACGAGCCGCCAGCCCCACATCCGCTCTTCCAGCACCCCCGAGCGCTCCTGACTCCTCACGTGATGGGTCTGAGCCACAAATCCGCTGCTCAAACGTTCATCGACGCTGCGCGGGGAATTCGACTCGTCCTCGACGGTGGAACCGCCCCCGCGACCGCAAACGAGGTGTGATGTGGCGACACCGAAAACCCTCACCGTCGCGGTGACCGGCTCGACCGGTTTCGTCGGCAGCAACGTCGCGGAGATACTCAGCGGTCGGGGTCATTCGGTGTTCGGACTGTCTCGGCGCGACGTCGACGGAGCGCCCTGGCCGATCCGCACCGTTGATTTCGGCTCCATCGACAGCCTGAGTGACGCCCTCGTCGGTGTCGACGCCGTCGTTCACTGTGCAATCGCAAACGACTTCAATCGTCTGCTCGAAGACCGCGCGTTTGCCTACGATTCGTTTGTTGGCATGACAGCGCGAGTCGCACAGGCCGCAGCCCACACGGGCACCCAGATGGTCTACATTTCAACCGATTGGGTGATGGATGGAACCGGCCACCTCGTGCCCGAAACAGACCGCGGCAACCCCGTGAACTTTTACGGTTTTCTCAAGGCGATGGGTGAACAGGTTATTCGCGACCTTCATCCGGTCGATGGTGCCGTTTGCCGCATCGCCGGCGTTATGGGACGCCACCAGTTACAGGAGGACGGCCCGCGTTCGCAGGATGTGGGTTTCGGCTATTTCGTCTATTCACTAGTGTCCGCCCTGCGAAGCGGCGATACGTTCACCGTGTGGAACGGACCACACGTCAACGAGGTGACCAGTCCGTCGCTCGCCGCCGAAATCGGCGCGCAGATCGAGCGGGTCATCACCCGCCGAGTAGGCGGCACACTGCACCTTGTCGGTGATGATGCCATCGGTCGCTTTGAACTGGCCGAACTTGTGTGCGATGTGTTCGACCTTGACCGCGAACTGCTGCGTCAGGGATTGCCTCCCGAATCGGAACTTTTCCCCGCTCCCGTCCCCGTCGACTCGTCACTGGGCAACGGCCACACCAAGCGGGTTCTCGGAATCGGTCCGACACCGTTGCGCGCGCTTCTCGAGACGTTCCGGACAGAACTCGAAACGGGCGCCGCGACGGCGCTCACACCGTCCGAACGGGGTTAGCCCTTTTTGGTCGACCGACCGACGAAGTGGTCCATCGTCGTGTTCACACCAAGGAAGTCCGCGAGTGCGTCGAACCAGCGATTGGGAAGCAGGCGGGCGTAGGGCAACACGCGCGAGAACGCTGGGAGGACCAGCGTCAGTCGACGACGTTCGATTGCGTCAAGGATCTTTCCGGCGACGTCCGCCTCTTTGAGGACAGGCAGGAGTAGGGGGAATTTGGTCTGCGCGCCCTCGAACATTCCCGTGTCGATGAAGAACGGGCAGACCGTCAATGTGTCGATGGGGTGGCCAAGCGAACGCAACTCTGCTCGCAGTGACTCGGTGAATCCCACCGCGGCGAACTTTGTCGCCGAATAATCCGTTTGCTGGGCGACCCCGAGGAGTCCCGCCGCACTGGCAACGGTGACGATGGCACCGTTGCGTCGCGCGATCATTCCCGGCAGCACCGCACGAGTCACCCAATACAGTGCCAGTGCATTGACCTCGTAGGTGCGGCGGATTCCGCTTTCCGTGGCGTCCAGCAGGTGCTTGCCGGCGACGACGCCAGCATTGTTGATGAGTACGTCGACGACGCCAGAACGTTCGGCCACGCGATTGACGACGGCAACCTCGGTGATGTCGACAACGTGTGACTCTGCCGTTCCACCAGCAGTAACGATCTCGGCGGTCACCCGTTCCGCCGCGTCGCGGTCGCGATCCCAGATGATGACGTGTGCGCCCCGACCGGCCGCCTGGAGGCCCATCTGCCGCCCGATCCCGCTGCCGCCACCAGTGATGAGGATGCGGGAGCCCGCGAGTTGTCGTTTCGTCATCGCAGTTTGGCTAACCATCCAATCGCTCGGGTCATCAGGGTTGCAAACTGTTCGTTGGACTGGCCCGGTAGGGGCGCGATCCCCAGAAGGCGCTGTTGGGCAACGGTCTGGGAATCGGTGTATTTGAGAATGCCCTGGCTGCCATGACGGCGGCCGATTCCCGATCGCTTCATGCCACCCATCGGGGCATCGTGCGATGCGAAGCTCGCCGAAAAGCCGTCGTTAATCGTGACCGTTCCTGAGCGAACTCGGTTGGCGAAATCAGTACCGTGACGGCGCGACCACACGCTCGTGTTCAATCCGTATTCCGAATCGTTTGCGCGTTGCAGTGCCTCGTCGTTCGAGCCAACGCGTTGCACGCTGATAACAGGTCCGAACGTTTCGTTACGCCCGAGGATCATGTCGTCTGTCACGCCCGCAAGGATGGTCGGTTCAATAAACGTCGGAGCAATGTCTGGTCGACGCCGGCCACCTGTCAGCACGGTCGCTCCCTTGGCAACGGCGTCATCAATCTGCGACATCACGCGGTCAGCTTGGGTTTTAGAAATGAGGGGACCCATGTCAATTTCCCAGTCGTTTCCCGCGCCAAGCGTCATCGCTTCGGTCTCGGCGACGAATGCACTGACGAATTCGTCGAAAACATCGGTGTGCACGTACGCGCGTTCGGTGCTGACGCACAGTTGCCCGCTGTTGCTGAAGCTTGCTCGAACCGAACCTTTTGCTGCGCGCTGCACGTCGGCGTCATCGAGGACGACGAGCGGATTCTTGCCCCCGAGTTCGCCCGAAAAACCGATCAGCCGGGCGGCGCACTGTTGCGCGACGATCGCGCCCGTCGCCGTTGATCCGGTGAACATGATGAAGTCGGCCTGATCAATGAGGGCCGTCCCGTGAACGCGGCCGCCGCCGTGAACGATTGTGACGACGCCATCAGGCACACCCGCTTGAGAAAGCAGTTCACCGATGACGTCGGCGGATTGAGGGGTCGCTGCGTCGGGTAACAGCACAACGGTGTTGCCCGCCACAATCGCCGGAATGAGGTCGCTGGCGGGAAGAGTAAACGGATAGTTCCATGGGGTAATGACACCGACCACGCCGATGGGGACGTGCCGTTCGATTGTTTTTGTCAGAATCGGAACAGCACCAGCTCGGCGGCGCGGCCTCAAGAATTTCCCCGCGTGGTGGGCGTAATAGGCGCACAGGCCCACGACATCAAGAATCTCGTCGAGTGCGTTTGACCGCGATTTACGGGTATCTGCCTGAATTGCATCAAGGATTCGATCACGATTCGCGAGAACGAGGTCTCCGAACCGCCGTGCGATGGCGGCGCGGTGGCGAACGGAAGTTCCGGACCAGGCCGGGAAGGCCTCTCGGGCGCGGGCGACAGCGGCGTCAATCATCGTATGCCCATAATAGTGGCGCGATTGCGAAAGAAGAGGGTCCCGATTTCTCGGGACCCTCCGTGCAGATGCGTTGTCGCCTAGTCGGCGGTGTGAACGCGCTTCTCGAGGGTTTTCCCCTGGAAGTACGCCGGTGCGATGAATTGATAGATAAACATCAGTACCGCGCCAACGGCAAGAGACAGGATTCCGACGACACCGACGGCGCCGAAGCCGAACAGCGTGACGTTGTCACCATTGTCGTCGGTGAGCCAATCGGGAAGCAAGAACTGCTGCAAGCCGTAGATGAACACAACGGCCATCATGATTGTCCCGGTCAGCGGGAACACTCCGCGCATGAAGAAGTGACGGACACTCTTCGTCACCGTCTTGCGGAAGAACCAGACTGCCGAAAGGCCGGTCATGCCGTAGTAGACCGCGATGAGCATTCCGAGGCAGCCGACCAGAGCAATGAGCAGGTTCGGGCTGATCAGAGTGAAGATCAGGTAGAAGCCTGCCGAAATGAGTCCCATGCCCCAGGTCGCCCATGTCGGAGTCTGGAACTTGCTGTGTATCACGGCAAACTTGGCGGGGATTGCCTTGAAGGCGGCCATCGACAGCGCACCGCGCGCGGTGGGCAGAATAGTCGTCTGCGTTGAGGCGGCTGCCGAGGTGAGAACCGAGACAGCGAGAAGCATCATCATGATTTTGCCGACGAGCGAATCGCCGAACAGTTGAGTGCCGATTGATGCGAAGATGTCGTCCGCGTGTTCGACGTTGTTAAGTCCCATGCCGGTGTCTCCGACTCCCGCAAACGCGACAGCAGCGACCGAGACGAGAAGGTAGGTGACCAGGAGGAGAACCGTCGACATAACGGCAGCGCGTCCAGGGGTGCGTCCTGGATCCGCGGTCTCTTCGTTGACCGCGACAGCAGTGTCCCAGCCCCAGTAAAGGAAGAGCGCGGTCAGCAGGGCCGGAGCAACCGCCTCACCGAACGGGAGGTCAAACGGGTTCAGCCAGTCAAGGCTGGGCATGCTGGAGAATCCTTCGACACCGTCACCGGTGTAGACGCGGAAAAGAGCAACTGCCGAGAAGGCGACGAGAACGATGAGTTCGGTTCCGAGCAGCCAGTACTGCAGCTTGGCGGAAACTTCAATTCCGCGCCAGCAGATCCACGTCATGAGGATGATCCAGATGAGCCCGGCGGTGGTCGACCACAGAACATCACCGCCGAGGTCCGCGATTGCCGGGTTACCGAATACTTCACCAACAAAGATGAACGAATAACTTCCGGCAACGGAGGCAAGACTCGACATGCAGATGACGTCGGCGACAATCAACGCCCATCCGCTCATCCAGCCGGTTCGAGCACCGAACGCGCGTCCGGCCCAGGTAAAGACTGTTCCACAGTCGGGTTCGACGCGGTTCAGTTCCTTATAGGCGATTGAGATGAAGAACATGGGGATGAAGGCCAGCAGCATGATTCCCGGGGCCTTGACGCCGACACCCGAGAGCACGACATAACCCAGCGCCGCCGCGAGGCTAAATGCGGGGGCAGTGGATGCCATCCCGATGACGACACTGGACATGAGCCCCAGTGCGCCGGTCTTGAGGCCCTTTTTGCCGGCCAGATTCTGTTGAGCAGTTGACATCGTTGTCTCACTTTCAATTTGTCGCTGCACGAGGTTTCCGTGCGATTCGACCCTACTCTGACCGAACGGATTTACCTACAGACGCATCGATCGGCAGGCTGGACATCCACCAACGCTGTCTCGATGTGTTCTCCGCAGCCGCTCCATGTCGGTTTTCCGCAAGACTCACACTTAACTTTCTGACACATCATTTTTCCTTTCGATGAAGTCTCAGTCCCTGCCGCTCCAGGGTACGAAGCGACCCACGTGTCGAGCATAGGTGACGTATGCGTCACCATAAAGTTCCACAAGAAACGCCTCCTCGAATCGAGCCTTGGCCGTGAGCACCACAATCAGCGCCAGTGCGGCGGCAATGTGGAGCCAGGAGGCACCCGCTATTGCGGCTCCGATTGCAAACGAGAGCAGTCCCGAATAAATCGGGTGTCGCGCGATTCGATAGGGTCCATCGGTTTGCAACGCGGAGCGACTGTTGGGCATCGGGTGCGCGGTCAACGACCTACCCAAAGCAATCCCCGCCCACACAACGAGTCCCAGTCCACCCAAAACCAACACCTGACCGAAAAACTCGGTCACCGGGTTGCCGCGCCACGGCAGGTCGCCCGCCGGCGCCAACACAATCACCGTGAGAGCGGCAAATTGTGCGGCGACGAACAGGTAACCCTTGAGGCGATCGGTCACCCCGAGAGCCTAAATGAAGTTGTCGAGGTGCGGGTCGCCGAGGCGAGTCGGAACCATGACGGCCTTGATTTCGGCACGGTCGAGCATCTCCGTCATGCGGCGCTGGCGCTGCTTCGGGATGAGCGTGACGACCGTACCGGTTCGACCAGCACGGCCGGTACGGCCCGAGCGGTGAAGGTACGTCTTGTACTCATCCGGAGCATCCGCCTGAATCACGAGGTCGATGTTGTCGACGTGGATTCCACGAGCTGCGACGTCCGTCGCAACGAGGACGTTGACGATTCCCTTAGTGAGCTTCTCGAGGTTGCGATTACGGCGTGCCTGGTTGAGGTCTCCGTGAAGGCTGGTCGAGCGGATTCCGGCGTCTTCGAGTGCATCCGACAGTTGATCGGCGTAGGCGCGTGTGCGAGTGAAGATTAGTGTCTTGTTTTCGCGACGAACCATGTGCTCGATGAGTGGAATCTTGTCACGGTGATCGACGATGAAGACGCGGTGGTCGATTGTCGCGGAGGACTGATCTTCTCCGGCTACTTCGTGGATCGCCGGGTTCTCGAGGAACTCGTCGATGATCGCGGCAACACCCTTGTCGAGAGTCGCCGAGAACAAGAGGCGCTGGCCCTCGGGGTCGGTCGCACGAAGAATTCGCTGAACCGGCTCGAGGAATCCAAGATCGCACATGTGGTCGGCCTCATCGAGGACGGTAACGGTGATGTTAGACAGGTCAACGTAACCCTGACGCTCGAGGTCTTCGAGACGGCCCGGGGTGGCGATGATGATGTCAACACCGCGGCGCAGGCTCATCACCTGCGAACCCTGAGGCACGCCTCCGACGATTGTGGTGGTGAACAGTCCAACCGATTTTGCGATCGGCATGACGGTTCGGTTGATTTGCTGAGCGAGTTCACGCGTCGGTGCAAGAATCAGCGCGCGAGGCAAGCGACCCTGGGTACGGCGCTTTCCGCCACCGT
>Ga0214921_10006910_pt1 | contig 15306 bp, 8 predicted proteins | sample LL1505_MetaG_FD_177992 | JGI IMG/M metagenome (GOLD analysis project Ga0214921, IMG submission 177992) | Freshwater microbial communities from Lake Lanier, Atlanta, Georgia, United States - LL-1505 | ecosystem: Environmental > Aquatic > Freshwater > Lake | place: USA: Georgia | collected 2015-05-28
AATTTAATTGATAATTATGAAAATGTTAATAAATTTACTAATTTAGATTCTGATGAAAAAAAAGTTTTAGTTAATTCAGTACATAACTTTTCAAAGTTATGCGATAAATTAAATATTAGTAAAGGTGTTACCATTGATAAATTAATAAAAACATCATCAACTAATGATCCAATTGGATTAAGAAATGCATTACAATATATTGGTGGAAAAAAAGGATCTAAATCTAAATCTAAATCATCCAAGAAAAAAGCATCTAAAAAAAAAGCATCCAAGAAAAAAGGATCTAAAAAAGGATCTACAAAAGGATCTAAGAAAAGATCTAAGAAATCTAAGAAAGGGTCTAAGAAATCTAAGAAAGGATCTAAAAAATCTAAGAAAGGGTCTAAGAAAAAATCTAAGAAAGATAAGAAAGATAAGAAAAATAAGGAAGAATCAGAAGCACCAGATAATTCAAATACTTCTGAGTCATCATCAGAATCACCTGAAAAAGATACAGAAAGTTCATCAAAAGATTCATCAAAAGATTCATCAAGTTTACTTAGTATGGGAAGAAAAATGGTAAGAAAAGCAAAAAGAGCTGTTAAAAAAGCTAAAAAAATAATAAAAAAAAGAGCTGAAAGAAAAGAAAGAAAGAGAGCTGAAAAAAAAGCTAAGTTAAGCGATGAATCTAATTCAAGTGAAGAATCAAAACAAGAATCAAAACAAGAACAAGAACAAGAACAAGGACAAGAACAACAACAACAACAACAACAACAAGAACCAAGACGACAACGACAACAACAACAACAACAACAACAACAACAACAAGAACCAAGACAACAACAACAAGAACCAAGACAACAACAAGAACCAAGACAACAACAACAAGACTTTAAACCAATACCAATTGAACAAAATATGTCACAATTAGAAATAGATACACACAAAAAAATAATTGATAATCGTCTTAAAAAATTAGAATTAGAATTAAAGAGTATATCATTAAAAAAACAAGAAAGCTCTGATAGCAGTTCATCTAATAATAGTTTATCTGATAGTAGTTCATCTGATAGTAGTTCTATAAATACAGGAACATCATCCGTACCAGATTCTAGTAAAAAAAATATGCGTGAAAAAAGAATATCAGAATTAAAAAATGAATTGCAAAAATTAGAACAACCTTCTATAAATGATAATTCATCTTATATTTCTGATGTTTCTACAAATACTCCTAATAGTGATAATTCTACAATTATTGAATCATCTGAACAATTAAATAAAACATTAGACAATATACAAAAAACAGTACCACAAAATTCAACTATTCAAAGCTTATTAGCTAGGGTAAATTTTTTAAATTTTTAAATTTTTAAATTTTAATTTAATAATAATAATTAAATTAAAATTAGCTTTATTATCTTTTAATGTTTAATATACTTTTTTTATTTTGAATAATACTCTTAATATTACCTCTCTTTTCTGAATCAACAGTTGATGTCATTAAAACTCTTTTATCACTTGAATTTTCTTCAGTTACTGAACTTGTTTCATCATTTTTAGGTAAGTTTAATTTTAGTTTATTTAATATAGAATTAATATTAGATTTTTCTCCTATTTTTGAAGGAACTGTATTATTCATTCCACTCATATTTACTTTATTTTTTAAGATAGAACTATCCATGTTTTGCTGTTCAAGAATTCGTTGTTGATTACTTGCCATACGATCCATTTCATTTTTTTGAGATTCTAATACTCTCTCCATTTGTTGTTTTTCTTGCATCATTTTTTGAAACATCATATTTTGTTCAGCTGCTGCCATTTTTTCATTGCTTGGTGCCATATTACTAATCTTTGCTTTAGTAACATTTTCTACATTAGCTTTGATCTTATTGAATAATTCTGGATTAGTTTCCTTTATCTTATTCATTCCTGGAACATTTGCAATACTATTTGCAGTGACGAATGCACCAGCAGATCCAGCAAACATTAATATTGCTCTTAATTCTACTGAATATCCATCAAATTTAGATTTGTATTTATCATATAATTCACCAAAAATATCTTCATTTGAATTTGCATCAATTGCTGAGAAATGTTCACTCCATCCATTTAAATCAAATCCAAATGGATCAAAACTTTTATTTAAATATTCTACACCTTTTGCACCATAAATAAATGTTGATTTCCAAAATTCAATTCCGTTTCTCTTCTTCTGGTAATTAGTATGGAATTCAATTTCAGCACACATTTCATTATAGTCACTATTAATAGTATATTCTTTTGATAATGATATATTGAATTTATCTTTAATATATTTTAATTGCATAAATTTTTCTAATCTTTTTAATCTTTGCTGTTGTGGTGGTAATTGTTCAAAAGGAATTTCATATTGATTATTTATAACTTGTTGTGATTTTGTTTTTTCACTACCCTTAGATGATCGAGAATCTTCAGAATCATATGATCCAGATTCTGAACCGGATTTATCTGATTCAGCTTTATCTGTTTGTTGAAATTTTAAATTAGTCGTATTATTATTTTCTAAATTTAAGGCATCTACAATATGTTCATCTTCACTTGTATTTTCATTTAAAACAGTCATTTTTTGTACTGGTTGATCTTTTATTTTACTGTCATCTGCTAATAAATTTAAAAATACATCGGTATCTGTAGTCTGGAATTTTGCTGGTTTATGAGACATAATAAAGTTATTATAGAAACTAAATATATATTATAAACGAATCATTTTCTTATATAAATATAATTAAAAATCTTAAATATTTAGATTATTTTATTTTTATAATAATAATATAATTTATATTTATATACTATATGTATTCAACTATTGATGAAGCCTGGCAAACATCAAATGATTTAGCTAAATATAAAAAAAATTATAAACCTGTAACAAGTGTTAGAGATGCAACTAATGAATTAAATATGAATACAACAGAACTTAATACTACCGAAAATAGATCAACTTCTGATAAAGTATCCACTCCTAGTAGTACTATTTTTAATACTGAATTAAGAGATTTAAAAGGATCTTTAACAAAAGATGATGGTATGCAATGTGAACGATTATTTAGTCACATGGAAGGATGTCAACAATGTAGAAATAGAATAGTTGAAAAATTTAATAATCCTGGATCATTTAAATTAACTGAGAGTTTTGTAGATTTTACAAAATATACAGATTTATTTAGTAATAAAAATAATAGTAATATAATTTCTATAATATTATTTGGTTTACTTGTAATTATTATTTTATCTATGATTAATAATGAATCAAAATGAATCATCTACTAATTTACCTATTTATAAAAATCTAGTAATAAGTGGTGGTGGCTTTTATTGTTTTCAATTCTTTGGTATAATTAAATATTTAGATGATAATAATTTATTAAAAGATATTAATAAATATATTGGTGTATCTGCGGGAGCATTAATTAATTTATTAATAGTAGTTGGATATAAATTTTGTGAAATAGAAAATTTTCTAATGAAATTTGATTTTTCAAAAATATTTGATTTGAAATTTGAAAAAATATTTGCAGAAGATAATTTTAAAGGATTATCAAATGGTGATAATTTTAATAAATTAATCAAAAAATTTTTAATTAAAAAAGATTTAGATGAAAATATAACATTTATTGAACTTTATAAAAAAACAAATAAATATATTATTATTGGTGTAACAAATATTAGTGAAGATAAAGTAGAATATTTAAATCATGAAAATTATCCAGATTTACCTATTTATTTAGCCCTTCGTATGACTTGTTGTATACCAGTTATATTTGATCCAATTATTTATAAAGATAATTATTATATTGATGGTTGTTTAAAAGATAATTTCCCAATTCAATTAATTCCAGAAGAAGAATTAAAATATACTATTGGTATTGCAATTTATCCATATAAAAATAAATATGATATAAAAGAGATGTTAACAATTAAATATTTATTTCATTTATATAGAACAGTTAGTTCTAGTTATTTAAAAGATAAAATTGATAAGTATAAGGATTTGTGCAAATTATTTAATGTTACAATTACTAATGAAAATTTCATTAATTATAAAATTGATGAAAATAATAGAAAAGAATTATTTAATTTAGGATATGAACAATGTAAAGAAATGTTCACTAATGAACAATTAACTAGTTTACCATAAGATTTATTTCTTCTTAGGATCCGGAAGTTTTAATTTATTAAAATCTGATTGATATGCCTTCATTCTTTCATCAATACTTAAATTAGAATCTTTAAAATCTTTAGTAGATACATCAAGTAAATTAAATGCATCTTCAAAATTTGATATACCATCTTCACCATTATATGCAATAATTTCAGTATTGGGATTTGCAGGTTTTTTAAATGTTTCAAATAAATCATTAAATTTATTTAAATACTCTTTTTTTACATTTTTATTAGTTGATTGATTCATTAACTCGTCAAAATTATCAACTCTTTCGATTTTAAATTCTTTATTTAGATTTTTTTTGGTATTTTCTCGAATTTCTTCTGCAATCTTTTCATTGTCTACATTGATTTTTTCATTTTCACTAAGAAAATCTTTCTTAGCTACATCTTTATCTCCATAATTAAATTGAAAATTTGTAAATTGGTTTTTAAGATCATGGGCTTGTCCAGCTGCTAAATATTCTTTGCGTGCTTTATTATATTTTTGTTTTGTTTCATCATTTGAAAGAATATCATAAGCAATATTAACTAAATTAAAATGTTCTTGCAATGTTTGTTTTTCATCATCACTTAACTCATCAGAATTTAAATATTTGTCAGGATGAAACCGAATTGCTAATTTTTTATATTTTTTTTTAATATCTGTTAATGAAGCATCTAGTGAAATTTCAAGAGTTTCATATAAATTATACTTAACATATACCTGAATTAAATCCATTTTAAAATACTTTTATATATCTATATATATTTTTATTTTTATATATAAATAAATTATTAATGAATGATTTTTAAGAATTTTTTTATAAATGTATATATTATAATGAATTCAGATATTAGAAATTATAAAATAATGTATTTAGCAACTACTATTGGATTAATATCTTTTAAAATAGGTGAATCATTTGGTTTAGATAAAGTATTGAAAAATAATAATAGACTATTAAATGCTATTACATCTGGCACATATAATATTTATAGTTTTTTTATATCACAATATGGTGGTTCAGCTAGTACTAAGTTTGATCCAGAAGATATACATTACTTTTTAAAATTGAATGAACTTATTTATGATAATTTTGAGGATAAAGAAAAAATAATAAAAAAAACTAATATTGGGAAAGTAGTAATAGATGAATTTAATGAAAATACAATTAAAATTATATTAGGGAAAGGAGATTTTAAAAAGTATTATTCTTTAATATTTTTAGCGATTCCTTTTGCTCTAAAAATTAATGATAAAGATAAACTTATTAATACTTTATTAAAATTTTTATCAGATATTACCAATGATTCTGAACATATATTTGCAACAATTACATGCAGTTTATTTATTAATTATGCATTAAATGGTGTAGAAATTGAGAAGTGGATAGAAAATATAAGTGAAGATTTAAATAAAATGAAAGATAGTGAAAAATATATAGATTACATAAATAATTATTATGAATTAAATTTTAGAAATAATATGTTTATTCTTCAAAAAATAGAATTTATGGTACATGAAAGAAATAAATCATTTATAAATAATTATTGCAATAAAAATAACAAAATATTATCTCAAAATCCTATGGAACAGGTATTATTAATATACGATACATTATTGAGATGTAAGAGTAATTGGGAAAGTTTAATTTTTTTTGGTATGGTTAATTTTAATGATAATATTAGTATTAGTATAATAATTGGAATCCTTTATGAATTATTATTTAGTTCTGGGAAGGTAAACAAATATTTATTAAAAAGATTTAGTTTTTAAAAATCAAATATAATTTAGTTGTTTTATAATAAAAAATATTTTTTTATATTATAATAATATATAAATAAATGTCAGCCCCTTTAACTTCAGGTTTAAGTATTTCTCCCGCAGCTCCAGTTAAAGATACTGTTGATAACAGTTCTATTTTTGGAAAAATTCCATCTACATCTACAGCTACTTCTAGTACTAGATATATCAAAATTAATGATATGCTAGATGCTCTTGTATTTATAGATTTATTAAATAGAGAATCAAGTGAAGTAGTGCTTGAAAGTAATTATATAACCAATCTTGAAGCAAAGTTCCCAAGAGCAGTTGGTTTAGGATATGCAGCAACACGAGCAGCATCAGCATCAGCATCAGCATCAGCATTAGGATCATCATTATCAGGAGGAATAGACCGTTCATCCGGAGCATCCGGAGCATCCAAAGTAGCAAGAACATATAATCCAGCCCTCATGGGAGGAGACATAACCCTAGATGTAACTGTACAAAACTTAGTAGCACAAGGTACATTATTAAGAGATTTCATGGTTACTTCAGCAACTCCAACTGGAGGAGCAGCACCATCAATAGCACTAACTTATAAAATACTCGCAATGACTTATATTAATAACACAGGTACTACAGCATTTATTATTACCCCCAAAAATGTAAATGACTATTTTAATTATTTAAATTTAGATGATAGACAAAAAAAATTATTAGCTGATGCTGCTAAAACTTATTTTAATATAACTGATGCAACTAAAGATAATATTATAGATAAAATAAAAGCTACAACTAATGCACAAAAATTCTTCTTTGGATCTAAATCCTCTTTAAATAGAAATACTAGAGAACCTGATGTAAATCCTGATTCTGATTTAAGTTTACTATTACTTGGTCCTGTTTCTGTACAAAAAGCTATTCTTAGAGATCGTCAAATAAAAACTAAAGCACAAAGAGCAAGACCTAATATTCGTGCTGTAATGGGTTTACCATTTGGTAATCCTACTGGAATTAATATTCAAGTAATTCGTCGCACCGGTGGTGCCATGATACATCCTTCTTCATTTGAATACCCAATCGAAATGAGAGGTGGTGGATATGATATTGCTATGCACGGTGGTCTTGGTTTAGTACCCTATGCTCAAGTAGGTCTAGTTGCACCTATATCTGATCAATTAGAAAGTGCTTATGGTAGATTAGCAAGTATATTAAATAAAAAAGGCAAAACAATTAATTCAGATGTAGATATAGAAGTAAAATCTTTAATTAAAAAATTAAAAGATGCAGAAGATGATGTAAAAAGATATGGTAAGGAATTAGATGATTCATCAAATTTTATTAAAAGTGGTGATGTTGATGATTCTTCCCTTAATAATGTTACTCGTGCACAAGTAACATCTATGGCTGATGCTTATAATACAGCATTAGATAACAGACAAAAGACAGAAAATAAACTTTTCCGTGTCATCATGGCCTTAAATAGTGCTACTGTTGTTGATACTACTTTTTAATTAATTTCACTCACACTAATTTTTTTTAAAATACTTTAAAATTAATGTATTTTAAAAAAAATTGATAATTTTACAATTTATTCTATAATCTTCTAAAGATATATAAAATGAATCAACAATCCGAACAAATGAACCAACTTAATATTCAATTAGTTGATCCATCTCTAGTAGATTATTATAAAGTTCGTTCCAACTTCAATACTGATAGTGGTTATGATCTATATTGTCCTGAAACTGTTCTAGTTCCCCCTCATTCTGTAGGTACACTAGATTTTAAAATCAGATGTTCTCCTAATTTTCAAAAACTTTCTGGTTATTATCTATACCCTCGATCTTCTATTTCTAAAACTCCTTTAATGATGGCTAATTCAGTTGGAATTATTGATTATGGATATCGTGGTAATATTATGGCTAAAGTTTACAATACATCTAATGAAGCATATGAAGTAAAAAAAGGTGAAAAATTATTTCAATTATGTATGCCTTCATTAGAACCATTTAGTGTTTCATTTGTAACTGAATTAGATAGTACTGAACGAGGTACAGGTGGATTTGGTTCCACTAGTAAAACTGTTTAATTTATTTAACTATCAAAAGCTAATCCTGATATTCCATTTATAATTCGTAATACATTGTAACTTAATGCATATACTTTTGCAACAATCGGATTATTATAATTCACTGATTTATCTACTGTCAATACTAAACTAATATCATCTACTCTAGAAAAATTACAAGATCCACTTGGTTGATATTCAATCGAATTTATCGAAAATGAATACATATTAATTCCTTCAGAAGCACTACTAGTATAATTTTGATAGTTCTGAATCCATGAATAATATTGTGATGATCTTGGTGTAATTCTATCTTTACCATTTAATAAAAACTGCACATTATTAACAATATTCATACCCAAATTTTTATCATAACTTGTTGTATAATTAAAAACATCATTTAAATTAGAACTAGTAATATATTGATATTGGGTAACAAAAAATATAGCCTTTGTAGGATGATTATATAAAATATTTATTTTATTATTGTTATTAAATAATACTTTGTCATTATCAAATTGTAATTGTTCAATTAAATATTCATGATTTGATTTTGCAAATTTTAATCTCTCGTTGTTATCCAGATAAATATAATCTACGTATAAAAATGTAGATCCTAATGTAATATTATCCATGTTAAATACACTGTTAATTTTACTCATATAATTTACTTCATTTCCATTCGGCATTACTGTATAACCTGTCACAGTTCCTGTAATAATATTACCATTTGTAAATCCTAATGTACTATTCACCTGAATATAATATAATCGATTTGTTAATTCATCAAATTTTATAAATTTAGCATAAACTGGTGAACTGTTGTTCATTTGATATATGTATTCATTTGGCGCAAAATTAACAACATTTTCATTAATTTGAATATAATTTGTTGGTCCAATTACCAACACATCACTTAAATTATTAAATTCAACATTTATTCTAACATCACTATATTCTAATGCTATTAAAGGTAATGCTAATCCTTTATACTTACAAAAATAAAAAGGTATTGGTACATGAAGTAAAAAAGATCCAACACCATTATTATATCTAGTTAATTGTTCTACATTTCCTATCATTTGATTTAATGATTTTTTATCATATCTTTGTGTTAGTTCATACCAAACATTTAACCAATCACCATATAATTTATCAATAATTTGCCCACCTACTTCAAATTCAATAGATTTAATTAATGCAAAACCTATTTTTTGAGTCCATGCTGTTATTACCGTATTTTTTAAACTTGTATCTTGATTTATAAAATTTGTGTCTATTATCTTTGGTATATTTGGTAATGTTACACATAAATATATTTCACCAATTAAGTCACCATTTTTTGCTATATTACAAGTATATCTAGAACCAAAATTAGGTTGATTTTGGAAAAACTGAGGGATACTCTCTGATGAAAAATTAGTATGTCTTTTATATACCATTTTAAAATATGTTATTGTTGGCTTACTAGTTAAATACACATCTTGTAATCCATATCCAGCTAATTGAACTAAACCGCCTCCCATTACTATTATAATATAATATTATTTAATTAATTTTATATAAACTAATTAAATAACTCTAATTCTATATCATTTGATATTAAATCATATTAAATCATATCAAATCCTAATCCACCATAACCACTCATTATTCTAAGTAAATTATAAGACACAGTAATAGTATTAAATATTAATTCTTGATTAGAAATATTACTGTAGTTAATTAATAAATTAATATCATTTAAGAAGCTAAAATTAATACTTCCAGATGGTTGTGGATCCATAGGAGATAATCCAAAATTATATACATTTATACCACTTGTACCGCTTGTACCTGAATTATTAAAGAATGTATAGGGTCTAATTAATTGAGTTTCATATGAAGAACATTTAAAACGAGTATGACCATTTACTCTTAATTCAGATTGAGTAATTAATGGAGGGGAAGAAGGTTGAACTGCATTTTTTAATTGATTTTTAACAATTGAATTATGATTTTCATAAGGCATTTTTAATATATCTAATTGATTAAAAGTATTTGAACCATTATTTCGATTTATAAAATCTTCAACTAAATATTTATATAAAGTTCCTAATTTAGTCAAGTATGGATTACTAGTTTCATCTGCATCTATATATTTATGTATATTAATATAGTAATCATCTGCAGTATAATTATAATATTGTTTTTTAGTTATTTTATCTTTTAATTGGACAAACCATATTAATAATTTAGTAGGATTTTTAAAATTAAATTTAATTGGATTTTTTGTAGATAATAATAATGATGAATTAACTTTAGAGTATTGAAATTGTTCTATTACATATTCATGTTTTGATTCAGCAAATTTCTTTCTCTCTTCAAAATCTAATAATATGTAATCAACCATTAGACTCATTTTTAATTTAGTATTTCTTTTAATCTTAGTATAGGATAATCGATTGATTAAATCATCTAATTTCTTTAATTCAAATTTTAAATGAAGTTTACTGTATAATAATGCAATTAATGGTATTGATAATCCGTGTATTTTTTTATATCTATTAAAATAAAATGGTATATCTAAAAATAATGTGTAAGTACCTAATTGAGTTTGTTTTACTATTAATTTTAGATCTTGACCAATCATCTTAGCTCCAGCTCTTCTCATTTCAGGAGGTAACATTAATTCATGCATTATATTGATAGCATTATCTTCAACTCTTTCAATAATTTCTCCTCCTATGTATAATTCAAAATAATTTGAAATATAAATTCCTAATTTCTCTATCCAACTTACAACAGCATTTGCAGGTCGATTATTTATTTGATAAACTAAATCATTTACATAATAATAATTTTTAATTTCATTATTTGTTTGTTGTATTTTTGCTAATGTATTATTATATATTAGTATTTTTTCATCATAAAGATTATCTTTCTTATTGTTAATATCAATAACACTATTTAAAATTAATACATTTGAATCTCCTCCTCCTGCATAAATAGCATAATTATAAGTTTCAATTTGATAATTTACATAATTTGGTATAGTTGGAAGAGGTGTATTGTTTAAAATCGGATTAGTTAAATTTAATTTATCATAATATAGGTATCCATTAACAGATACATTAAAAAATAAATTAACAAGATCAGAAAAACTATATAATCGATCACTCGTATTTAATGGTATAACACTTGTTTTTTCTAATAATTTTGGTAATTTTTGATAATATATATTTGCATTATTACCAAAATTTGCTTCAGCATTCATTAAAGTGTAATTAATGTAATTTGTATCATATTTAAGAGGATTTAGTACAAATTCAAATGAATCTTTAATAGTAAAATAATTCGTGTAGTTATTTACTGCAGAAATATAATGATTATAGTTATTTAATAATACAGGATCAATAAAAATATTTCCATTAATTATTGAAAAATCATTTTGATTTATTGATATGTCATAATTAAAAACTGTGTTAAATACTAAAGTTGATATATCATTTAATACATCACTGAAATATAAATAATTTACTATTGGAACAATATCTAGATTATAAACATTTGATGTAATATCGCTATAAAAATTTCTTAACTCTAAATAAACTGTATCATATATATTTGAATATGTTGAATCAAAGTATTGTGTGTGACTTATATTTATATTACCATTGGCCACATTATAAGTGTATAATTTAGGTAGATAATCAAATGGAAAATAATAATATTCAACATAATCTTCATTATTTATTTTTGTTTTAAATTTCCATTTTGTTGCCAAATACAGATTAATATCATTTTTATCATCTTGAGATAATACATTGTCAAATATTAATATTTCAAAAATATTTCCAATAATAGATTCTGCTATATTATTTGCTATATCTAAATATCCAGGTAATATACTCATAGTAACATTTCCTGTTAATCCATATGTAGTTTCTTGTAATTCATTTAAAGTTTGATATCCATTAAAAAAACCATTTATATATTCTCCATCAACTCTCTCAAAGGATAATATATTTCTACCAGTACCATTTATTCCAATATAATTTTCATAATTAAATGAATAATCATCATATAAATAATCTCCAAATGGTCCATCTGTCCATAAAGTTGGTCCTTGAATTACACCAGGTTGATATACATTGCCATTATCAAAATATGTGTAGTAACCTCCTGTAGTAGCAGTATCAGTAACAATAAACACCGTAGAAGTAGTATTCAGTTTTATTGATGTTTTTAAATATTTACTCCCATTAAAATATATACCACCACTAGAATTCCATGATGGTCTTAATCCTAAACTATTTTGATATAATTGATATCCATAATTATTAATAGCTTTATTATTCCATTTACCAACAGGATCACCATTAAATATTACATTTGCAGATCCTCCATTTGTTTGATATATATTTGAACTATCACTCGAATCAAACCAACCAACGAGTGATGAAATATTTAATGGACTAAAGTTATTATTACCTTGATAATATTTTTGAATAGCAAAAGTTTTATTCTGCATATTAATATCAATTTCACTGATTAGATTTCCATTATAAGATAAATTATTAATACTAGTTACTTGAATATTATTATTATTTGTATCTAGCATAAATGTATTCGTTATTTCATTTGAATTTTTTATTTGATTGTAGTAGTATAATAATATATTCTTTTTAATATCTCTAATATCATTCATATTAATCTTTAAATTTCCTGCAGCTGAATCAATATAAAATACACTTGTATAAACATTTGGATCCATAAGAATACTGTTAGATAAATTATTATAATCATCATTGGTAACAACTATATTACCAAAAAAGGAAAAGGCATCAGAAATATTCATATTTGCTAAATATTGATTTTGTTGCGAATAATTTATTACACTTGGATCTGTATTATTTACATTACAAAATTGGTAATATTTATTATTATAATTTGTTAGATCAATTAAATGTTGGAAGTTTTGATCATTAAATGCATCTTTTATACTGTAGATAATTGCAAAATTTTCAGAATAATAATGATTCTTTATAATAGATGGTATTTTATAACTTTGATGAACATTAAATAAATCATAATAGTTTGCATCGTAAGAACTATATATGTAATATTGAACTAGTTTATCATAATCTGAATTTTGTTTATATGAATTATAAGTTGTATTATTAGATGGGAGTGAAATTAAATCAAAAATATTTTTATAAGAAATACTTACAATTTCAGATTCTTCAGAAACTTGTTTCCCCCTCAATAAAAGATAAAAATATTCACTAACTAATGTTCTATACAATGTATCATATGTTCCCGCATCAAAATAATTTGTATTAATACTAGATATATCATTAAAGTTGGCTCTCATTTTTCCATCTAATAAATATAAATCAAATAATAAATACATTATGATATATCGAAACATAATAGGATTAATATTTTCTGTCTGACTATTTAATGAACTTAAATTATAATTAGAATCATAATATGCATATCTATTTATGATTGGAATATTTAATGGATCAGTATTTCCATTAGAAAAAAATGTAAGTTCGCCAAATGAAGTTAAACTAAATGGATCCTTATAAGAAAATTGTTCAGAACCAGTGTCTGAATTCCTTATATAATTTGAATATACAATGTTATTTCCTAAAAAATCTGTTATGTACGATATATTAACATTCGAAAGTGGATTACGATTCACAATAAATCCTCCTGTACTTATAGACATTGTAACATCTAAGATTTTTAAAACTTCAGTGTAAAATATAGCATTACTAGTTAATCTATCAATATTATAATTATATACATTAAAATTATTATCTAATTTTTGTAATGAACTTATATTTGCTACTGCTTCTGTAGGAATATTATAGTTATAATATTTATTAACTTGTCCAATAAAAACAGGATTATAAAATCGAATATCTGTATTTTCTAAAGCATAAAAAGGTTTAAGATAATCTAAATCAGAATCATTCGTACCTTCAACATCACTGAAAAAATATGATTGAATTCTGCGTAATTGATATTCATATGTTTTTGAAAAATTTTCATATATATTAGTATCTAATAGAGGTAAATTATACATATAAATATTACTAATATTTGGAGATACGGAAAATTGGTTAGTTAAACTGGGTGTAATATTAAATATATAATCTTGTTTGGAATCTATATTGTAATTAAAAAGTTGACGAGTATATGCAGTAAATTGATCCATTGAAGATAATGTTGGTTCATATGATCCAGATTTTATGTTGATGGATTTAATTCTGTCATTGATAGTATTCAATTCGATATCATCATTTAGATTTAATAGCTGTGAATTATTAGTATATAATTTATATTCATTTTTAAATATATTTTGACTATTTGATAGATATGTTTTGATTTGTATTATTTGTTCAGGATCAATAATAATTTTTCCATAAATATTTCGAGTATTAACTAATTTGTAAATATCAGCACTTGTATAAGTTAAAGCTAATATATCTGATGTATTTTTTAATGAAGAACCAATTAAAATAGTATTATTTATACTTGTTAGATAATTAAAATAATTTTGTACATCAGTGTCAAAAGAAGTTAATAAATTATTATATTCATAAGAATCTCTATATAAATTAATAGAATTATACATGGTATCTGGTATAAAATATTGTAATGTATAATCATTTATACCAGCTTTTGTATAACTAGTATAATTTGGAATATATAAATTATTATATAATTGTTGGCCAGTTATTGTTGTATCATTTTCTAATAAAAATCGTAATGAAGTAATGTTATCAATATTATCATTGAAATACATAATTAAACGTTTTACATCTTGTGTATAAATATTGCATGTATCAATTAAATATTGATTTACATTTGTTGATGGAATTCTATATGAATTATAAGTAACTAAATCATTTAATTGAGTATTTAATGTATTTTGATTATATTGTAAAATATTATCAGTAGTAGAAGAATATGTAATTACATTTCCATAATAAAGTGATGTAGAATTAAATTTAATTTGACCAATCGATCCACCTGAAATAGTAGTAAGATCTGCTACTCCTGAGTAAAATCCAAGCACATTAACAATAACATTATCAATATCAGAGTAAGTAAAATCAGTATAATTTTTAATTTCTAAATTAATATTACCATAAATTTGAGCTGATATTTGATTTTCAATATATCCTAAATTTAAATATGAATAATATAAGTGAGGATTCATTTTATATTGATAAGTGTTAAAAGCAAATATATCTGGAGTTGTATAACTTAAATAGGATACAGTAGCAGATGCTTCTCTAAATGGAAG
>Ga0214921_10006911_pt1 | contig 15305 bp, 11 predicted proteins | sample LL1505_MetaG_FD_177992 | JGI IMG/M metagenome (GOLD analysis project Ga0214921, IMG submission 177992) | Freshwater microbial communities from Lake Lanier, Atlanta, Georgia, United States - LL-1505 | ecosystem: Environmental > Aquatic > Freshwater > Lake | place: USA: Georgia | collected...
AAATGCTCTTTTTTGTACATAATAAGTGGCGTATGGAAAACTCACATAACGCGCTTGAGTTGCAGGATCAATATAACTCATTCCGCCAGCGTGGTCTTTGTGTAAATGACTCATAAACACTTTGGTCACTGAACTTGGATTGATTCCGTTTGCCATCAAATTATCATGAATTTGTAAAACTCCTTGAGCATTCATATACCCTAATCCAGTATCTAATAAAATGATATCCTTTTCTGTAATGACTACAAATGGCTGAATCTCCACAAGAATACTTCCCTTGGGACGGTTTTGAATTTGCGCACTTTGGGTATCAAAAGGAATAAAAACCTTGGTTTGATCAATGCTAAAACTGCCTTCTGATAATGGATAAATACGCATATTGTAAAAATACAATTATCGAAGCACCATTTGTCTATCTGCGTCTAATCTTAGTAAAATAAATACTAAAGTCGTAAAAGTAAGTAAGGAGGAACCGCCATAACTAATCAATGGCAATGGGATGCCTACAACAGGAAATAGTCCAATGGTCATGCTGATATTCACTGCAATGTGAAAAAAGAAGATTCCTACAACGCTATAAGCATACACCCTAGAAAATGTACTTCTTTGTCTTTCTGCAATACGGATTAATCTAAACAAGAAAAATAAGTAGAGCGCTAAAAATGTAAAAGTACCAACAAACCCAAAAGCTTCTCCGATAGAGGTAAAAATAAAATCTGTATTTTGTTCAGGAACATATTTGCCCCTAGTTTGCGTCCCTTTTAAAAAGCCTCTTCCCCAAAATCCTCCAGAGCCTATGGCAATCTTGCTTTGTTTGACGTTGTAGTCGTCAGGCTTTCTGCTTTTTTTTCCGCTTTCAACAAAACTAGCTGCTGCTTTTTTATTCAAACTACAATCATATTCCTTTCCAACCATGCTATAAATTCTTGTTGTTTGATAACACTCAAATACATTGTTAAAAATATAAGGCACAGCAAAGCGAACGGTACCTACACAAATCACCCAAATACTTGCTATAATCACAAGGAGTTGCTTATTGCGTTTTAATCGCTTACCCAAATACAATAAAAGGAGTCCTGCAATGACTGTTAAAATGATGGCTAGAAGGGTTGGATCTAGTAACAAGGTTGCTATGACAAGTATTGCAAATGATAATAAAATAATGAGTATAACAGGGGGTAGGCCTTCTCTGTACATGGCAAATATAAAAGCGCTGTAGACTAAAGCCAATCCTAATTCATGTTGACCAATAGATAATATTGCTGGCAATGCAATCATCACCCCAGCAATTAAATGGGATTGAAGTTTTGAAAAATCCGTTTCTGGTCTTGAGATAAATTTAGCTAAAGCAAGGGCTGTAAAAATTTTACACAATTCAGCAGGTTGTAAATTAAATCCTCCAGCAATAGGTATCCAGCTTTTGGATCCATTGATTTCTTTGCCAATGACAAAGGTAGCCAACATTAAAAGTAGACCACTTGCAAAAAGGATATTGGCCAATGCAGTAAAAACCTTACTATCCATTAATAAAATAAATATGCCAACAAATGCACAAAAAATTAAAAAAAAGAATTGTTTACTATAGCTTGTTTTGCCACTTATAAAACTTGTAGCCCAATCGTTATTGGGGTTATATTCAACCATAAAAATGGACAAAATACCTATACATGCCATGAGCAGATATAAAATGATCACAGCAAGGTCTGTTCCTTTAGAAAAATTATTATCGTAGTTAGATGCCATATTTTATGGATTGAGCCTTTTCTTTTTATCTGTATTTGGAAGCAAGCTATCCTTATTTGTTTTATCTGTATTTGGCAATGGGGCTGGAGGGGTGGTATCTTTTGCTTTTGTTTTCACCACACCTTCGGCTAACATCTCCATATCCCAAACATCTGATAATTCATCGATATTATACTCGATAGGCGTAAGATAAGCAGACTTGTTATGTTGCACATACCAATTTTTAATCGCTTGTGGCATTAAGTCAACTTGAGCTAAATTATCTGCTTTCAATTTACTTTCGGTACTAAGTGTATCATTTAAATATTGCTCCATCAATAATCCACCAATAGGTCCAGCCCATGTCGCTCCATAGCCTGCATTTTCTACAATCACTGCAACGGCAATTTTGGGATTGTCTTTTGGTGCAAAACAAACAAATAGTGAGTGGTTTTTTCCGTGAGGATTTTGTGCTGTACCTGTTTTAGCACAGTATTCGTGACCTGGTACTTTAATGAATGCGGCGGTTCCATAAACTGTGACATCATGCATGCCTTCTTTAATAACATCAAAATAGGTCTTTGGAATTTTAGTGACTTTTTGTTTGGTTCTAAATGGGGCTAATTGCGCTGCTTCCTCTTCGGTTTCAGATTCTATGCTGTCTACAAAATGAGGTGTATAATAATAGCCTTCATTGGCAATGAAAGCCATAGAATTAGCAAGTTGTAAAGGCGTTGCAGTCATTCTATCTTGCCCAATTCCAAGGGTGAGCATATAACAGCTATTCCAGTACCTTGGATTTCCAAAGTCTTTATTGTACTGCGCCGTGTCAGGAATATTGGCTTTGTTTTCACTTGGTAAGTCCACGCCAAGTTTTCTTCCAAATCCAAATGCATTCATGTATTCTTTCCATTTCACATAACCTGCTTTAGCAGAGTTGTATTTTGGGTTGTCAATGGCCATTCTAAATACCTGTAAAAAATAAGAATTACAAGAATAAGCTAAAGCCAATTGTAAATTAGCTGCGTGTCCTGCATTATGGTGTTCACATTTTCTTGGATCACCACAAGCACCGTAAAATCCAAAACAATTGTAGCCATAATTTGGAGTAATCAAACCCTCGTCCAATGCAATCAATGCGCCTAATGGTTTAAAGGTGGAACCAGGTGGATATTGTCCTTTAATAGCACGATTGTAAATAGGTCTAGCCGTATCTAAAAGCAACCTGCCAATTGTTTTTCTTCTTTGACTGCCTGTTAATAAATTGGGATTGTAGCCTGGACTGGAAGCCATCGCAATCACACCTCCTGTCTTAGGATTGATGGCAACGGCGCTTCCAATTTTATTTTGTAATAATTTTTCTGCAAGTTGTTGCACTTGTACATCCATACTGGTATATAAATTTTTCCCAGCAATGGCAACTGTATCAAATTCTCCTTTTTCATATTGGCCTTGTATCTTGCCTTTATTGTCTCTTAAAAAACGCTTCACACCTCTTTGTCCCATCAACACAGTTTCGTAACTTTTTTCTAATCCCATAATACCTGTGTAATCCCCCATCTCATATCCTTCTGATTCATGCTCCTTTAAAAATTTGGCATCTACTTCTGCCACATAACCCAACACATGCGCTGCTGTATTGTATGGATAGTTTCGGATGGAACGTTCCGATAAGGAGAAGCCAGGAAAACGGTACAAGTTTTCATTTAATTGTGCATAAATTTCAGGGGTTAAAAAAGGTTCAAAGACGCTGGCCTTGACTCTTGTATTTTTAATAATTGCGTCAATAACTCTTTTGCTATATTCTTCTTTATCGATATGTAATATTTCACATAATGCAGCAGTATCAACGCCTTTGGCCTCATTAGGGATGATCACTAAGTCGTAGCTAATGGTATTTTCTAGTAGGGCTCTCTTTTTTCTGTCGTAGATGATACCACGATCTGGGTAAATGATTTTTCTAAAAATAGCATTATTGTCTGCAGCTAATTTATATTTATTCGATACAACTTGTAGACTCACCAATTGTGCTATCAATAGGAAAAAAATAGTACCAATAATAATTTGAATAACACCGCCTCGATTCTGATTGTACACTGACATAGCTTATCTTTTTAGCTTCCTTCTGTTAAGTAAAAGCTCTACCAGTAAAATTAACAGCATACTCATTAGGCTTGTAAAAAATACTTTTCCAATGAAATAGCTAAAGTTGCCAAATTGCAACCACTCTAATAAAACTAAATAAAAGTGGTGTATAAACGTGAGTGAAAATATATAAAATGTAAAAGGTCCCCATCCCATGGTGGCGATACTTGGTTCCTTGGTTAATTCCTCGGATGCTTCTTGTGCTAAAAGAAGGTTTAAAATAGTTGGTCTAAGGTATCCAATCAAAGTCGCTGCCGCGGCATGAAGTCCTGGGGTATTCGTAAACATATCTAAGGCATAGCCTAAAGCAAATCCCAATAAGGTAGTCGCTATTCTGCTAGTGCCAAATGGCAACCAAAGGATAAAAATAAAATATAAATAAGGTGTAATGAATTGATGGATAGGCGGAATCTCATTCAAAATGATAATCTGTATCAATAAGAATAAAATGAACCTAGCTATATTTTTTAAAAGATTATTCATTGCCTTCCCCCTTTTGTTCCACATCAGTTTGCGCTTCCATTCTTTTATTTTGAACTAGATACACATATTCTAAATTGTAAAAGTTAGTGGCAGATTTAATATTCAAAGTCAAGAAATTACTAGAAGGGTCCTTGATAATACTCGTCACTCGACCTATCATCAATTGTGCTGGGAAGCTAGATGAGTAGGGGCTTGTTAATACGGTGTCACCTATTTTTGGTAAAGCACTTTTTGAAATATTTTTTAAAGACAGTATTTCTGGACTGTTTCCATCCCATTCTATACTACCAGCAATACGATCTCTTTTTAACATGGCACTTACTTTGCTATTGCGATGCAGTAAGCTCATGATTTTACTATAATGATCATTTACTTCCACAACGACGCCTACAATCGATCCATCAGGACTGATCACTGCCATATCTTTTTTGACACCTTCTAAGGCACCACGTTCAATTGTGATATAATTTTTTTGAAGCGTAAAACTATTTCCAACCACTTTAGCTGGATAGTAAAAGAATTTTCTTATTTTTTCTAAACTGTCTTTTCTTAAAATCAAGGTGCCAGATTTTACACTGGTATCATAAGGCACAAAATTTTGGGCCAGTTCATTTCTTAGTGCCACGTTTTCTGCTACTAATTTTGCGTTCGTTGCTTTTAAATCAAAAAAGTATGCCCATTCGTTGTAGTAAGAATTTACTTTGCCAGCAACGGCGTTGTTCCAATTGCCAAAATAGGTCTGGTGCGATTTACTGTAAGAAGACAACATGACCAATGATACAATTTGGAGTATCAGGAAGCTAAAAAAAGTATAGTTCTGGCGTATAAAGCCAATGATATTCTTCATTATTTATTATCTCATAATAAATGGAAAACGTTGGTAGTTTTTCAATGCAATACCTGTCCCGCGAACAACACTCTTTAAAGGATCGTCTGCTACATGAACTGGTAATTTAATTTTTGCACTCAATCTTTTATCCAAACCTCTTAAAAGTGAACCACCACCTGTAATATATAAACCTCTACGATAGATGTCTGCAGCAAGTTCTGGAGGTGTGGTCTCTAAAGCTTTTAAGATGGCTTCTTCGATTTTGAATATACTTTTATCCAATGCTTCTGCCACTTCTTGGTAAGAAACCATGATTTGTTTTGGGATACCTGTTACCAAGTCTCTTCCATTGACTGGCATATCATCTGGTGGGTTATCTAAATCTTTTAATGCAGCACCCACATGTATTTTAATTTGTTCAGCAGTTCGCTCTCCAATTAATAAACTATGGTAACGTCTTAATGCTTCCATAATATCGGCTGTAAATTCATCACCAGCTACACGAATACTTTGATCACAAACAATACCCGCTAATGCAATCACGGTAATACCTGTTGTACCACCTCCAATATCAATAATCATATTACCTACTGGCTCTTCTACATCAATACCAATACCCAATGCAGCAGCCATTGGTTCGTGAATCATGTATACTTCCTTTGCGCCAGCTTGTTCAGCACTGTCACGCACGGCTCTTTTTTCTACTTCAGTAATAGACGATGGAATACAAATGACCATTCTCCAACTTGGAGGAAACAATGGTTTTTTTGGATAAATCATTTTCATCAACTCACGAATCATCAATTCAGCTGCGTTGAAGTCGGCGATAACCCCATCCTTTAATGGACGAACTGTTTTAATACTTTCATGTGTTTTTTCGTGCATCAACAATGCCTTTTTCCCAACACCTAAAACCTCTTTCATATTATTCCTGTTTAAGGCAATAATAGATGGTTCATTGACTACGACTTCGTCATTGTGTATGATCAGTGTATTTGCAGTGCCCAAGTCCATTGCAATTTCTTGGGTGAAAAAGTTAAATAAGCCCATATTCGTTCAGTATTTTACGTTCATTGGAATAATGCAAAAATCATCTAAAATCCTTGAACTACAAAGCTTTTTAAAAAATGAACTAGAATAATTATCAACAAGGAGTAGCATCAAAGTTTAGCCCCTGAATTCGTAACCAATATCCTTTCTAAAATTCATGCCTTCAAATTCAATTAGACCCAATGCATTTTTTGCGGTATCGACTGCTTCTGAAATGGTATTGCCTTGTGCAGTAATTGTTAAAACCCTACCTCCACTGGTCACAATTGCATCTTCTTTAAACCCAGTCCCAGCTTGAAATAGCGTTGTTTTGGTCTGTTGACTTACAAGTTCAATGCCATGAATAGCAAATCCTTTTTTGTAATCGCCAGGATAGCCTCCACTCACCGCCATCACGGTGGCAAAAGCACCTTCATTGTATTCAATATTTACATCTTCCAAAGTGCCATTATCCGTGGCAGCTAAAATACTCACTAAGTCGGTTTGTAATCGGGGTAGAATGACTTCAGTTTCAGGGTCTCCTAAACGACAATTGTATTCTATGACAGAAGGTTCACCGTTGCAGTTCATTAAGCCAAAAAAGACAAACCCTTTGTAGACCAATCCTTCCTTAGCAATGCCTTGGATAGTAGGGCGCACAATCTTTTCTTCCACTTTTGCCATAAAGTCATCGTCCATAAAAGGCACCGGACTTACACAACCCATTCCTCCTGTATTGAGTCCTGTATCTCCTTCTCCTATTCGTTTGTAGTCCTTTGCGTGGCCTATAATTTGGTAGCTTTTCCCATCTGTTAAAGCAAAAACGCTTACTTCTATTCCAGTCAAAAATTCCTCAATCACCACTCTAGCACTAGCTGTGCCAAATTGCTTATGCTGCAACATGGATTCAAAGCTGTCTAATGCTTCTTGGTGGGAACTGGCAATGATCACACCCTTACCAGCAGCAAGTCCGTCTGCTTTTAATACAATTGGCAGGCTATGTGCAGCAATATATTGTTTCCCTTCTTCGTAGTTAACCATCGTGAATTCGGCATATCCAGCTGTGGGAATCTGGTGCCTTTGCATAAAATGCTTGCTAAATGCTTTACTACCTTCCAATTGTGCTGCGGCTGCAGAAGGCCCAATCACATTGATGGCTTGAGTCGCGGGATCGTTTGCAAAAAAATCAAAAATGCCTTTTACAAGTGGTTCTTCTGGTCCAACAATCATCATATCAATTTGATGGATGATGGCCGCTTGCTTCAATCCCTCAAAATCGTCAATAGCGATAGGTAAATTGGTGCCAATGCCAGCTGTACCTGGGTTACCTGGAGCAATATATAAGTGATCACAATGGTAACTTTGAGCGACTTTCCAAGCCAAAGCATGTTCTCTTCCGCCAGAACCAATAAGTAAAATATTCATAATTAAGGTGATTGCAGCACGAAAGTAAAATTTATTGAAGGGATTTTATTATTTTGTACCAATTAAATAAACGTTTTATTATGTCAGCAGTAGCAGAAAAACATCCAAAAGGACTCTATGTCTTGTTTGCAACGGAAATGTGGGAGCGCTTTAACTATTATGGTATGCGTGCCATTTTGGTCCTGTTTTTAGTAAAAGCAATGGCTTTTAATCAAAATGATGCGTCTCAAGTATATGGTAGTTATACAGGCTTGGTTTACTTAACGCCTTTATTGGGGGGCTACATTGCAGACAGGTATTGGGGTAATAAACGCTCTATTATTGCAGGAGGATTGGTCATGGCCATTGGTGAATTTATCTTGTTTTTTTGCGGCCACTTTTATGACAACGCTGCATTGGCCATGCCACTTTTTTATACCGGATTGGGTTGTATGATTGCTGGCAATGGTTTTTTTAAGCCAAATATCTCAAGCATGGTAGGACAGTTATATCAAAAAGGGGATTCAAAAATTGATGCTGCTTATACCATCTTTTATATGGGGATTAACACAGGCGGTGCACTCGGGCCAATTGTTTGTGGCTTTTTTGGAGATACAGGAAATAATGGAGATTTCAAATGGGCCTTTTTAGCAGGAGGTGTCGCTATGCTTTTAAGTGTAGTGACTCAAATTCTATTTCAGAAAAAGCATTTGGTAGACGCAGAGGGTATGTCCATTGGTGATGCACCAAAAGATGCACCAAAAATTTTACAAAAAATTCCAGTCATGATAGGGTTGCTATTTTTATTGTCTCTTTTAACAATCGCCCTAGTCTATATTGATATTAAAGTAGTGAGTTATTTATTCTGGTTATTGATTGCTTGTATCTTATTAATTGCTTTTATTATCTTCTCAGATAAATCATTAGATGGCATTCAAAAAAAGAAAGTGGCCGTTTTGTTTACAGTGTCTTTCTTTGTGATCTTTTTCTGGAGTGCATTTGAGCAAGCAGGCGCCTCACTTACCTTTTTCGCCTCTGAAAATACACAGCGTGATTTAGGATTTTATGTGGTGCCAACTAGTTTCTTTCAATCTTTAAATTCCATATTTGTGGTAGCACTTGCGCCATTGGTAGCTTGGATTTGGATTAAATTAGGAAAAGCAAAAAGAGAACCCTCTTCTCCATTTAAAATGGCCATGGGTTTAATGCTATTGGCATTGGGTTATTTATGGATTGCGACGGGCGTAAATGGTGTAGGTACTGGTGTTAAAGTGAGTATGATTTGGTTGATAGGCATGTACATGATGCACACATTTGGTGAGCTTTGTTTGTCACCCATTGGACTTTCCTTATTCAATAAATTAGCACCACTTAAATTTGCTTCTTTATTAATGGCAGTATGGTTTACAGCCAATGCCTTTGCGAATAAATTAGCTGGTGTATTTAGTACATTGTATCCGGAAAATGGAAAAACAACTTCTTTTGCTGGCTATCAAATCACCAACCTGCATGAGTTCTTTATGTTCTTTGTATTCATGGCAGGGATTGCTTCTTTGATTCTTTTCTTTTTATCTAAGAAATTGAAAAGTTTAATGGAGCAATAGTTTTATTTAGACAACACCTTTAACTATTTCATCCACGACCGATGGATCAAGTAGGGTAGAAGTGTCGCCTAAATGATTCAATTCACCTTCTGCCACTTTTCTTAAAATGCGGCGCATGATTTTGCCTGATCTTGTTTTAGGTAAGCCAGTCACAAATTGAATTTTATCTGGCTTGGCGATTGGGCCTATGATTCTGGTCACCGTTTGCAGGATATCTTTACGAATCATCTCTGCCGTGCCATGGGTGTCTTGTGCATGTGATCCTGTGTAAATCACATAGGCATAAATACCTTGTCCTTTAATGTTGTGCGGATAACCCACTACAGCACTCTCTATCACGCCTGCGTGCATATTAATGGCATTTTCTACTTCTGCAGTACCAATCCTGTGCCCACTCACATTCAATACATCATCCACGCGTCCTGTAATTCTATATTGTCCTGCTTCGTTTCTGAATGCGCCATCTCCTGTAAAATATAAATTATTGTAAGTCGCAAAATAATTGGTCCTGCATCTTTCATGGTCGCCATAAGTTGTTCTGATAGCAGATGGCCACGCTTGTTTGATACATAAATTACCACGAACAATCCATGATTTTTCATCGGTATCGGTATGCACTACTACCTCTTCTTGCGCTGTCATCTCTTCTCCTTTGTCATCAACCAAAACGAGTTCGATGCCCGGCATGGGATAAGTGGCCCATCCTGCTTTTGCCGGTGTGATACCCGCCATATTGGAGATCATGATGCCGCCAGTTTCTGTTTGAAACCAAGTGTCCACAATGGGACATTTATTTTTGCCAATATGTTCGTTGTACCAATTCCATGCTTCCTCATTGATGGGTTCGCCAACCGTACCTAACACTTTTAAACTACTTAAATCATGACCTTGCACTGGTCCCAATCCAAAACCCATTAAGGAGCGAATGGCAGTTGGTGCAGTGTATAAAATATTGACTTTGAATTTGTCAATGATATTCCAAAATCTACCTGCATCTGGAAATGTTGGAATGCCCTCGAACATCATAGATGTGCCACCTGCACTTAGTGGAGCGTAAACAATATAACTATGCCCTGTAATCCAACCTATATCTGCAGTACAAAAGAATAAATCATTGGGATGATAATTAAATGTATTGACAAAAGTATAATTTGTATAGACCATATAGCCTGCCACACTATGCACTACACCTTTCGGTTTTCCAGTAGACCCCGAAGTGTATAAAATAAATAATGGGTCTTCTGCATCCATCACTTCTGCTGGAACAAATTTTGTACCCTGCGCTTCTACTTTTTTTATTTCATCCTCCCACCAAACATCTCTGCCTTGTAACATGGATACAGCAGTTCTAGTTCTTGTGCAAACAATGACACGCTCAACCGTTTTATTGCCAATTAAAGCATCGTCAATTACGGCTTTTAAAGGGATGTCTTTTGCACCTCTAAAAGCACCATCACAAGTAATGATAAAATTGGCTTTTGCATCGTCTAATCTGTCAGCAATACTTTGTGCAGAGAAGCCACCAAAAATCACACTATGAATGGCGCCTATTCTGGCACATGCCAAGACTGCAATCGCTAATTCGGGAATCATACCCATATAAATACAAATACGATCCCCTTTTTTCACACCATTATTATATAAGACTTGTGCAAACTGACATACTTTTAAATGCAGTTGATGATAAGTAAGAACACGGTGTTGTTCTTTAGGATCATTGGGTTCCCAAATAATGGCAGGCTTATCTCCCATAGTCCCCAAATGCCTATCCAAACAGTTTTCAGTAATATTTAATTGTCCACCCACAAACCATTTTATGGAAGGGTCTTTGAAATTCCAATCACTTACTTTGTCCCATTTTTTATGCCATGTAAAATGCGCGGCAACCTCTCCCCAAAACGCATCCGGATTCTGAATACTTTTTTGGTAGGCTTCGTGGTAGCCTGCAAGGTCTTTGATTTGATATGGATATGACATAGGTCAGATTTAAAATTAGTCTTCCAAATTTACATTTTTTAAGTTGATTGATTTAACTTGAATGGCAGCAATTAAATAATTAAAATATGAGTTTGGACAAAAAGCCTAGTAAAATCATTTTGGTGATTGGTGCATCTTCTGTTGGCACTTTAATTGAATGGTATGACTTTTACATTTTTGGCATGTTGGCCACTATTATTTCTAAACAGTTCTTCCCTTCAGATGCAGGCACTTCGGCACTTTTAAGCACACTGGCTATTTTTGCTGCAGGTTTTATTGTTCGACCATTTGGTGCACTGGTCTTTGGAAGATTAGGAGACATTATTGGACGAAAGTATACTTTTTTACTGACCTTAGTTTTGATGGGTGGTTCTACTTTTGCCATTGGTTTAGTGCCAGGTTTTACAACCATTGGGTGGGCAGCGCCCATCTTAGTGTTGATGTTGAGATTGGTACAAGGATTGGCATTGGGTGGAGAATATGGTGGTGCTGCCACTTATGTTGCAGAACACGCACCAGCAAATAGAAGAGGTTTTTGGACAAGCTGGATTCAGACAACAGCCACCTTAGGATTATTTTTAGCATTGGGGGTGATTATATTGATTAGATCCAATCAAGGTGTGGAAGCATTTAGCGCAGAGTGGGGTGGATGGAGGTATCCATTTTGGTTATCGATCATTTTAGTGGCAGTGTCCATTATCATTAGAATGAAAATGAGTGAATCACCCATGTTCACTAAATTAAAAGCAGAAGGCAAAACTTCAACCAATCCTTTGAAAGAAAGTTTTGGACGTAAAGCCAATTTTAAAATGGTTTTATTGGCCTTGTTTGGTGCAGTGATGGGACAGGGCGTAATTTGGTATACTGGGCAATTTTATGCACAAAGTTTTATTGAGACCGTCTGTAAAGTTGAATTTGTACAGTCCAGAAATTTAATGTTGTGGGCTATTTTATTTGCCACGCCTTTCTTTGTGGTATTTGGTTATTTGAGTGATCGAATTGGAAGAAAATGGATCATGATGTTGGGCATGCTTGCAGGCATCATCACTTACAGGCCCATCTATCAATATTTTTTAGATACCACCAATGCAAAAAATAGAATCGAAAAAATTGATTTAGCACATACTGTTGTTTCAGAAAAATTAGCAAGTATCGATGTGAAAGATGGCACAAAATTATATCTGGTGCAAAAATATGACACAGCGTATACAGATGGGGCTGTGTTTAGTTATACCAAAACAGACACTTTACATTTAACGAACAGGTTGGAGGATCCAAGTGTTGGGAGCATTCAATATACTCAAGTCAATACAATCAATCCAACAAAAGTAGACACTATTCAAGTGAAATTAAAACCTGCAAAAGGCATGTTGTTGGATGCCACTAAAATGGCGGAAGTCAATATTGCTGCTGCCTCTCTAAAACCAAATGTATTGGTTGAAAAAACATTGGATAATACAACTTATTGGAATTTAATCTGGTTGGTTTTTGTACAGATCCTTTATGTGACGATGGTGTATGGTCCAATTGCCGCATTCTTGGTGGAATTATTTCCTACTAAAATTCGGTACACCTCCATGTCATTGCCTTATCATATTGGCAATGGGGTATTTGGTGGCTTGGTGCCTTTTTTGGGTACCTTGATTGTGGAGTTTACAAAAACTGCAGACAATCCTGTAGGTGATCCGCTTGCTGGACTATGGTATCCAATTGGGGTAGCATCTCTTTGCTTATTGATTGGGGTGATTTATTTAACAAATAAGGTAGACAAGGAAGTAATGGATGAATCAAAAAAATGAATATGAATACAATCAAAAAAATACTAGGGTTGGTTTGGATGTTATTGGCACCAGCCATCATTTGTTTTTTAGTATCTCAGGCCATTCAAAAAATAGCGACTGCCGGTGCTTTGACTAAATCTAATGTGACTTTACAGTGGGGGATCATCCTAACCATCTTTACGCCCATTTGTATCGGATTCTTTATTTTTGGCTTTTATGCTTTTAAAGGAGCATACGATCAATTGCCTGCAAGTTCTAAAGATCTAGAATAATGCTTTACTTTTGAGCATGTCATTGAACGTACGAGCCATATCTAAAAAGTTTGATCAATTCCAAGCAGTGGAATCCTTGAGTTTTGACATACAACCAGGAGAGATTGTTGGATTTCTTGGACCCAATGGTGCAGGGAAAAGCACCACTTTAAAAATGATTGCTGGTTGTCTTAGCCCTGATACCGGTTCTATTCAGTTATCAGGCGTGGATGTACAAAAAGACGAAGTGGCTTTTAAAAAAAAGATAGGTTATTTACCAGAGTCCAATCCCTTGTATGAAGATTTATATGTTGTTGAGTATTTAAACTTCTTAGCTTCTGTACATGGCATTCCCTCTCCAACTCAAAGCATACAAGAGGTGATTGAACAAACTGGATTACGATCCATGCAGCATAAAAAAATCGGGTTCTTGTCCAAAGGATTTAAGCAAAGAGTGGGCATTGCTGCAGCAATATTACATAGGCCTGAATTGATTTTACTAGATGAGCCTACTGCAGGTTTGGATCCAAATCAGTTGATTGAAATTAGAAGCTTGATCCAATCGCTCAGTAAAAATGCCATGATTTTATTTTCATCCCATATTTTACAAGAAGTAGCTGCCATTTCAGACAGGGTATTGGTTATGCACCAGGGGAGATTAGTGGCTGATGCATCCATTGAATCGCTGACCCAATCAACAAGTTTAGAAGAAATCTTTAAATCGCTGACGCATTAAAAAAAATGGGTGTAAATTGCGCAAACAAACAGTATACAATTTTTTAGAAAATAAATGATCCAATTATGAGTTACATTATCGAAGTACATGCAAGACAGATTTTAGATAGTAGAGGAAACCCAACCGTTGAGGTGGATGTTTTAACCGACGACGGCGCAATGGGTCGTGCTGCTGTTCCAAGTGGTGCAAGTACTGGAATTCACGAAGCTGCTGAATTAAGAGATAATGATAAAAAGAAATATTTAGGTAAAGGTGTTTTGAAAGCAGTTAAAAACGTCAATACAGCTATTGCTGATGCATTGATTGGTTTTGATATTTCATCTCAGGCTGCAATCGATCAGGTGATGATTGATTTAGATGGCACGCCAAATAAGAGCAAATTAGGTGCAAATGCTATTTTAGCAGTAAGTATGGCAGTGGCAAAAGCAGCGGCAGAGGAAGCGAATTTGCCTTTGTACAGATATATTGGCGGCACGAATGCAAGAACATTGCCAATGCCAATGATGAACATTTTAAATGGAGGCGCACACGCTGACAATAAAATTGATTTCCAAGAGTTCATGATCATGCCTGTTGGCGCGCCTAGCTTTAGCGAAGGTTTACGTTGGGGGGTAGAGATTTTCCATCAATTAAAAAGTACATTAAAGAAAAAAGGATATAGTACCAATGTAGGTGATGAGGGCGGATTCGCTCCAAATATTCAAAGCAACGAAGAAGCCATTGAAACAGTTTTAGAAGCCATACAGTCTGCGGGGTACAAAACAGGAACTCAAATTGCCATTGCAATGGATGCTGCAAATAGTGAATTGTGGGATGCGAAGAAAAAGAAATATGTGTTCCATAAAAGTTCTGGAAAAGAAATGAGTTCAGACCAATTGGTGAAATACTGGGAGAGCTGGGTGAAAAAATATCCAATCATATCTATCGAGGATGGAATGGCAGAAGATGATTGGGCTGGCTGGAAGAATTTGACAGACACCATCGGAAGTAAGTGTCAATTGGTAGGCGATGATTTATTTGTTACAAACGTAAATCGTTTACAAACTGGTATTGACAAAAAAATTGCGAATGGGTTGTTAGTTAAAGTAAATCAAATTGGTACTTTGACTGAAACCATCAACGCGGTGAGCTTGGCACAAAATAATGGCTACAACACGGTGATGTCACACCGAAGTGGTGAGACAGAAGACAATACCATTGCAGATTTAGCAGTAGCATTGAACTGTGGTCAAATTAAGACAGGTTCCGCATCACGTTCCGATCGTATGGCTAAATACAATCAATTGATCCGTATCGAAGAGCAATTAGGCGAAACTGCATTTTTCCCAACAAAGGGTAAATTGA
>Ga0214921_10006912_pt1 | contig 15301 bp, 15 predicted proteins | sample LL1505_MetaG_FD_177992 | JGI IMG/M metagenome (GOLD analysis project Ga0214921, IMG submission 177992) | Freshwater microbial communities from Lake Lanier, Atlanta, Georgia, United States - LL-1505 | ecosystem: Environmental > Aquatic > Freshwater > Lake | place: USA: Georgia | collected...
CTGCCATGTATGAACGTGTATCCGCTTCGAGGTTTTGCTCTAATACTTTAGCAACCGGTGATACGAAAGCGTAGGCCAACAAAATACCTAAGAAGGTACCAACCAGTGCGGCACCAATAAGCTTACCAAGTTCAGCAGGGGGAAGACCAATTGAACCCATGGTATGAACCACACCCATCACCGCAGCAACAATTCCGAACGCTGGTAAACCGTCACCGACGTTTGTAACAGAAGCAACTGGAATGTGACCTTCTTGATGATGAACGTCTAACTCTTGCTCCATCAAGCTCTCAATTTGGATAACGTCTAAGGAACCGCCCAGCATCATTCTTAAGTAATCCGTAATGAAATCTACCAAGTGGTGATCCTTGGTGACTGAAGGGTATTTCTCAAACAGAGGACTCGCCTCTGGTTCTTCAATATCACCCTCTAAAGACATCAAACCATCACGCTTAATCTTTTGCAAAATCTCAAACATTAAGCACAATAAATCTAAGTGCATCTGTTTAACGGATGATTTAGTTTTAAAGGCGCTCCCGAGAGCCGCAAAGGTCTTCTTCAGGTTAATGATGCTGTTTGAAGCAATCATGGTGCCAACAGCAGCGCCTACGATGGTCAACACTTCGGTAGGTTGCCATAAAACCATGATGTTTCCGCCATGGAGGGCGTAGCCCCCTAGGGCACAACCCATCGCGATAATCCAACCAATCGGAATATTCATACTTTTATTTCACCAAAAACTACAGTTTTGAAAACAAGGAGCTTTGTTGCAATCGTGCAAACATTGCCTGGGCAGCATTTAACAAAGTTTGTGACCGGGTATACGCAGCTGTGGCTTCAGCCAAATTGGTATCCAATAATGCCGATGTAGTAGCTGCCATTTCAGTACCAATAGTAGACATCGCCTCTTTGGATATATCAATCTGTGCTGCTATGCCGCCACTTCTTTGTTGTGCTGTCGTGATTCTATCAAATATGTCATTTAAGCCAGACTCTACTGTGCTAGCGGTCTTTGTAAGGGCTAAGCCAGTTGCCCGCTGATCCAAATAGGTTACAAAATCATTGATTTTTGTGTAAAGAGCCGACTGGGTAGGGTCTGCAGGGGTTCCACCATTAAAGGCGTCTGTAAATTGAACCCCCGAATTCACCGTAACATTCGGCTCAATTTGCACATTATTGATGGTCTCTGGAAAAATAAAATTTCCAGTAGCATCATTGGCTTTCATCTGGTCTCTAACCGTATCTCGAATTTGCTCTGCCTGAATCTTTAATGCCTTAAAGTTTGTATTATTTAAGGCTCCACTTTGTGACTGTACAAACCCCTGCTTGAGAACGATTAACTCATCAATAATGGTTCCCATTTGGGATTGGGCTATGGCATGTGAGCTGGCAACATAGTTTTGATTGGTTTTGTACATTTCCAAACGCGCCACGTCAAAGTCTAGTCGCACTCCACGTGATACGGCATACGGATTATCAGAGGCTTTGCTGTAATTCTTACCCGTGCTGATTTTTTTTTGCCATGCCATTGCATCAGCAAGGCTATTGTTCATTGACTGTACGCCAGCTTCTAAGATTTGATTTGACGAGACTCTCATAATTTATCCATTTCTAATTCATAATCGCTAGAAGCGAATTGAACATTTGATTACCAGACTGTAATATTTTAGTTGAGGCACTATATAACTGCTGGTACCTTAGTAAGTTTGCCGCTTCTTCGTCTAAATTAACCCCAGATATCTGATCACGTTGCTCTTTTAAGTTAGCAAGTACCACATCATCTGCTTTTTTAGCATTTTTCCAACTTGCAACCTGAACCCCAACATCAGTGACTAGATCAGCCACCAAATTCCCTAAAAAGCTACTTTTTAATTGCGCCGTATTCGCGTTCAATGAACTAATTTTTGGGGTAAGCACATTACCGCTGTTGTAATAAGAAAGTGGATCTGCTGGTGCTAGTGAAACGAAATTTTCTGCTATTAATTTATTGGTCGTAAATGCCGAATATCCGGAATAACCTTCTTTCCAAGTTGTAATAGATGGAAAGTCATTCATTGTTATGGTCGGTAAATTATTTGCCAATGATCCACTTGCAGTCAAATTACTTACACTTTCACTCGCTGTTGAACTTAAAAAAGTTACTAAGCTGTTTGTCGCGGTACCTGAACTCCACCCTGCGGCTGTTCCATTTGTAAATGTCCCACCTGCTGCAGCATTTAGGGTTTTAGCTGTATTTAAATTAGCCGCGGTATCCCCAGTATTAATATTTGCAAAAGCACTGCTTACTTGTGCCGCGGTTGCGCCACTAGTGCCAGCAGTAAATGTTAAGCCAGCAATTGTAAGAGTTTCTCCGGCCGCCATTGATCGAAACGCTACGCTGGCAGACGATGTCCCACTTGTAGTCAAATTAGTAACATTCTGATTAACCGATGAACTTGCGAAATTAACTAGATTATTTACTGCGCTACCTGAGCTCCAACCGGCAACAGACCCACTAGTAAACGTGCCCCCTGTATATCCAGCACCTGCTGCAGCGCTTAAATTCTTAGCAGTATTTATGTTTGTATGGCTATCTAGATTTACGATATTTGCAAAAGCACTACTTACTTGTGCCGCTGTTGCACCAGTGCCACCTGCAGTAAATGTTAAACCGGCAATCGTAAGAGTCTGACCAGCGCTTAAAGGCTTAAAATTTATCGATGCATTTTCATTCTGAGTTAGGGTTCCAAGACTGTCATAAAGATTCTTAACGTCTAATTCAGAATTAATACCAAATGAAGGTACCGCTATAGTCAGGTTACTTTCATCAAACTTGGTAAATGTATTTGACCCAACTTTAAATCCAAATAATGCGATTGGTGATCTGGAGCTATCCACAATACTTTCATTAGCTACTTTTACTAATGCAATTGCGGTGGTATTTAATCTTTGTTCTATCTTTGGTATAAAGTCATTTTTCAGTGTAAGTAAAGCTCCAGCTTGTCCGCCACTAACTTGCTGAATCGTTTGCGAGGCATTAATGGTGTTATTGGATTGTTTAAAGTTCACAGCCAAGCTATTCCCATCGCCATTAATGGATACTACATTTGCCATTCCTCTTTCAACGAGCGCTAACCCTCCTACCAATTGAGTAGCAGTACCATCTTTATTAATTAATGTTTGGCCACCAATCAACTTCTGGAGATTGGTCAAAATTCGATCGCGCTCATCTAATAAATCAGCTGATGGTGCGCTATTACCAGGAGTGTTGGCTTCAACAATTTGCTGATTAACCGCTGCTAAAGCCGGCAAATAGGTATTGATTTGTCTAACAGTATCATTTAACCCAGTATTACTATCGCTCTTAAGTTGATTTACCAAAGTCGTGATGCCAGTCATTCTCTGGGAAACGACATTGGCCGAACCCGTAATTGCTGCAGCTAAGGCTTTATTAGTAGGATCGGCAGCGTATTTACCCATCGTATTAAAAAATTCAGTAATCGCAGAACTCAATCCGGCAGATTTATCGGCAATGACACTATCAATCGTTGACACATATTGTGTCAGTGTTTCAGTATTTGAGGACTTAGCTTGCTGATTCAGTAACTGGGCGCCAATCAAAGATGAGTACTCACGGGTAAATCCCTCTACCGCAAAGCTACTGCCATTGAGCATTAGTGAATTTGGGGCAAGCGCATCCATAACGGTAGTGGCACTGCGACGTGAGAACCCCTCAACCGCTGTACCAGCAACGTTCTGTGATGTGACTAAGATACCCGCTTGGGCAATCTTGAGTGCCGCACTTGCCGATTCGTTAATAGAATAAATACCCATGTATTCTTTCTAAGCTCTTAATTCTTAAAGGGGAGTGGATTAGGCCGCATGTATTTATTCAGTCCAGGCGAAGCCACTTCATCTTTACTGTTTACGGCTTTTTTCTCACTATTGATTAATTGCTTAATATTTGCTTGCTCTAGCAATTGTTCGGCCATTTTTTCACCAAAGCCAATTTTTTTAGTCTTGGATAGTAAATCTGCCAATTGATCATCCATCATCTGTAAGTAGGACATTGATATACTGCTTTTGTTTTCTATTCCACTGATGTTGCTATTTCGAGAAACACTAAGCATCTGTCGCAATAATGTTCTTTCAAATCCTTGTGCCGCTTCCCGAATTTTCTTTTCTGAATTCGTAATATCTTCATTTTTTCTAGCAATTTCAGACTTATTAATTAATCGTGCTGTTGATGAGTCAACAGTTGTCATTGAGAGTGTTGTGATCATTAGATCACCTCCAACTCTGCTCGCAAGGCACCTGCCGCTCGTAGTGCCTGCAAAATCGATATGAGATCTTGAGGTGTTGCCCCAAGCATATTAAGAGCCTTGACCACTTGATCCAAGTTTGCGCCGCTTGCGACACTAATTAGGCTATTTTCTTTACCGTTGTCGGTAATCGTTGCCGTATCTTGAGTTGTAACAGCTGTTTGTCCGCGACTAAATGGTAATGGTTGACTTGTTGTTGGTGTTTGCTCAATTTTGACCGTTAAACTTCCGTGTGCAACTGCAGATGGTGATAACTGCACAGCTTGATTCATTACGACAGATCCTGTTCTTGAATTTAAAATTACCTTAGCTGGCCCACTTACTGGAGGCACGTCTAAATCTTGTAAGGCTGCCATGAACGCGGTTCTTCTTAGTGGCTCGGTTGGCACTCGCACATTGAGAGCTCTAGCATCAATTGGTATTGCGGTGCCTAATCCAAAACGCCTACCTATCGCTTCAGCAGTTCTTTGCATCAATCCAAAATCAGCACGGCGCAGATCCAACTGGACGAACTCATCCACTAATAATGCGGGTACTGCACGTTCAATAATTGCACCCGATGGAATACGGCCTGCTGATAAATGATTTACAGATGTTTGTGCACCTCCAGCCGCTGCTCTAGCTCCGCCAATCACTAAGTTGCCTTGAGCTTGTGCGTAGACCTGACCGTCAGCCGCTTTTAATGGGGTCATTACTAAGGTACCGCCCTTTAAGCTAGTTGCATTACCTAAGGAAGAAACTGTTACATCAATTTGCTGACCTGGCTTTGCTAAGGCTGGGAACTCAGCGGTTACCATCACAGCTGCAGTATTGCGCAACTGGGCTTGAGTTCCAGTTGATGGCAAAGTAACTCCCAGTACACCGATCATTTGTAATACGCTTTGAAGGGTAAATGGAGTTTGTGTTGTTTGGTCACCAGTGCCATCCAAACCAACCACTAAGCCATAGCCGACTAATTGGTTAGGTCTTTGTCCAGCAATGTCAGCAAAGTCTTTTATTCTGTCTGCAAAGACTGTGTTTGAAAAGATACTGATACCAAGTATGAGGATGATTTTTTTCATATTTTTCTGCTTAGACAGCATATAAATCAAAATGGTGCCATTTTTAGCAATAGTCGCGTAAACCAACCCACACCTTGAGTGTCATCGGTTGCACCACGACCACGATATTCAATTCGAGCATCAGCTACCTCTTGTGAGGAGATACGGTTAAAAACTAAATTATTGGGATTCACAATTCCACCAAAACGAATAATTTCTTCTTCATTACTGATCGCCACTTGCTTTTCACCAGCTACCACTAAATTACCGTTTGACAGAATCTCAATCACCGTTACCGTAATAGTTCCTGCAAAAGTATTATTTGCAGCACTTGCACCTGATCCTTCACTTTTAATTTCGCCGGTACCGTTAAAATTTGCAATCCCTTTAACGCTTGTAAATGGTCCAAATGGCATTCCTGTGGCCCCGGGGGTAAATTCACTATTTACATTGCCCTTTCTTTGAGCTGCCATAGTCGTATTTTTTGCAGCGCTAGTTGTCTCATTCAAAATAACCGTCAACGTGTCACCAACGTTTCGAGCACGTCGATCTTCAAATAAGGGACGATGGCTTACCATCGATACATAAGCCCCCCCAGAATTTGCTGGGTACAAGCTTCCCATATTGGCTGACGTTTCTTGTGTGGGTTTTGGTCGGGCTGTCGTTGGCGTTTGCAATAATGTTGGCCGATCGGCGCTTGCACAAGCGCTTAATAAACCTGCGCATATAGTTACTAATGTGAGGTAGCCAATTATTCGCCTATAGATTTTTATCATTATTGCCCCAAATTACTTACACGTTGCAAAATTTGATCAGATGCCGTTACAGCTCTTGTATTTATTTCATAAGCACGCTGTGCGGCAATCAAATTAACTAACTCTTCCGCCACATTCACATTTGATTGCTCAATGTAATACTGTTGCGTTATTCCCATTCCATTTGTTCCCGCAATTTGGTTTTGTGCCGTACCAGATGCTGGAGATGGAATGAAGTTATTTCCGCCAATAGCAACCAATCCGGCTGGGTTAGCAAAGTTAGCCATTGTTATTTGACCGGCTTGTGTTAAGGTGCTAGATCCCTGAGTTGAATATTGAACTAAGCCTGCTGAGCTTATGGTGACGCTTGTTGCTGTACTTGGAATAACACCAGCTCCAGCTACGACATTACCTGCTTGAGTAACAATTTGACCGGTCGAGCTTAGACTAAATTGTCCCTGCCTTGTATAAGCCAAAGTACCATCTGCTAATTGAATTTGAAAAAAACCATTACCGTTTATTCCTACATCTAACTGATTCCCTGTTTGTAGCATTGCTCCCTGAATCATGATGCGCTCAGTTGAGGTTACAGCTGAACCAGCACCAACTTGCAATCCTGTTGGTAATAAATTCTGTGCATTACTTGAGGATCCTGCTGCTCTTAATGTCGTATATAACAAGTCCTGAAACATCGGTTGGACACGTTTAAATGCTGTAGTAGAGGAATTTGATAGATTATTTGTAATAACATCCAAATTCATTTGCTGGGCATCCATCCCTGTCTTTGATATCCATAGTGAACGTATCATACTATTGTCTTTCTTTTAATTAACCACGTGACAAGGAGAGCAAACCAGTTGCTGATCGTGCGTTTTGGTCTGCTGTTTGCAGTGCTCTAAAGTTCAAATCAAACAAACGGCTTTGATCAATCATTTGTACCATTGCCAAGGTTGGATTTACATTGCTCAGCTCAAATGCACCCTGTGCAACTCGAACTGTTGCATCGGGAGGAGCTTGCGTTCCTGGTAAATCAAAGAATCCATCTTCCATTCGTTGTAGGCTATTTGGATTGGGATTGACTAATTTCAACTTACCAGCTTGATTTAAAAACTGTGTTCCCGGTAGTTGCGTATAAACCGCACCATCTTCTGCAATTTGTACAGTTGCATTTGGCGGTATCGTAATCAATCCACCAGTACCTACCACCGGAATATCTTTACCAATTTTTAATGTACCGTTCTCATCGACCATGAACTTACCGGCCCTTGTATAGGTTTCTTGTCCATCCGGTCTGCGGACTGCAAAAAATCCATCCCCTTTAATTACTACATCAAGCGGGTTGCCGGTCGTCTGAATCGATCCAGCGGTGAAGTTACTTCCTGGAGTACTGTCAATTGCAAACACCCGTGAGTCTGCTCCATTTCCCTTAAATGGCTCACCATCACCACGCAGTGGTACGGCACGAAATGCACTAATAACCTCCTTAAAACCTGGGGTCAAGCCGTTGGCTAAGTTATTACTCGTTACTGCCAATTGTTCGGTCGATGCCTTTGCACCGGTCATTGCAACATAAGCGTAGCGATTGATCATAATTACCTATTTATTCTTTTATTCTTTTGCTTATGCACCGATGCGAAGTGTGTCATCAACCAGAGTAGCAACTTGTATCTTCGTGGCTTGAGAAGCTGCTGAATATGCTCGTTGCAAGACCATTAATTTGACCAGCTGCTGAGTTAAATCAACGTTTGATTCTTCGAGCGCTTGAGAGCGAATAGCGCCTAATTGTGAACTATTAGGCTTATCTAATAAAGGCTCTCCTGAAGTACTTGAAGCTTGAAAACCATTTTCGCCAACCGGTATTAATCCTTCGAAGTTATTAAATGTTGCTAATAGTAATTGACCCTTTACTATTGATTTTCCATTATCGTAGGTTGCAAGTAACTTTCCATCACGATCAAATGAGTAGTTAGTTAATTGCGAAGTTTGTGATCCATCTTGGTTATTTTTGTACGTTTGTGCCGCCGATGAATACGCTGTTGTGTCTGTGCTGTCTAATGTAAATTGCACTATTCCACCATTGGCTGTTTTTCCCCAGGAGGTTCCTGCACCGCCAGAAGCGTCAATATTAAATCTTGTAATAAATTGTGGCTTACCAAATTGGTCGCGAGATAATGAATCTATATTCTTACCACCAACAAATGCCATGGTTCCCAAAGAGGTTTGTTCAGATGCATCCACCCCGTTTAATTTGATCGTCGATAAGCCAGTACCTGCAGCCTCCTTACCAATAGGTGTTCCATCTAATGTTGCATATACTTGGAAACGATCGGCTTCTACTATATATTGCGGTGTTCCCCCTCCAACTGAGATTTGTTTGATTGCTAAATTCGTTCCATCGGATAGATTTAATGAATATGTTGCGCCTAAAAATCCTTTTCCAATTTTATTTGTCACAGTTAAATCAGTAACATTAGTATTTGTTGTTGCACTAGTAAATGTCACTGTATTACCGTTAGCAACGTTACCTGTTGACCATCCTGTTAATGTTCCGCTAAAAGCTCCATTAGCAACAAAATTACCAGATCTACCATTAAGAACGTTTGCAAATGCAGCTGCTGCATTTTCTTTTGTTATAGCGCCATTTGCCGTCAAGGTTAAGCCGCCAATTGTTATCTGATCTCCTGCCACTAAATCATTTGGAAATGTTGCAACGTTACTTTCAGTAGTTGTTGCATTACCCTCAGTTTTTACAAGCGTTGCAGTATTTCCTCCTACAATATTTCCAGATACAATATTTGCTAAAGCAATTCCAGTTCCAACTCCACCAATTTGTGTATTTGCTAATGTCAGAGTATTACCAGCTGCATATCCAGTACCAGTATTTGTTATCTCGATCGATCCTAAGGTACCATCGGAATTGATCCTTACAGTAGCCAAAGCCCCAGATCCCGCTCCTCCAGTACCCAAAGAAACATTTTTATAAATTCCAGGTCTATAACCTGTACCTGCAGTAGTAATAGCTGCTGACTTTATGCCTGTAAGGCTTTCCGATCCACCACCGGTATATGTTAAGACAGCATTGTTAATTGTTTGTATCGGTCCAGTCACCGTGGCGGGCATGGATGTATTAGCTATATTATTAAATTGTTCACCATTTAATGTAGTGCCTAATGATTGCTTCGGTTCAAATGTAAAGGTATTAGCAGCAACGTTTTGCGTTAGAACTAAATCTGCTGAATTAACTTTTTTGTAATACATTGAGAGGGTATGTGACTGACCCTTACTGTCATAAACGGTTTGTGATGTTGTCTGGCTATAAGTTGTTACATTATTTTTATCAAACACACCCCCAGTAATTGTGGCGACGCGGGCATCTAAATTTAACTCTATATCAGACTTGATGGTTGCTTGCTGTCCAAGCGGGGAATTATCCATTTTTAAAACGGATTTTGATGTCTCAATAATTTTCCCATTTCCATCGGCAGCATATCCAACTAAAAATAGTCCATTTTGATTTACGATTCGATTCTGGCTATCAACAGCAAATTGACCATTACGTGTGTACTGGAATTTCTGTGGATTCTCGGTGGGTACCGTTCCGTCAACCTGCTTAGCCAGCATAAATAATCCTGGGCCTGCAACCGCTAAATCCAGAGGGTTTTGTGTCCCAGTTATCGTTCCATATGTATTTGCTCGACGAATAGTCATTCGAGATACGCCCATACCAGATCGATCTTTACTTTGAGGATTTTGCGCCCTAAAAAATTGGTCAGCAAAGACGTAATCTGCGCCTTTATAACCGATCGTTTGTGCATTCGCTATATTGTTACTAGTAACGTCAATAGCCTCCGAAAATGCATTTAGAGCCGATACACCGATTCCGTACTGTGCCATGTTGCCACCCTTCTTTCTTCAATAATTTTTAGTTAACCCACTGCGTAACTTCTGAAGCTTTAATGCTGCGACCATCGGCCAACTTTAATATGGACTCGTTTTTAATTGAATCTTTAATAATCGATACAACCGGCGATCCTATGTAGGCGATAGGGCTCTCCACAGATCCTGCATTATTTTTTCCACTGATTTCAACATAGTAGGTACCATTTGGCATTGCTGCTCCACTAGCATCCACCCCATCAAACACAAAATTAGTCATTCCGCTATTGAGATTTCCTAAATCCGCTGAACCTACGATATTTCCACTCGCATCTTTAATCGTGGCCACCACACCTTGCAATGGATTTACTAGGTTGGCACCAAGCACAACCTCACCACCGGTGTAATTAATGGACTTACCTGCCACCATAGGGCTGTGTCCAATTATGGTTGCTTGATTCATAAAATTAGCACTTTGCATCTGCGCTAACATGGCCTGCATCGAAGTATTCATAGTCCCCATACTACTCACCATATTTAACTGTGACATCTGTGCAGTCATGGTTGATGCATCCATTGGGCTCATCGGATCTTGATTTTTAATCTGAGCAATCAGAAGCTTTAAGAAGTTCTGAGTCTGATCAGCGGCACTTGTTCCAGTATTGGGGTTCGTATCCTTTGGCTTACTTGCTGCCGCTGGATCATAGGTCCTAATTTCGCTCATTCCTGAAGTTGCCATAATGTCCTCGATTTACCTTATCTACCCAAATCCAATGTCTTTAACAGCAATTGACGGGAGACATTCATTGCCTCAATATTCATTTGATAGGAGCGCTGTGCCGAGATCATATTGACCATCTCCTCTACAGGATTCACGTTGGGCATATCTACATAGCCAGCTGGATCAGCCTTTGGGTGACCCGGGCGATATTCCCGACGAAATGGTTCCCGACTCTCGCGGATTTCTGTAACAGCAACTCCAGAACCAACTGAATTATTTTGGTTTGGAATTGTGCTAAACACCACCTGCCTTGCCCGATATGCACGACCATCTGGACCAGAAACACTCTCAACGTTGGCAATGTTGGATGAGATCACATTCAAGCGCATGGCTTGAGCGGTCAGCCCTGTAGCGCCAATATCAAAAGAAGATAAGAGGCTCATGAGGATTGTCCCGTAATGGCTGACAATCGACTCTTAATGGTGCCACCTAAAAATGTCAACGCAGCTTCGGTAAATACCGAATTTTTGGTAAATTGGCTAAGCTCGATATCACTATCGACCGTATTGCCATCCATCGAAGGTTGGTTTGGTACGCGATACAGTAAGCCTGGATCTTCATCAATTGGCTTAATAGCGATATGCGCTTGATGCGTTGTTGCTAAGGGGATTGAGCCGGGAAAGCGATTTTTGCCAGAAAGCTCATTCTCTAAGGTCTTTGCAAAATCAATATCGCGCGCTTTGAACCCAGGAGTATCCGAGTTCGCCAAATTATTACTCAAGATTTCTTGACGACGCGTACGCAGCTTTAGCGCAGCTTCGTTAAAAACCAAAGAGTCATATTTTGGTACAGCGTTCATGATTACTTTCCTCAAAACCACTATGAGCAATAGGCTCAAAGTCTAATTGTCAGTCAGTAATAAGCAAAAGCTGTGCCAACTTCAATAAGTAATTGTTTTTAATGAGGATTTAATCAATCTAGAGGTAGCTATCTAAGCCCCTTGGACAGATTTGTGTGACATCCGGAATGAATGCTAAGAAAAAGCGGTAATTTTTGCCGTTTTAGATCCAGCCCTACTCATTAACGCGCTTCTTTAATGATTCGATCACCCTTAATTTGCAGGGGTCTGACATTATTGTTGTAAATCTGGCCAAAGCTATGAACCTGCTGAGCCGAGACCAAAACAGGGGTTTTCATGACAATCCAGGCAACCCCCTCGGTACAAGGCGGTTCGGTTAGAGAGCCCATATAAGTAAAGTAAGTCCGATCCTCAGGCAAAAGTTGCTGTGGGTTAATGGCAACGTCGCGGGGGGATGCCACCTGATTTTTAACGAGAGGAACATTATTCAAGATAACCTGAAACAAGCCATTTTCTTTGGGCGTGCTGTCCCACCAGGATCGTTTAGCTGCCTCAAATAATTTGGGTGAGGAACTGAGCATCACCTCAACAATGACCTTGCTGCCATCAAAATGCTGGTGCACAAGTTGGACTGACATCTCGGCGCGCTCGCCATTAAAGGCCGCCTCACTGGGCTTGTGGAAATCAAAACCAACTAAGCGGTACTGTTTCTCATTCAGGGTGATGTTATTGCCCTCCGCACCAATCACCTCAACGGTCCTTCCGTTATCCATTAACGACAGGAAGAATGGTCGATACTCAAAAACGATGGGGCTTAAGCTTCCCTTCACCGTGTTATCAAAATTTATATTAATGGGAGATTGCATCTTCCCTTTACCGCACAACTGATTTTCTTTTTTAAGATTTACCCAATTTTCAGGTCCAGCAGGTCCATCGGCATAGGTCCAAGGGATCTCAGGAATAATCATTGGTGTCGCAATAAGCTCTTCTTTGACCGTAATCAGAATTGGCTCTGCTTTAGGCGGATCTTTTGGCTTTGCTTCTGCCTTTTTTTCTACTTTCACTTCCGGCTTGACCTCAGGCTTTACATCTGCCTTGGGCGCTGGAAATGGCGGTGGGAGATCGCTACTTCGCAAAACAATATCACCTGAACCTTTATTAATTTTCCTAATCAAGACTTCAGTCATATCCTGATCAGGATTATTGTTTAGCTTTGTTGTCGCAGAAGCGGCGACCTTACCCGCTGGTGACGCCACAGGGTTAACAGCGGCGGGGCTTACCGTCATAGCTGTTGGTGCGGCTGATCCGACAGGGGGTTCCTTTGATTTGTTTTCGGCAGCAATAGCTGGTATCGCTGCTGCCATTAGGCTGACAGAGAGGAATAGTTGAGCTTTTGAAATGTAAATCATATCTTTTATACGGATTTAATTTGTAGATCGTTAAGTAAGTTAGTAAAGGCTCTAGTTAGAAGTCTTTTTAACAGGTGCTTTGGCGGGGCTAGCTGGCTTTATTGCCTTTTCTGGAGCCAAACTGGGTAAGGGGTCAATTTGGGGGGTCTTACTAGTCGCAAACATCCACTCGCATTTCATAAGGCCTGCGGTGCTCTCCTGATTTTGAAGTGTAGCCGGTAGTTGAATAGTCGGCTCAGATTCGGCTCTAACAGCTAATCTTGGATCAATCCTATTTACCAAATCCATAAATTGTTCTTTTACTAAATCTAATAAACGCTCAAAAAAGCTAGTGCCTAATTTCTGTGGCTTTCCCTGATCGACATAGAAATTAGCTCTACATACCTGTAAACGACGCTCAATCTCACTAGCAGGCAAGTAAAACCCATCAATTAGCAAACTACTGATCTTTTCATTACAACGCACCCAATTAGTTAGTTCAGTTTTTGTACTAACTATTACGCCCATATTCGATTGCTTACTAGTTAATTTCTCAACCTCGCACCGCAGGCGTTGTCCCTGAAGAACTAAACGGGCACAGACCAAAGCACCCTCTTCTTGACCCCCTTGTTTAATTTTCATACCTTCGGGTATGGGATATTTTTGGTCACAATCAACGGGTACTGAGCCAATCTCAGCAATCACAGGCTTTGATGGGGTTTCATCTTCTTGCTCAGGGATGATAGTCTCAATTCGGAAAATGGCCTTAGATTCGTTTGGTTCTAAGTTCTGAGTCTGCGCTTGTATGCAAAAAGTCATACTGGTTAAGAGCAGGATAAAACCCAGTTTGGAATAAGAAACTTGTCGCATTACCTCTCTATGACCCATTTTTAACTCCCAATCCCTGCCGGATTAAACCCAGAGGCTCCTCCAGGGAGCGCTTTAATACATCTGGTAAGTCTGGAAGAATAATAACTAATACCAAGAATGCCAGTGGAATACTAATTGCAAATCCTACTGAGAAGAGATTCATTTGCGGGCTTGTTCGACCTAAAAAGGCTTGGGTCATGTTAAACATGATGTATACCAAGAGAATCGGCATAGCAAGTATTAAACCTAAACGAAAAGAACTGGTCAAGATATCAATGAAGGCCTGAATACCCCACTGCGAGGGCCATACACCAAATGGTAAAGTTTTAAAACTAGACAGAACTAGATCAATCACTAATAAATGGATATTGAGTGCAAAACACAATGCAATCATGACCAAGCCTAAAAACTGCCCTACCAAACCAGAATTGAGCAGAGGATCGTTAAAGAAGGTGGAGGCAAAGCTAAATCCAGCCTGAAAAGATAAGACCTCGGCAGCCACATCGACTGCCATTAAACCCAGGCGAATCATAAAGCCGATAAAAGCACCAATCGCAAGCTCAACGATCACAAAGAAGAAATTAATATTACCGCCTGGTGTCGGAAAGTTGGCAGTTCCTACCATCGGGAATACATAAAAGGCCAAGAGCAAAGTGAGCAAAACCCGAAACTGCATTGGCAATGCCCGAAACGCAAACATCGGAGCGGTCAGAAACACGCCAAAGATTCGCACGGCTGCAAACATGAGAACTAACATGTACTGCTCAATCTGAAATCCGGTAATCGTGATCATGATCGAGATATTTTCTAGCTAATGAGGCTAGGAATACGGCCTAATAACTCTTGGATGTAATCCACAAACAATGCGAGGGTTACGGGCCCTGCCAAAAGAATGACCAAGCCAAAGATTACCAACTTGGGAACAAAGGCTACGGTCGACTCGTTAATGGACGTGGCCGCTTGCAAGATACCCAAAACTAAACCAACGATCAAGAGAGCCAACAAGGTGGGGCCTGCCAACAAAGCAGCCATCCGCAGAGCCTGGTACACCAAATCAATAATGAGTCCGCTTTCCATACGCTAATTGAAATAACTTTGGACAAGCGATAAAGAAAGCAAGGTCCAGCCATCGGCTAGAGCAAACACAATGAGCTTTAAGGGCAGGGAGAACATCATCGGCGAAACCATCACCATCCCCAGGGAGGTCAAGATACTAGCAACGGCAAAATCGATTGCCAAAAACGGTAGGTAAATAACAAAGCCTATTAGAAAACCGGTCTTGATTTCAGAGATCGCAAACGCTGGAATCAATACCGTCATTGGCACATCCTCACGGTCATTGATAGGTTTGCCATACATTTTGGCAAACAGGTTCAAATCATCGCGGCGAGTTTGCTTGAGCATAAATTCTTTAAGAGGGACTGAACCCACATCAACCGCTTGAGAAAAGTTCATCTTGCCAGCGGTATATGGTTGATACGCTTTTTGATA
>Ga0214921_10006914_pt1 | contig 15301 bp, 14 predicted proteins | sample LL1505_MetaG_FD_177992 | JGI IMG/M metagenome (GOLD analysis project Ga0214921, IMG submission 177992) | Freshwater microbial communities from Lake Lanier, Atlanta, Georgia, United States - LL-1505 | ecosystem: Environmental > Aquatic > Freshwater > Lake | place: USA: Georgia | collected...
TCCGTTTAACATCTGGCAAAAATCCCATGTCTGCCATCTGATCTGCCTCATCTAAAACAGTTATCTCAATATCATCTAACTTAATATGCTTTTTTTGAATTAAATCAATTAATCTGCCAGGGGTTGCCACCACAATTGGCACGCCACGTTTTAAGGCTTGAATCTGTTTTGAGTAGGAAAGTCCACCTGCAACAACCTGCGAACTTAAATTCACTGATCGTGACAATGGCGCAATCACATCACTGATCTGCATTGCAAGCTCTCTAGTTGGAGATAAAACCAAAGCCAGTGGTCTCATAGAGGCAGCAGTCCTGCCAGCAAGTCTGGTCATTAATGCCAAACCAAAGGCAAGAGTTTTACCCGAGCCGGTCTGACCTCGAGCTAAAATATCTTTACCAGCGATTGCATCAGGCAATGTTGCTTTTTGTATTGAAAATGGCTTTACGATTCCACTTTTAACCAATGAATTAAATAAGTTCTCATTTAGTCCTAATTCTAGAAAATTCATTTTACCTTTCCTTCAGGAGACAATAATTTTCTTATTAAAAGATTTGAATAATAGCAATTAGAGTTTTTGAAAAATCTAAATCTATGCTTACAATACATTAAATATATTTAAAATGCTAATATATAAAGTTTATGCGCTTACTAATTCAAATAAAACTGTAGAAGTTGATTGTAGAACATCATTTTTTTCACTGCTGATCTTAAACAAAATTTCTTGAATTCGATTTAACTGGTCTTTATTCAAATTTTCAAAAATATTAAATTGTTGCGTAATAGTTTTTGGTGGAAGAACTTTTAGATATTTATAAACCTCAGACATTCCAGACAAATTCATTACATTTTTATTTACTGTTAATATAATGCATCCTGACAAACTTGCCTCAATGCTTGCTTTATCAACTGAAATGTCTGTACCGCAATAATAATATTTCCATTTTCTCAAATATTTTGGGACATCTTTATAGAGAATCACATCTTTAATAGATAGGCTTATTTTATTATCTTTAGATAAACTAAGAATATATTGTAAATATTCAGTATTTGAATTGTCTCCCAAAAATTCTATTTTTATCTTTTTCCCAACTGGAATTGCAAAAAGTAATTTATCTAGATTTTTTACGGGATGTATGCGCCCCAAGGACACGATACCTTCTTTTGGAAGTGATTTACTATATTCAAATTTTTTAAAATTTAAAATTTTTATTCCTTGACCCAAATAAATCAACTTTCTCGATTTCACCGGAAATGCACCGGGCGCAGAAGTAAATCCGGCATCGACAACTTTTTCAGCAATAAATAGAATTTTACTCCTATAACCGTGTGCGTACCAAAGACCTTGTCGAATTCCAAAAAGTTTAAAAATTACACCTGGGAAAACAGCTGTAAACTGATTCATGTAATGAAAGACGACTTTCTCTCCTCGTAACAAAATTGTAAATTTTGTTGCTTGTAAAATTTTATAAAACCATTTTATTCGTTGGATAAAATTTCCACCGCCAAGTTCAAAAACTTTCACATTGTCTGGTAAGTCATGTAAACCAACATGAGTTGAAAAAACGAACACTGACTCGCATGCTTGAGAAAAGCTATGAATCCAGTCAATAGAAGCCGCTAATTTTGAATCAGTTGAATCAGTTGCGAGATTAAAAAGTACTAGTTTGGGTTTTATAATTTTTTTTCCCCGCGGCAGGTTTTTTTTGTGCATTTGAAATACTCAGTATAGTATTAAATTATGAAAATAGGAATAACTGGTGGAGCAGGCTTTATTGGGTCTAATTTAGCTAATTTTTTAGCAAATCAAGGACACAAAGTCAAAGTACTCGATAATTTATCTAATGGTAAAATCAATAATTTGGAAATCGCGCAAATTGAATTCATTGATTCGAATATTTTAGATAAAGAAACTTTAGAAAAATTTTTTGCCGATGTTGAATATTTAGTTCATTTGGCTGCATTAGGTTCAGTTCCGCGTTCTATAAATTATCCACTTGAGGTCTTTCACGTAAATGTGGTTGGTACTTTAAATGTCCTTGAGCTTGCAAGAAAATACAATATTCCAATCCTGTTTTCTTCATCTTCTAGTGTCTATGGTTCAAATTTGAAAATCCCTAAGTCAGAATTAGATTGGCTTTCACCACTTTCCCCTTACGCTTCAAGCAAAATGTCTTGTGAAGCCATGGTCAGTGCCTGGGCAACTTCATACAAAATCGATGCCTCTATCATTAGATTATTCAATGTATTTGGTCCGAACCAAAGATGGGAAAGTGAATATGCTGCTGTAATTCCAAAATGGTGTTCAAAAATAATTAAAGGTGAAGAAATACAAATTTACGGTGATGGGAATCAGTTAAGAGACTTTACTTATATTAAGGATGTAGTTGAAATTATTTCTATAATAATAAATGAAAAACGTTCGTTTGGAGGAACTTTAAATTTAGCTTTTAATAATCAAGTTTCGTTGAATTGCCTAATAAATGAGCTCGCATCAATTAACTCGAATGTAAAACACACTTATATGCCTGCTAGGGCAGGAGATATAAGCAACTCGCTCAGTGATGGTGTATTAATTAAAAAAATATTTCCAGAAGTTCGACCAAACTCTTTTCGTTCAAGTCTAAACGCAACTTATAAATGGATTGAAAATAATTTAGATTAGTTTGCAATATTTGAATATACATTATAAATAGCCTTTTCCATTTTTATGTGGTCGAATTTTTCGATTATTAATCGGCAAGTTTTTAGATTTTCAGAAGCATTATTTACATCCATTAATTCTTTTATTTTTGTTGCTAATTCTTTATAATTATTTACATCAAAAAGTATTTTGTTGTTATTCCCGAATATTTCAAGTGCTGCATTGTTATTTGAACTAAGAATTGGAATTTCTGCACACATTGCCTCCAAATAAACTAGTCCAAATCCTTCATACAAACTTGGAAGCACAAACAAATTTAGTTGCCCTAAAATTTCAAATACATTTTCGCTTTTTGCCTGCCAGATGATTAAATGATCTATCTTTAATTTTTTAGATAATTCGATTAATTTGAGCTTAAGCCGGCCTTCTCCAACTATAATTAATCGACAATTATTTTGAATTTTTACAATTTCTGCAAATGCATTTAATAAAATCTCTAAATTTTTCTGTTTTACAAGTCTTGCAATTGTACCGATTAAAAAATTGTCATTAAAAAATTTAATTTGTTTTATTTTGAGTTTATTGCATTCATTTCTATCTATCCCGTAATAAACTACTTCAATTATTTGATTTCGGTTAATTTCGTTTGATTCAATTAAATATTTTTTTACAGATTTTGAGATCGCAATCACATTACTGCATTTCGATAAAACTATTCTAGAGATCCAGGATGAAAACACCTTGGGAACTTTAGGAAAGAATTTTTCTGTATTATGACGACTTACGATCAATTTTTGGCTATTGTGTTTGGACAAGATTGCATAAATTTCACTTTGGGGCAGATGTGCATGTAGTATTGATGTTTTATTACTTTTATTAATTCTTCTTAATATCCAAATTTGCCTGGCCAAATTATGTTTCAATAATGAAGTATTCACTGAAGCCCCGTATTCCTGAAATTTTTTTAAGAGGTGCGTTTCGCCTTTTATGGGAATTACTTCAACTGTAAGACCACGTTTAACCTGCGTCTTAACTAATGTTAGAAGTTGTTTTTCCGCACCTCCCAAACTAATAGTGGTTATGAGATGTAAAATTTTCATTTTTTAATTTAATTCTGAGTTTCTGCTATTTCTAAAATGGTATTCTCCAGAGTCTCACTAAAATTTTTAGACGAATAGATTAAATCAAGGTTTGGGTCGTAATCATTTTTAATTAATAAATTTTTTAGACTAGTAAGTTCTTGAGTTTCTCGAATTAAGTGAAAATTAGCGCATTTTTGAAGCAAAAAATAGTGCTCGAAGACTTCAGTAGCCCACCAATATTTTTTTCTTTTGTTCAATTTTATGTATTCTTGGAAATCTATTCCCACTGACAATTTATTATAAATTAGAGCTTCGAGACTAATTGTTGAAAGAGGCGATATTACAATATCGATAGAGTCATACAATGCTGTATAACTTTCAAGCGGAGGGTAATCTTTGGTATGTTGCTGTACCACCTCCGGAATAATTATTTCAATATTTTCTAATTTTCCTAAAATAAATAAATGTTTTTTATGATTAAAGTTTTTTGGATGTGGTAAATATTTAATAATATATTGGTGGGAAAAAACTTCATTGACTTTTTTTAGCCAAAAAAGATCATGATTTATATTTTGACTTCCTCCCGCAAAAAGAATACTTTTTTTATTTTTAACAGAAAATTGCTTAATTCTGTTTTTTGTATAGTTTATTCTTGGCGACCCACTCAATATAATATTATCATCATTCATTTCATGAATTTCTGATGCAAAGGTTTTGGATTGTGGTCCCCATACCAATAGTTTGTTCGGTTTTTTATGAAATACTGCTTTGGAAAAGATATTATCCCAATTTTCAATACAAACAATTGTTTTAATACCAATTGTTTTAGTAAGTAAACTTACTAAATCTGCAAGGCAGAGAGGACCTCCTATGGTTGGATACACAACAATATTTGATTTATCCGATAATAAGTTATGTTTAATTTTAGTTGAAATTGATTTTAAAATAATATCTGGTACTTCTATGTTGGCGTACCCAGCCATAATTCCTACAAAAGCTGATAACGACCTATTGCTTTGCCCAGGTTTATATTTTTTTTCAAAAAAAAGTCGCCGCCCCATTATAATGCTCAGAATTCTTATTTTAAAACTATTGGACAATAAACGCTTTTTAGTCCAATACGAAAAAGAATTAAGGGTTAAAAAAAAACTCAAAAATTTATTAAGCTTAATATATTCTGCGTTTTGTATTTCAAATTTATTTTTTAAATTAATCATCAAGTAGTGGATTTCAAAACACTCTTCTAATTTTGATAAAATTCCACTTTCATAATAGCTTCTCCATGTAAATTCATTGTCAAATAAAAACTTTACTCTAGTCATTTTTTGCTAATTCTCCCGCGTGAATTAGTTGTCGGCCACTACCGTGAATTATATATTTATAGTCTATTTCATTTCTCAAAAAAAACTGAGCGACTAAATTGTATGTAGATTTTCCTTTTCTTTCGGGTCCAACATCAATTGTAAAACTTCTAATTCTATCTAATACTCCTATACAGCCTTCTAAAACCTCCGGTTCGGCTCCTTCTGCGTCCATTTTGAGTAAATCGATTTTTTTTAGCGCTTGAATCTCGGCAATCTCATCTAATCTATGAGTTTCTAAGTATATTTTATTAAAAGAATCAATAGGCTTAATTAGGCTTGAATCCGCGCTACTTCCTGACAAATAAAATGGAGTTTTTTTATTCGAATTTGATAACGCAAAATTCATAGTTTTAATTTTTTTTTGATGATTTTGGCTGTTCTTAACCAAGCACACATAACATGTAGGATCTGGCTCAAATGCATATATTTTTTTGCAACCGTGTTGAACTGCTGCAAGTGAAAACTCGCCAATATTGGCACCGATATCGATGACAATATCGAATTTATATTTTCGATTAAAATTTTCTAATCCATATTGTAGCCAAATTCGTGTCAGCGCTCGTTCATATCCCGAAATAAATCTATTGCACCTACTAAAATCTTGAACAAAAATTCTTTTATCATCTTCAAAATTAATTGAAATTAAAGCTCCTTCACGAAGCTTCTCTCTACTGATTTTAAGAATGGGATTCAAATTTTTGGCAAGGCAATATATTTTACTTAGTAATTTTAGATATAATATCGATTGAAATCTGTAGTTTTGTGGAGTATGAGTTAGAATTTTGGTTTTCAAATAATAAATTAAGTTATTTACTTTTATCAAAGTTTGGATCTTTCAATGAGTTCTTGATAAAGCAAATTTTCGCAATAATACATTGCGTCTAAACTCGCTCCTCCTATGTGCGGCGTGATCATAATTTTATTTTTGAGATTTTTTGAGGTAATTAATTTTGAATTTGAATTTTTTGATTTTTCGTCTTCGATTTTAAGAACATCTGTTAAGTAAGCTCTGATTAAACCCTTTTTAAGAAATTTTAAAATCGCTCTCTCGTCTACTAATTTGCCTCTTGACGTATTGATTAACACAAACGGATTTTTAATTTTACTTAAGATTTCATTATTTATAATTGGAGTTGCATTTTCAGCGGTTGATGCGTGCAAAAATACATAGTCACTTTGTTCTAATAAGTCATTCAAATTTAAAAATTTAATTCTTTTAAATTTAGAACTTATTTTTTTGTGAACATTAATTTCATTAACAACGACGTTAGCTCCAAAAGCTTCTGCGTAGTTTTTAGTTATAGTTCCCAATCTACCCAACCCAATTATGCCAATTGTTGAATTTCTTAATTGATTTCTCCGTATAAATTTATCACGACTCCATTCCCCTAATTTAACACTATTGTTTGCCTCCAAAATTTTATGGTGATAGGTCATCATTAGTGCCCAAGCGTGTTCTGCGGTGCTACTTATATCGTTCATTTTATGAATTAACGGTTTCAGTGAAATTATTTTTTCCTGATTAGCCATATAAAACCTGGGCGATATATGTGTGGTTGAAGTAGTGGTTGTAATTAGAAATTGCAATTGATCTTGAAAATTCATTAACCTATCTGTAATCAAAGTATCAAAATGAATCCAGACTGAAAATTTTTCTAGGTTAGCAATGTTCTTAATAATTATATTTCTCTCAAAAAACTCTATATTAAATTTTTTTGAAAGTTTTTCAATTATAATGTCCGATTTAATTGCATTTTTAGAAATTAGAAGCTTATTCATAATCTTCCCAACTATTTATTACTTTCCCATTTAATGTGCTCGCTACGCGCCCACGATAATAATCTCTGTTTGTAACTTCCACTTCAGTTGGATTTATATTAGTGTTCATAATTGCTTGAGTATAAAAAGAACCATATTTCTTGAGAATAAGTTCTGTCTGCTCACTTTTATTATACATAGAAAATTCCACCAACGTATTAAGTTCTTTTTCATTAATTGAGACGATTCCGTCTTTGGTTTTGTCCTTAGCAAGCACTGTAAAATGTCTTTCTATAAAGTCAGCACCAAACAAAATAGCTAATTTTGAAGCAAATAACCCAGTAGATGAAGGCATTGTATGGTCCGAGTAACCAACTTTGAACCCAAAAATTTTTAAAGCTAACATGCGCAGCATTGACAGTTCTTCGATTTTTGTAGGATATATTGTTGTTGCGTGCAAAAACGCGATCTCGGAACTATTTTGATTATTCTTCTGAATAAATTTGGCCGTTTCGAGAATTTCGCTCCAATATGTTGCACCAGTTGAAATTATTAAAGTTTCTGCATGTGGTAGAAGCCTTTTTATTAGAGGTATTGAAGCACAATCATAACTTGCGATTTTGAAATTGGTGAAACCGGCTTCCAAAGCTCTGTTAACACCGTCATGAGTGAACACCGTAATCATTGGTATTAATTCAACTTCTCTACATCTTTTTACGAACCATTTTTCGTTGTCTAGTGTTAAATCTAAGGTTTTTAACCGATTATATTCACTATCAAATGGCCTTACTATTTGAGACGAAGAATTTTGTAAATCATTTATTCCTTCAAATCTTGTTCTTTTTACAAGTTCGTGACTGTATAAACCTTGTATTTTTCCGTATTTTGCTCCGGCTATTTTTGCTTTTAAAATTTGACTTTCAAGTATTTCAAGTTTTCCTAAGTGATTTTGGCAAAATTCAGCTATAATATTCATCTATTCCCACTTTCATTAGGATCTTCCTTAATTCGACTATTTTCTAAACTTTTTGCAAGAAATAACTCTTGGTTTTTGTCTATATTCAAACTCCAAGGTTCGTCACGGTAGAATGGCATGGGGTTTCGAGAATACTGTAACTTATTTTCCACCAAATTGTTGCCTATAATATAAAATCCACCATCTCTAATAAAGACTTCAGGTAAATCTTGTCTTCTTTTATAATAAAATTTTTGATAACTATTTTCTGGTTTTAATGTGCCTTTAGAACCATTCCTATACATTCTAGCAGGATGCATATCACTCACTTTAGTCACAGAAACTAGAGAAAAATTCAGGTCCTCCATTTTTGCTCTTAGAATTTTTTTGATTTGGATTAGTTCGTTCTTTGAACGAAATGGGGACGTAGGTTGCAAAATTAGCCAGTTCGCAGTCTCAATTCCAGCGGCATTTAGCTTTTGTCGCAAATAAAATAATAGATCTGATATTAAAGATTCATCGTGAGACAATTCTGCTGGTCTACGGTGTAAAATTATTTTACTGTTAATAAACACAAACTCTTGGCCAATATATTTTTTATCAACTTTAAGATTTAAAACTTTGACACAAAGCTCCATTAATTTTGATGAATCGGTGCTAATACAGATCAAAGATTGATTTGACACAATATATCTTGCATGATTAATACTTCTTAAGGTTAATGGAACTCCCTTAACTTTTAAGAAATTTTTATTTTTAATGCCTTTTGAGCCAGCTCTTGCTGGGATTAAAATAACGTTACGCATTCAAATTTTCAATATTGTACGTGTTAGAAAGTGTCAAATATTTTAATTTAACTTTTTCATTCAAATTTTTTAATAAGTTAAGAGTTATTAATCTCCACGGATCAAATATATATATTTCTTTATGTGAGGTCTTTGACACGCTATTTAGGACGATGTCTACATTTTTTGAATGGTTATTCAAAATTAAAAATATTTTAGGATTTGACATCTCTGGAAATTGTATAGGTTGTTCTGAATTTTCAAAGCTAGCTTCGTAATAAGTTAAAAAACATTTTTTTCCCTTTAATATTTCTGAAACTTCAATACTAACTGAATTTCTTAAGTCATTTGTTTCCGGATTTCCCTTAAAAGCTAAGCCAACAATTGCAATTTCATATTTAAATAAGTCGCTCCCAATTTTTTGTAAAAGAAATTCTATGACAAATTTAGGCATACTTTCATTAAATTTTCTTGCGGTAAAAATTGGCGATTGGTTTTCTGAATTTAGAGAAGGCATAAAATATGGGTCTTTAGTTAAACATGGCCCTCCAACACCCGGTGAAGGTTTTGGGAAATTATTTCGCGAATATCCGCTATTTGCATTTTGAATTAAATCGTTTACATCAATATCGTATTTTTGAGCAATTATGGCCAAATAGTTTGAGAATGCAAATATATAATCTCTATATGAATTACTTGCAATTTTAATTAGTTCAGATTCTTCAATTTTCTTAACAACAACAGTATTAGACATAAATTGTTGAAAAAATTGCAATCCCTTTTTTTGACACTCGCTCGTAACACCTCCAATAATTTGAGGGAGCTCTTTCAATTCTATTAGTGCATTCCCTTCAACTGTTCGTTCTGGAGCAAAAATCAAGTAGAAATCCACCCCAACTTTGTATCCCTTTTTTTGCTCGATTAAATTTGCAATAAATTTGGAAAAGCCAATTGGAATTGTCGAACGCAGAATTATTGAGTCGCCTATATTTATGTATGGTAGTAATGCTTCAACAGATTCTACCAAGAAGGTTTCATTGGGTTGTTGTTTCTTGTCTAACGGAGTAGGCAAACATAAAATAAAAGTACCAGAAACCCCCCTCTCTCTCTGTAGTATGACGTTGTAATCAGAATAAGCATGAAATGACTGATTTAAATTTTCAGATAGTAAATTTTGTAATCCAATTTCATCAATATAGGATTTTCTTTGGTTTAGTAAACTTATTTTTTGTCGGTCTACATCTATCCCAATTATATTTTTCCCAGAACTAGATAAATATAAGCTGAGAGTTAGCCCTACATACCCTAATCCAATCACGTAAATTAAATCTCTTTGAGATTCAAAAGTATTTCTAAATTCTTCAATATCTATAATAAATTTTAATTCATTATTATCTATTACAGGCAAAAATTTTACTGGAAATTTGGTTTTCCAGCCTTTGACTTTAATAGCTTCAAAAGCTGAATTTTCAAAATTTGATTCATAATCTTGTTTTGATATTGAAACAAAATTACGATTAGTGACGTCTTCAATACTACTAGGCAATAATTTATTAATTAATATAAATCTACGTATATCGGAATCTGTGACTACACCTACAACTTTATCGTCATTATCTTCAACAACTGCAAAACCAGATGAATTTCCACTCGGGGTTATTCTACTCATAACCTTCAGCAACTGCGAAAAATCACTATTTGTCTTCACAACAAAATCTTTATGATTCACTGATTACCGTCCTCAGATATTATCTAGAATTGTGCAGGTCACAACTTTTGCATCTTCAGATATTTTACACCATAAATCTTCGATAAATTTACTTTGAATTATGAATTTAGTTAAATGATTTAAATTGAAATTCAGAGAAAAGTCCTCATATGCGTCTCGCGATACTAACCCCAATTTTATTAGATATTCAATATTAGATTCTAGCTCTTTGTCCATATTAATTTTCAATGGAATGAACTGAATGCCTGCTGATAAGCAATCCCTAATCGTGGTGAGTCCGGGTCTTCCAATAACGAATTCTGGTCTGTATCCAAGATTTAACATGGCATGTGTCTCGATATACTTAAATTCAAAATTTTTATCAAAATTTTTTATTTGCCTGATCAATTTTTTGTGTGCATCGATACTACCTGAAGCAAGCCAGATAGTTTTTCTTGCAATGGGTAATACCCTTATTTTCTCATCATTTTGATACCTCATCACATTGACCTTGATAACTTTATTCAGGTTTTCTAGATAATTACTCGAAAGTGAAAAATGTTTAATTTGAAACCATTTTTTCACATTATCTAATCGTTTGATTTCCTCAGCAAGTACTTTTGGGTCCAAATCATTTAAAACTGAAGACCACAAAAAATGACCATGCAAATAAAAATTTGAATTAAACTTTGCTGGCCACAAGACATTGTCAGCAATAACAACGTCAGCATCTGCAACTAATTTCACTTGTGACTTATTTATCCGATTTAATTTTTTTGTATTCTCATACCCGTCAATCTCAAAAGAAGGAAGGTCAAAAATTCTAAAATTTTCAGAAGTGTCAAAGTGTTTGGGTAATAGATTTTTTTGTCTTTTCGATAATATTAGTGTTACTTGATATTTTTTTTGAATTAACTCCCGCCCAATTTGAATAAGTCTTGTTACATGTCCAAACCCATTTTGAGAGGGAATTAACAAAAATTTCATTTGCCTACCTTGACGAGTTGATAAAATATTTTCGAACAAAATAAGACAATTCACTTCTAATCCTTCTAAAAAATTTATGAATTCGGAATTTATTGACTTTAAAAATAAATGAAGTAATTGATCGACTACCCAAAGTGTAAATCATAAATTGATCCCAGTTGATACTTTTTGTAACTCCAAAATTTACCATTTCGAAAAAATTTTCGACTTCGCTTGTAGAAAATAATCGCATTCCGTTATCTATTTTCATTATATCGCCTCTCCAAGTCATAGACTCGTAAAGTTTTTTTGAAGCGGGTTGCCATATATGGTTCAATGAAAAATCAATTATTTCATTTAGATCTCTATTGCTTTTATCTTCAAAAATAAAAAAATCATAAAAATTAAAATTTGTGTAAAACAAATCCTGTTCATAGAAAGCTTTAAAAAATAAATCTCTATGAACATTTTCATGGAATTGTTTTTTTGAATTGCACATATAATGAGCAATTTTTATAAGTTGATCAATTTCTGCACCAAGAATAAAATCTGGAATAACCCATGGATAATTCTTATTTAAAAAAGAAACAAGGAATCTTTTCTGCGAGTTCGAAATAAAATCTCTGAACTCTTCGTATAACACATTAAAATTTAATCCTTGATCTGTTCTAATTTTAATAGCGTGCGTTACACCTTTTGATTTTAAATATTTTGCACCTTCAAGAACTGAATAAAATTGCCTGATATTATTCCTCTTATTAAAATCTGGAAATTCTTTAATGGCTTTGCGACTTACAGGTGGATCGGGTGTGGGGTCATCTAATAGAAGTAAACTAGCTGAGCTATTCTTTAAAGTTAGAAATTGATTTTTCCAAGTACAAACAACAACCTCGTCAAAGAGTGTCTTAGCATCACCAATATTATTGTTTATTAGGCTTTCGCAATTAAAATTAACTAACAATTCTTTTGTAGCTCTTGTCCGGCCAAAGCCTTGAGTTCGCCCTGTGAATCCTCCAGAAATAACTGGGCCTTGAATGATTAAACCGATTTTCATAGACTAAGCATACTTTAATTCATAATTATGTTTATAATTAAAACAATTATTGTAATCTTTATCTGGTACGATTCTGCCCTAGTGTTCTAAAAAAGTAGGTAAAAAATTAGCGAATATTTCGATCTTGGACAATCACTAAGTTCTTTTGATATAGAATCTTCAAATGATAGTTTAGTTTTAAAGAAAACTTTTAGCAATGTAGAAAGAGGTAAGCGGCAGTTTGAAAAACACTTGGCAGCTCATGCTGAAAAATTTAATTTCTTTTTAAAGCCTCGGATTTTTTCGAATTTTTTAGGTAACTCATACAAAATGGAGTTTCTTCCAGGCACTCCACTTGGTTTTGAACTAAATTTGGCAAATAGTGAAGAAGCCGTCTTCATCTCTAAACAAATTAGAAATTTTTTCTCAAATTTATTTAATTTGAGTTCATTTGATAACTATGATGAAACTATTAGTAAATTAAGAAATAAGATTTTGGTTATGCGGAGTACTATGAACTCACATGACTTGCTTATTAGAAAGTCATTTGATTTTTTATTAGTTAATGTACACAGTCTTTATATGCCAGTCGGTTGGAACCATGGTGATTTATCTCTAGAAAACATTATAGTAATTGGAGATGATAAATCTTTATACTTTTTAGATTTTCTCGATAGTCCTATCGAAACTCCCATGATAGATATTGCACGGATTCTACTTGACCTTGATCATGGATGGTGGGGGAATAATTTAAAATCTACCGCCACTTGGGAGACAAATAGATTACTAGTAATACGTGAAATTAATTTATTTTTGGCGGACCACAATATTGATAAAAAATCAGTTGATTTTTTCTCTATTTTTGCTGCGTTGCGCGTCTTACCTTACACAAGGAGTCCGGTTAGAATTGGTTACCTAAAAACATCTCTAAGTAAAATTATGGAAAGGAATAATTATTACTAAATTAATAGTGCCGGCGGCTGGAAAATCATCTCGGTACGGATTAGATAGGCCAAAGTATCTCTTGCAACATCCAAAAGGTTACTCGATGTTAACAGCAAGTTTGATGGGTTTAAAGAATTTAAGTTCATCTTCTGTCGATGAAGTGATTGTTGTAGTTCTTGAAGAACACACAGAAGAAATAGATTTAAATTATCTTTGTGCAGAAATTACTAACTTAGTGGGATTAAGTACAAAATTCATAAAACTTCCAGATCATACGTCCTCAATGGTAGATACTATTACACACGCAATAAGGAGTTTTGATGAAGACTACCCTATAATTGTTAAAGATTGTGACAATCAAATTTATATTGATACTAGCACTCTAGATTCAATCGAAAATGGTATTTGTTATGCAGATTTGCATAAATTCTCGAATATTTCGCCGCAAAATAAATCCTTCATAAAATTTGGTCTTCACAGCACTGTTAATTTAATTCTAGAGAAAAGAATAATTAGCTCATTTATTAATACAGGTTGTGTTAAATTCTCTCAATCTAGTAATTTTATTTCAGCAATACTCAAAATTGACAATATTGGTGAAAAATTTGTTTCTGACATCGTACGAGTACTTATAGATAATGGACATAAATTTAATGCCTTAGAAGTTGATGGATATAGTGACTGGGGGACCTTGGACGATTGGTTGAGATATAAAAATAAGTTTAGAACTTTTTTCATAGATTTAGATGGCACTTTAATTTTAAATGCGAACCCAAATGATAAAATAAACAATTGGAAATCCTTCAATCCTATTTATGAGAATATAAACGCATTACTCAACTTACAGAGAATTGGAAACTCTGAATTTGTTTTTACAACTGCTCGAAATGAAATGTATTATGAACACTTGATTAGTCAATTAAATAAATTAGGATTTACTGACTTTAAACTTATATGTGGTCTACAGCATTCTCCCCGAGTTTTGATAAATGACTTTGCAGAAACGAATCCCTACCCTACTGCTATAAGCATAAATATTCCAAGAAATTCCGAATTTCTCGGGCGATATTTAAACTCTTGAAATTTAATAATTTAAACAATTAAAATTTTTTGGGTTTTTACTTCAAACTCAACTGCATATATTCCGGATTGTGAATTAATTAAATTTGGTTTATGCCAGTCAATAGATATATCTATCATTTTACTATTGAGATTATTGGCATACCATGTATTTCTTAATTCATTCTCAGAAATTATCATTATTTTGCTAATTAGTGAGATAGCATTACCGTCTTTTGAAGGGTGAAAGTCACTTGTCCATTCAATGAAAAAAGGCATTTCTTCTGATAAATCTAATTCTTCAATGCCGATTTGCTTCCATTTTAACCAAGTACCATCAGGTTTGACTCTCGCACCCTCTGAAGATTTTCTTCCAAAATTCTTTTCAACTTCAGCGATATCGTTTGTACTGAGCACCCAAGCCAGCCATCCACCACCTGCATCTGATTTTTTCTTTACTAATTTTCCAAATGGTGTCGTATCAGTTGCTGGGTGATCGAGTGGACACACAACTTCAATATATTGGCCGTTGAGTAAAGGGGCTGTGAAGTTTCTTGTTCCGAATTTCGGGTGGATTCCACCGTCAACAAAAGCAGTTCCGATCTGTGAACCTATTCGATTAACAACATCAGAGATCTGATCGTGGGAAGCAACATAGGAAACATGGTCAAGACGCATGAGAGTATTTTGCCTTATTCGAAAGGGTGCTAATTACCATTTTTTTAACGTAATTCACACATCAATGCTTCAATAAGTAGTAAAGGTGCTGCATTTTGGGCTAAATTTCGTCGGGTTTTTAAGATGGCTTCAATTTTGCCAAGAGTTTTGGCTGGATTACTCGAAGCAGCCATTAACTTGATTTGCTCAACCAAATCTTGATTGATTAGCGAGTCAATTGAATTCGATTGCAGTAGTAAAACATCGCGGTATAGCGTTGCAAGGTCAAGAAGAGCTCGATCTAAGTAATCTCTGACCATTCTTGTCGATCTAGATTTCTGTTCTTTT
>Ga0214921_10006916_pt1 | contig 15300 bp, 38 predicted proteins | sample LL1505_MetaG_FD_177992 | JGI IMG/M metagenome (GOLD analysis project Ga0214921, IMG submission 177992) | Freshwater microbial communities from Lake Lanier, Atlanta, Georgia, United States - LL-1505 | ecosystem: Environmental > Aquatic > Freshwater > Lake | place: USA: Georgia | collected...
GGAGAGGTGACACCGAAAAGGGTGGCGGCTCTAATCGAAGCATCTGGAGGAATGAAAGAGGTGATTAAAGATTGGAATCTCTATCCCTACGGCTACCTAACCGTTTGCGAAAAGATCTGATTGGGATAGGGATGATGTTACTAAATAGAAAGGCTTGGGTTATTCGGAACGGAGAGGGTAAATTTTTCAATCCTCGTAATGGGGACTTTGAAGACGACCTATCCATTACTTCTCATGTCTATTGGGACTATGATAGGGCGCTTTCTGTCGCAAAGGGATATGGTGCCACATCCGTAATGGAAGTGGAGATTCAGGTTCTTGCCACCAAAAAGTTGGAAGGTGGGGATCAAAAGTAATGTTGCTTTCATTTAGAGAATCACCTGAAGTTAGACCCGGTTTCCCTTGCACCGCTTTTCGATGGACATTTCAGGCCCATCCAGATTCGATAGGATTCGTCCATCAACACCAATTGAGTGGAAGATGGTACAACTCTCATACGATGGTCTTTACTATATCCATTATGAAAGACTGGTTTTGGGGTACGGAGCACTTTTGGCACGATGGCCCCCATTGTATCTTTTCTTTTGGTCCTTTGCGCTTTCAATGGTTTAATGATAGCTGCAAGAAATGCAGCGTGGGAGGCTGAAGTGACACCAGAAGAAGCTATCCGATTAATCAGCAGATATCACCCTTGCCCTCATGAGAATTGGGAGGCTTTGGGGTATGGGACGGTCTGGGGAAAGTGCGAAGATTGTGGAGAAACATTTGACCAGTCAAGGCTGGAAAAATTGGCAGAATCCTCCATGCGATTCGATGAGGCGGTGGGAATCTTGCGGACTCTAATTCGATCTCAGGAGGGATAGTAAAATATGGAAGAGAAGATTAAGAAGCAGACCGATACCAAGATAAAGAACTTTATCGAAAAATTGGGGCGGTGCCTGTACGCTGGTGATATGGAGTTGAACATCAAGCTAGATATTGTTCATCGCCATGGCGAAAACATCACCATTTTGGACGCCTCTAATGGAGAAAGGTTCGTCATTCAAATTAGCAGATTGAAGAAGGGTGACTGATGCCATATGATGTTAAAGTCGAGATTTGGGCAATTTCGGATCCAGACTTGGGTAAGGCGGATGTTATAATGACTGAGATCTTTAGAGTCGGAAATAAAAAGATTCCGCTCGAAGATATTGTGAGCGAACTTTGCAGTGATTTTATCATGCGAAATTTTCCAAAGTTAGAATATGTTGGACACGAAATTATCGAGGTAACATTAACAAAGGATGGTTAAATTAGATGACTGAACTTCAGACTACAACTCTACGGCAACTTATCAAAGAAGACATCGATCTTGCATTCAGTCTAAAGCTTTGTGTTTTCAATGATTACGAACGTAATGACAACCTTTTGACGACTGCTGAGCATTCGAATAAATTTGATCGTTCCAAGGGTTTTTATGGCCCCTATCCCGTCCAAGGAATTCATAAGGGTCTTCTGGATCTGCCGCTTTACATTGGAGGATAGCGAGAATGAGTGAATTCATCACAGTTAAAGTGACCATGATCTGCGAAAAGACCGTTGAGTTCGAAGTCTCAATTCCTATCGAATCCCTCCTGAAGGATGGGGATGGAATCTATTCCTTTGATGAGATCCAAGAGGTAGCTCAGAATTTGGCTCAAGCCAAAATCCGATCCGACCAGGAGTTTGACAGCATTTCTTTGGATGCGGCGGAGATTGCTCGCTGCCCAGATGATTTTGATTGGTGGACCTGAAGGGGTGGGAGAGGTCAAATATGATTACAGGCATTAAGAGGGTTTCTTGCCTGCTTTACGGATCCAAAGGTTGGATCATCCTTAAGGATAAAAAGCTCGTAGGCTTTATCTGGAAGCTGAGAGATGGAGACTTTAAACTGGCATATAAATCTATCTCGGATTATGGTTCAGTCGGATTCTCAAACTCTTTCGATGACGCTGTGGGTAAAATGATTGAAAGCGGCTATTATTGATTGCGATGATCCAAGCGGAGGATAAAAAGGAATGAAGAAAGTAAAGTTCTTTTCCACTTTCGATTACAGTGTCGATCATGATGAATTCAAAGCAATGATCCACAAAGATATTACGGATTGGGTAGAACTCCCCGATGAAGTGTATCGGGATCTTGAAAGCTACAAGCATCTCGTTGAAGGCAGCCTGAGAACCAAGGGCGTAATCGGACGGAATGAATCTCTAATTGTTGTGGCCGAACTATCGGAAACTCAGTCCCAGGCAGTAAAGGTAGAGATCGGGTCTATCATCGATGACGTCATCAGGGGAGAAAAGCTGAGACAAGAGAGGGAAAAGAAGAGGCAGGAAAAGTTGGCAGAACATGCGAAGCAGAAAAATAAGGAAAGAGAGTTGAAGCAGCTAAAAAAACTGAAAGAAAAATGGGGAGATATCGATGAGTGAACTAATCAACTTTGCAAAGAGAGAGTTGGATATTATTGGTTTGGGCAGCGACCCGGAGGATCAGATGGATCTTTCCATGCGAGATCATCTTCTCAAGATGGTCGAGATCTTTTCCGATGAAGGTCATTCTGGTTTTTCCGCTAGTTATGCCGTAGCCCTTCTGTCTAAGATTCTAAAGTTTGAGCCGCTCACCCCTCTAACTGGAGAGGATTCAGAGTGGAACCTTGTTTCTGAAGAAGAAGAGCTTTATCAGAATAATCGTTGCTTTCGAGTTTTCAAGAAGGCCGGACAAGCTTATGATATTGATGGCAAAGTCTTTATTGATGGGAGGGGACCTTACACCTCCTCTCAATCCAGTGTGAACATAACCTTCCCTTATGTTCCAAAGACAGAATATGTGAGGCTTTCGGAAGAATGAAAACCTATCTAAATCCAAACCTAAATTCTTTCATTCCGGGGAGAGGAAGAGTTCTCATCGTTCCGAAGGGTGAGGAGCCATCGATGCATGAGATCATTCTGGTGGATTTTGACGGAACTTTGGCTCAGAAGAGAGTTGTTGGATTGGCGTGTTCAACCACTCAGAAAACCGTTGGAGTCATCCTTAGAGATCTTGATTTTCCGAGCCCTGAATATTGGGAAGATGGGACAGATAAAAAAGTCGAGGGAGGGACTATGAAAGAAGATAAATGGTGGCCAGATAGGAGACATTGGCCTCCCTTCTATCCCGAGCGCATCTTCCTTCAAAATGGAGAATTCTTTGATGACAGGCTCCATACGGATGAAGCTATGGCGCTCCTATTGCTTGAGGGATATGTTTTCATGCTTAATGCTAATGGTTATTGTGGACTTTATGTAAACTGTAATGACACATTTTATTATGCATCTGCCGATGCTGAACCATTACCTTTAATTGGTTTTGGTGAAGATGGTCCATTTTGGGAGCTATATGATCTGGTTAGAATCTATGGTGGTCTTGGAGCAATAAAATGGTCGGCGCTTCGGAGAGGCATGGTTCCGCTAGAGACATATGTCAGAGAGATGGCTGAGGCTGGTTTGTGGTGCGAAAAGATGGAGGCTTTGAGGGTTGGATCGAAAAGTGAAGCTTAAAGCTCTCCCTCTCGACTCCGCAATAGAAACCTTGGTAGCTACGGGATTGTTCAGAAAATTTAATCTGAGCAATCCTTCCGATCTGCCTCAGCACCTAATTTTTTGCGGAACGGAATTTTACTTTTATCTGGATCACGATCTTCCGTTCTATCTGAAAAGAGGCCATAATCCGCATCTAGATGAATATGTCAGAGGCAGGGGAACAAAATGGACCATAGTAGATTTTTCAGTCAAGAGCAGACCGGAGATATCTATGGAGGGCTTTATGAATAGGTTGCCAGATGAGAAGTCTGGAAAGTTTCTGTTCTATCTAGATCTTTTCACTTGAACGACGGAGGCACATATGAGCGGCGGACATTTCAATGATAACAACTATATCTATTATCAGGTGGATAACTTTGCAGACGAGTTAGAAATTGATATAGAGAAGAACGACACTCCAGATGAATGGGGGTATTATCCAGGCTTGTCTCCGGAGGTAATCGCCTATCTTCGAGCCAAAATTCCTGAGATCAGAAAGATCGCAAAGATAATGAAACACATTGATTATCTATATTCTAGCGATCATGGAGAAGAAACTTTTATGAAGATAGTCTCGGAGATTGAGAAGACGGATTGGAAGGGTTAGCCTAAAAGAAAAGCCGCCCGTAGGATATACGGGCGGCTTTGATATCAGATTTAATCTCAGGTAATCTTAAAATTCTGCATAGAAATAATGTTCTTTGCCATCTGCGTCCGTCAGGGTTTCAACATATTGCCAGGGTCCCTCGACCTCCCAAAACTCATCATTTTCATTAACAACTGTAGTCTTTACCCCATCCCGATTTAAATATGTCCCTGACCATGTAACATGATATGTGGGGGCTGTTTCTTCCTTGGTACTCCACTTAACATCTAAGATTTTTACGTCTTTCATGAATTCACCAAAGAATCTTTTTACTTTTCTTGTAAAAGCAGCCGCAACATCTTCTTTCTTTATGCTTGGCTCTGGAAAAATTTCAAGAGGATACTTTTCGCTTGATTCCTGCTCTTCCTCTGCAATCTTTTTAATTAGATCATCTAAAGCAGTTGCCTCCTTGGTTAAGCCAATCATATCAAGTTTATTCGCTACTTTTATCAATTCCTTTAGCATATCTTCTCCTAATTATAGCCTTGGTTAAGTCAAAACAATTTTAGCTATTACATAAAACAGACCAATATTAGCAAAAATAGGGAAACTTTCAAAATTTTTCTCGACGCTATTGACTTCTGCTTATCGGTGTTTATCTTCTGGATAACCATAAGACCAAGGCGAAAATCATGCAGGCAGGGAAGATCGAGGCCACTCAGCATCCAGATAGGAAGATCAGAGGCCGGGAATCTATAAGATCAAAAAAATATTTCGAATTAGAAGATAAGATTCGAAATTATTTGGTTTGCAATCTAAAGTCCTTTGACTCCGATGATATAAAGAAAAATCTTTTTGAGGCCGCAAATCTTCTTGGGTTCCACATTTCTTTTAAGCACTTTAAGACTTCTGGACCAAAAAGAAAGGCTTCAAGCACCCTGTGGATAATAGATATCGACGCCGTTGGAAAGATCTCTTGGAGCGAAGACTCTCCTTTCAAAGGGGTTCGGATTCCTCATGAGGCTAATCATTACTTCTACGTCGCTTTGCAAAGTAAGACGCCTTTTTTCTCAGATTTCTTGAGATGCATTAAGGGTTTAGAGATTTCCTGCGGCGGTGGCAGCGAAGAATTCTCCTACCAGATAAGGATGGTGGTAAATGATTTTCCAGATCTTCTCAGAAAATGGGAGGAAGTAGATCTTCTTTCTAAAATGGAAGCATCCTTCCTTAAAAGAAAGAACGATCTTAGCGACTATTACTCAAAAAATCGAGTTCCGGTTCTCTTAATTGCAGATATTGAATATCAGAGGTTGCTATCTGAAAACGAAGAGCTGCACGCAAGATTGAAGGAATTGCACTATGAAATAGAAGTGATGAAGGGGAAGCTTTCTTCTAGGCAAGCTCTCCTGATAGAAAAAGATATAGAGAACCGTCCCCTCCCAGAGAAGGACTACGAATTCGACAAAGTAAGGTTGCGAGAGTTGAATCTAGAATTGTTTCCATTCGGAAGGAGGTTTTGATAATATGAATCTTTCATATAGGGCTGTTCGGGCTCAGGGCTGGAAATGGATTGCTGGAATGAAAGCCGTTGGAAGAAGGGGTAATCCAACGGCTTGGTTTAGGCTTGAAGAAGACTTAGATCGATTGCATGGCGATTGGAGCGAGGCCCATCCCGACTTAGATGATCCTGCGACGGTTGGATGCATCTTGAGTCTAGTCAGAAAGATTTGGGGGCCTCATGCCTCGACACTGGCCAATGGCTTTGAGGGGCCCGATGGCGTTTGGACTCTTCATTGCGGACATATAGAAAGCTATCTATATGGTCATGAAGTTGCCTCTGGAAGGACCGAAGTTGAAGTTTTGATTAAAGGCTTGGAGATCCAACCATGAATAGAGGGGTCATCAGTCACGGAGAAGCCTTTCTGTTGAAGCCGGGTTTCAGGTGGACACCATCAATGTTAGATTTGGATGGATGGAGGCTTCTCAGAATCTCTAGGTCCGACGGTTCTTGGATGGCTTACTCTTTTCTTGAGGATAGGATTCTAGAGATATATAGACCAAGTGTTCCGGATTTGAGTGACCCAGCCACAATTGGTTGTCTCATCTCACTCGCTCGTCATAGAACCAGAAATCCCTATCTTTCTTTTCGGAACTCCATAGGAAGATCTGAAATCGAAGGAATCTTGGAGTGTCTAGAGTGAGGTTTTCGGAAAGGCTTGATTTATGGGGCGAATTGGGCCTTTCCTGCTCACGGGAAGGTTGTATGTGGGCGGAGATCAACCATGAGTAACGTCAAGAATAATCTGACCGTTTCGGGCCGAAAAAAGCCTATCGAATCTTTTATCGCAAAAGCAAAGGGTAGAAACCAAAGATACTCCGGACCCTTCAATGATAAGAGGGCCTTTCCAAATTGGGATGTCTTTACTCCCATTGGAGTGGAAGCATCCATGATGGATAGCGAATCTTGCCTTGGGGATATGACGGAGCTATCCTTTCACTCCCTTCTTCCCATACCAAAAGAAATTCTCTTCGCTCCTTATAACCCGGACTCTTTTCAAACGGAGAGGGAGAGATATCCAGAATGGTTTTCTAAGTATCCATCTATAAAGGCAGGCTTTGATTGGGAGATGGAGAATTGGGGCGTTTCTCTTGGAGCCTTTAATGTGGAAGCTCTTCATGTAATCAGGGAATCTTGGGACTCAGAGGCGGTCTATTGGTTTAATACCAACACGACGATCCCCTCCATCTTTAAGGTTGTGTCGTCCCACTTTCCGGAACTAAATTTTCATTTGGCCTGGGAAGATTGGACCTGCACCGGCTTCTATACATATAGGGCCGGAAAAATTATTGAAAGTGACACTTGGGTGATCAAAAATATGGAAAACGAGGGATAACTTATGAGCTTAGAAAAAAATACAAAGATCAACTTGACAAAAGAGATTTCCTTTCTTATTCTTCATGCCAGAATGCTGGGAACTCCCATCCAGAAAATTGGAGAACTTTGGGGAGGTTCCGGAGAATGGGAAGTTGGAAGCAGAATCTTAACCCAAGCAGAAAAGACTTTGGGGCTTCCTGTCGCTTATACAGATAGCGACGAACTGAGTCTTCTCATAGAGGATCTTCACAAGAAGTTGGGTTTGAGTGAAGGTGGCGGGAGTGCTGGGTAACAAACCTCTTGAGGTGTCCGATGGGCGAAGAAAGATTTTTTGTTTACCGAAATCTTAGGACAGGAACTTGGAGCCTCCGAAATAGCAGAGGGATTGTAATCTCTCATCCAAAAGAGATCATCATCAAAGACCCGACTTTCGTCGTTCAGCCCTCTGGTTTGCGAAGGGTGAGAGAGTCGGGGAGAAAGGTGGTTCATGCTGGAGTGAGAGGTGAAGTCGTTCCTCTATCAGAGGAGGCCGAAAGTCATTTGCTGTCCAAGGCAGAGAGAGTAACTTATAATCCTATGCGCTTGGATCACTTTGTAAAAGTCTCTGACGGAACTCCTGTCTTTAAGGGCCGCTTTGCAATACTAAGAGAGGATAAAAGCGTCTATGTGGTCGCCTGTGATGAGTGAAGAATTTTTTTCTTACCAGCCTTTCAATGACTTTGCCAGATCGGAAGTGTGGGGCAAAGGTCCGGCATGGATCAGTGACGATGGAAGAGTCAAGGTAGCTATCTCAAAGTGGAGAAGGCCCAAGGGGGCTTATCTCCATCTTGATTTTATAGTCGATGGAAATGATGTTGTTTTTTCTGGAACCGAAACTGGAGAGTTTCGATTTGGCAACAGTGTAAATCAAGCCCTAATCAGCAGGGAGAGTGCCATCAATATTCTCCTGACCCGTTCAAATGGTAACCATCGAATTCTAGATTTTTTGATTTGGAATTCGATCTAGATAAAAGCATCTTCAAAAGAACTGGCTACTAATTTATCTGAATCAATTCATGAACTCATTAGTAAATCTGAAAAAAATTCTCTCCGAGATGAATTTAATTATAGAAGCGAAAGCTGTGTCCAAATTGATAAAAGAAGCCGGACCTCTGGAAGATTTTCCATCTTACGACTTTAGGGAGGATGGAAGCCGCCAGACACCTGGATATCGAATGTCAGAAGGCGATGTGGCGATTGCAAAAGAACTGATGAAAGACACGGAAGATCGCTGGGTTGTTATAGCAACTAGTAGTGGTGAAAAAGATATCTCAAACATAGACGATCATTTGCAAGAAGGAGGGGACCTTTATAATTGGATTGTGAATAAGAGATATCCTAGCGATTACAAAATATTACTGATTACTTCCCCAAGAATGGGCGGAGATCACACTAGTCCTAACTGGGTTCTTCATGATGTCTTTGGTCATCCAATCGACCGATACAACAATATTTCTTTTATTTCCGCCTTGAATAAACATGACTCTCCGCCAAAAATACAAGAGTCTTTTATTGCAAACTTACACGACTCGCTACCAAAAGAAATAAGAAATGCCAAGTCTGTAACCGACATGTTACCTGACATATATCTCGGTATCTTATCCGGCAAGCTGAAAAGGGATGATGCCTTGAAGGTAAAGGAACTTTTGATGAAATCTTTGGAGCTAGACTTTCCAGAATTTCATAAGGAGAATGAGAGCGATCTCTCCAAAGGCTTTGACAGGATGATCGGTGAAATATTTAACATGCCAAAAAAATGGCTAAACGATCTTGATAATGGTTGGCTTAAAGTTGGGGATAATAGGGTTTACCTGACAGAGCTTTGGTAGTTATCTCTAGCTATATTTTCGATCTTTTCATATAAAGAAAAATTAGAAAAAATATTGACGATTGGCTGCCGGTGCTTACCTTTGGATAAGAACCGAAGCCCATCGGAGTTTATTTTGCCAAACTGGTGCGAAAATTCTCTTACCATATCTGGACCCAAAGATTCGGTTTCATCCTTCGTTAAGAAGGCCGAAGGTCGGGAACATAAATATGCCGGACCCTTCAGCTATAATCTCAGTCGTGATTCTGGAGAGTTAGAACCCATATGGGAGGGTTTTCTCCAGATTCAGATGGAAGTTCTTATGAAGGGATCAGAAGATACTCTTGGAGAGACGAGCCTTCTTTCGTTCCACTCTCTCTTACCTATTCCAAAAGAAGTTCTCTTCTCACCATATGATAGCCATGTTTTTGAAAAGATGGCCAAGAAATATCCAGAATGGTTTTCTAAGTATCCCGATCTAAAATCGGGATATGAATGGGAGAATTCCGCCTGGGGTGTTAAATGGGGTGCAACCGGCATTGAGCGAGATGGTCTATGGAAAGATCGTGATCTATGGGTAGTGAAGTATCATTTCAGTACGGCTTGGAATCCACCAACCTTGTTCCAAAGTGTATCCGAAGATTTCCCCGATCTTCTTTTTAGTTTGGAATGGAAAGAGCCCGGCCAAGGATTCTCTGGATATAAAAGATATCGTGGGGGCTTAATTGTGGAAGAATCGGAATGGGAATGGGACGAAGAGGAATCTTCGGATATGGAGGATGAATGAGTCTTAACAAAAAAGAGGTGGTTATCCAAACCCTTAGATTCGTTGAGGATGATTTGGCCAGGATTATGAAAGGCTATGGGGAAGGGGAAGTCTTGCGCAAACTCAGCAAGGTTAAGGCAAATTTAGTTTTGGTGCAAAATGATTTGGTTGAGATATTGAGCATGGATGATCAAATCCAGCCAACCATGAGCGATAGGAAATAAAGCACTCAGGACTTAACGGTAAAATATCGAGAGCGGCATCTTTTTAGGGGAGGGTGAGATGAACACCGAGATGATTGAATTGGGAATGAGGGCGGTTACCACTCCTCTCTGGAGGTGGAAAACCGGAATGGAGGTGAGATCCGGAAAGGTTTATGGGGTTGTTTTAGAGGACTCCAGTAAGGACAATGAATGCTGGATCGCTCAATTCTTTGGATCCTCAACGGATGGTGGAGGATATAGGGATGAAGAGGTTCCGGAAGACGCCCTTCCTGTTTTAAATTCGTCATCTACTTTAGGTTGCCTGCTCTCACTAGTTCGAGAGTCTTATCTTGATCCGAAGGCTCATATTTCGCCAACCTCTTATGGAGAATGGCGTGTTTGGTTTGAGCATGATCTTTCCCTGTGGTATGAGGGAAAGACTGAAGCGGAAGCTCTCATTAAAGCTTTGGAGGCTGCGCCATGCAACAGGACTTAGGGGATATTTCAAAGAGGCTGATGTCATGTAAAGCTTGGCGGTGGATGCCGGGAATGCAAGCCATTTGGCCGAATGGTAATCTTTTTCGTGTCGGTCAGACCTCTAGCATTGATGTGGAAAAAGATCTTCCAAATTATCCTTCTAATGGCTGGGGAGATAATTATCCAGATAGGACGAGGGGCAGTCCGGATTTAGAAGATCCTGCTACAGGAGGCTTAATTCTTCATCTGCTTGGAGAGATATGTTCCACCGAAACAAAACTCTCATCTCTTTCTTCTGGAGTTGATGAATGGGAAGTTTGGACAATTTTCGGAAGAAGCGAAGGAAAAACTTTGGGTGAAGCTGCGGCCAAAGCCCTAATCTTTTTGGAGGAAAGATCTTCATGAATTACAAAGAACTTGCGAAACGTGCCGTCGCCTGCAAAGGATGGCGGTGGATGCCGGGGATGTATGCAAATTGGATAGGGAAAGATGTCGGATGGAGAATTCTGTCTGAAAGATCATCATGGTATGATGGTGAAAAGTGTGAGGATTCCATTCCGGGAGGCCCGAACAGCCTGCCCGACCTCACCGACCCCGCCACACTGGGCTGTCTACTATCTCTTGTCCGTGAGGCTTGGGGCGACAATACTGCTTCGACAGCAGCCACAAGAGAGCTGGATAAAACAACCGGATGGATAATGGATTGCTGGAATCCGCAATCTCCACTAAACAAAATTGGACCATTCAAAACAGAAGCCGAAGCTCTCGTAGCTGCCTTGGAGGCTTCACCATGACACCTGAACAAAGAGCTCTTTCCGATCGTTCTGTGCGTTGCAAACACTTTCGATGGATGCCGGGAATGTTGGCCCTTGGTCCGCCACCACTAGAATATTACAGTAGGATATTTCATCCTAACGATGGAAGGTCAGCTACAGAATATATGTGTTCTCCGGACCTAAATGATCCTGCTACGCTTGGCTGTCTTCTCTCTTTAGTCCGTGAGGCATGGAAGTCTCCCGTAGCACAACTTTCTCCTTCATTACCAGATGGCTATCAGTGGACTTGCTATATCAACGATGAGGAAGAAGACCGTCTATTTCGAGAAAAGACGGAGGCAGAAGCTCTCATAGCTGCCCTGGAGGCTGCACCATGAATCTAGTACAAAAAATTATACAAAACATTTTGACGGGCTCTCCGTCAAATCTATCCGCAACCTCTCTTGAGGACTATCTCAAGCAAAACCTAACGCTTGAAATGTCTCGGCAACGGGGCAGCAAGCGAATCCGTAAGAAGAAAGCCAAGCGAGTTTTGACCCAGCGTTGGCGTTTCGGTCGGATTGGGTTGAGCATGGCCATGCCAATCTTACGGCGCATAAACTATTCTGGAGTAGGGCGACAAATCTTTTCTGTGGAACCCTTACCGCAAATTCCCGTGCACTACATAAATGACTATGGAGAGTAAAATGGAGCCATGCCCCTATTGTGAAGGTAAGTGCTGTCGCAACGACTACGGCTACAGAGTTGAACATATGAGTGCAGAGTATTATGATCACTACTGCGAATATTGTAATAACGGCACAAAATATGTCCCGCCCCCTGACTACGCCCAACTTGAACGAGACAGCATCGTTACTTGGATGAGGAGGACCGCCGATCAATATGCCGAAGCAAGTGATTTAGTTGGAGATGCTTATGCGGTAACTTGGCGCATCATTGCAGATCTGATTGAAAAGAAAGAAGATAAATCTGGAGTTTAGTTATGGAAATTTACCTCTTAACACAGTCTTCGAAACGAGGTTATGACACTTACGACTCCTGCGTTGTTATAGCTTCTTCTCCAGAAAAAGCTAAGCTTATGCACCCTCGCGGTGATTATAGCTGGACCGGATATGTTTGGAAATTTGGAGAAGCTAGTTGGTGCTTTGATGATCGCACTTGGGCCAATCCCGAAGATATTTCTGTTGAATGGATTGGAACTGCGCCACCAGACGCCACACCGAAAGTAATTTTATCTTCCTTTAATGCAGGATAAATCTATGGAAGAGGATTGTTTTCAACATCCTGCTGACTGTCCCTGGCATCAGGACTGGCACTCCTGTAACTGCGGATTATTCAACACGATAACTTGGGTTGAGCCAGGAGAAGATGGCACCCCAAGAGAACGATTTTGTAGCGGTCAAGAGGCCGCAGAAACTATGGCGAGAACGGCCTCAATTTCTGGTTACAAATATTCATCCTATAGAGAAGCAATTGATGATTTTGTTGCAATCCATTGGGCTCGCATCCAATAAGTGGAATGGCCTCTACAAATCTTTGTGAGTTAGATAAAGATGGAAATTTTGACAGAAAAGAAGATAAGAGAATTCAACTCTTTTCTGGAATCATCCGAAGGGTTTGGTGACGGACCAATTATTCGCTTTGATGATATCGATCTAACCATTCAGACAGCAAAGTGGGAGCGGCCGAGCGGATTTGTTTTCTTTATAGAAATTTACATGAAAGAAAAACTAATTCTCAGAAAGAGTCATCATTCAAAAAGAGGTGAGGTTCTTTTCTACAGCGTGAATATGATTCACGATGGGCTTGTTGGTCGAGAGGTCAACTGCGGCATAAGTAAAGAATCTTTCATAGAAAGGCTTCTTTTGTTGAGCGAGAAGAGTCGGGATCTTTCCGACTTCTTAGTCTGGACAAATTTCTGCGGAATATAAATGAGATCCTATCTTTTAATCCGGATTCCGTCAAGTAGTCTTTCTCTATGTCCCACCTGAATTTGAGTACAATTAATCCTTCTTATCAAAGATGATTGGCGTTAGCGGCGGGCATTCGATTATTTTTGCGTGAATCATCTTGTGACAGTTTGAACAAACAAGAACGCATTTCTCCAATTCCGCAAGAAGTTTTGGAGAAGATGGGTTTCTTGTCATTCTGGCTATTATATTGTCTTTTGTTGTCGGATCTGCATGATGAAACTCTAAAGCTCCATCATATCTATCAAATCCGCAAGCTTGGCAAGAACCGCCCTTCATTCTTACATAAGAAGCTTTGAACGATCTGTTTCTATTTAGAGATTTCTTTCCGACACACTCTTTGCACCAAGAGCCATGTCTTTTGACACCATAAGAAGACCTCATGTAGAACTCAAGTCTTTTTTTCTCGACTCCACATTGAGGGCAGACTTTTAGAGATTCGTCGGTTGTACTATTTTCTTCCCTCCTTTTTAATTCATATTTCAGGATGAAATATCTAACCCTTCCTTCGGGTACTTTCAACCTTTCGGCTATTTCTTTTTTGCTTAATTTCTTTCCAATGTATAATTTTTTTAATGTCGTCCTATCCAAGGCGGACTCCTTTTATTATAAAAATTGTACTATCGAAATAGAGTGATTGCAAAAAATAATTTGCGAATGTGAACTATCTATTAGACGAGATGACAGATTTTTCACGGTGCGAATTTTTTATAATTATATTCTAAAGCCCTATTGACCTTTGGTAATCTGTGATTATATTTTTCTCAAATGGCATAGGCAGGCCATTGCCCTCTTGATTCTGGAGATAAGAAATGAATTGGTTTCTACTGATTGCTGGCGACTGTTATTACCCTCAGGCCGATACGGGAGACTGGATTGGCTGCTTTCCGACTTTTGATGCAGCAAATTCTAAAGTAACCCTCATTGAGCATAAGAGGACGATTACAAAGGGAAAGAAGAAGGGTGAGGAAGAGCTGACTCACACGACTTATATTGTTAACGGTAGAGAATATGACTGGTATGAAATTGTTGACCTTCGTGATTGGGTAACTGGAGATGGAAATGGATAAGAAGCTTCTAAGGGTTCGTGAAACTCCTACTGTGGCTATTCCATTGAAACACGGCGGCGATGAACCGCTCTTCTGCATTGGAAAGTTTGCAATTGTAGAGTACTCTGATGGTTCAAAGCACAAGGTTCTAACCACTCAGGATTGTGGCATAGTAACTGATGGCGCAATCTTTATTCAGGTTGACGACAGTTATGTAACCCTACCTGAGGATGAAATTCGACAGGTTTCTTGGCAATCTTTCAACAGCTTCGATGTTTTTGAAACTTCAGAAAGAAAATTCAAAAGAATCTCCCTTGTCAAGAACTCACTCTAAGACCAAGGCATAGTTTGAAAGGGGCGAGGCTATGGTTGCGAAGAAAGTTTTCAAAATTCCTGAACTATCCTTTTCATCTGAGAAGTTGAGGACATTATCATCAAATAGATCTGAGGTGCCAAACTTAGGGGAATTAGTTTCCGTAGATCTTGATGGGGAAATTCTCGATAGAAAGGTGATTGGATTGGAATTTACAACCAACTCCAATTATGTTGGCGTAGTAATATCAGAGCCTATTGAGGAGAAAGAAACCTAAGGCTCAAATGCTTTTCGGCACATAACCAAAAAATAAAATAGGAGTTCCTATGAATAAAGATGTCGTAGAGCAAATTCAAGTAAGCCAAATCATTTCTGAAATTAATGATATCTTTGGGTGGGAGAACGAAGGCATTCTTCATGCCTTGCTTCATCTCCGTAATGCAGTTTATAACCTCAGAGCAGATCTTGCGGTAGAAAAAGCTTTGAGAGAAAGTGCAGAAGAAAAGCTCAAGCTTCTTTCAAATCTTTCTAACGGAGTCTCTCCCAATGAGCACTAAGGTTGGAATATCTGACGGAAAAAACTATTACCTCTATAGGGAATGTTTTGAATCCTTTGGGGATATTTATTTACGCTTGGAGGATGCCAAGATTAACGTCGATTCAGATAACCAATCTGGTAAGGTTCGGGCAACTGTAAAGATCGAAATCGAAACGTGGAGAGCCATCGTTAGTGGGTGGCTCTCAAGTTCTTGGGAGGCCCATCCAGAGTGGGATGGAACGGATCCTGATGGAGGTTACGATCAGGAAGCTCTGATTAGGTTTTTAGAATCAAAAGCGGAGCATAAAAAAGATGAAGAAGGTTAGAGA
>Ga0214921_10006918_pt1 | contig 15300 bp, 16 predicted proteins | sample LL1505_MetaG_FD_177992 | JGI IMG/M metagenome (GOLD analysis project Ga0214921, IMG submission 177992) | Freshwater microbial communities from Lake Lanier, Atlanta, Georgia, United States - LL-1505 | ecosystem: Environmental > Aquatic > Freshwater > Lake | place: USA: Georgia | collected...
TTTTCAGCGCAGCGCCAAGAAGCAATCCGAAAAATCTCACCGATCGGATGCAAAACACAGGCCCTGCGTTCGAACTGCATAAATCAACCGCCTGCCTCTCAAAAATGTGCCGTTTTTCGAGGTGCCCCAGTGCCTGACGCTCTCAGAACGGATAAATACCCGAGCAAAGGGGGATTAACGGACGGCAGCCAAGCTGGCCCCAAGACGCCAGACAAAACTAAGACCAAATGGGTGATCCACTGTGAATCTTAATGAGTTTTTTGCGTTACTCGCAGACGAGAAGTTTGAGCCACAGGAAACGGAAAGATCCGAGTTGGTAGAGTTTGCGAATACGATTTTTGCCGCTAGAACATCTGTCGTTCACAATGATTGCCAGTGGCTTATTGCTCAACTAAAACCGATTGCGAGACTTTCCAGCCAGTTCAAATCAGCAATCGTCAATCATCTTTTGTTCCGGTACACGGGCGACCTAGTTTATCTTGTAGGGGCGATCAAGGCGTCTCTGCTCGATGGTGCTGGCATTGAAGGAAGGGTCGCGAACATGAACGCTCTAGCGGATGGAATGTTTAATGCCGCGCATGGATCTGAGATTGTTTGTGCTGAATTCTCAAGGGCAAGGTTTCGGGCCTATTACGAAAATACAGTCAAGCTTATTGAAAATCTATTGGGGGGGCAGAAGGTAGTCGTTAAGCAAATTTTCGAGCCTAATTCACGAGTGGTTATTCTCACCCAGCAGTTTCTTGAGCCATTTCATGCACCCACAAAAGACGCACTGGAGTTCGCTTGGTTCCTATCGCAGAGCTATGCCAAAGAAGTGATGATTGTGTCCAGCTGTGAGTATTCGGCTTATCCTAGTGGTTCCGTATTGCCGTTGGCTCTGAGCCGCGTTTTGCAGGACTACGCTTATAAGGAAACTGTTTCTTACAAAGGCAAAGAGTTTCAATATTTTCAACCCGAAACGGGTCGTTTTTCTGTTGAGACAATTCCGCAAACAGTTAAGGCCATAGAGGCCTTTGATCCGGCCATGATTCTCGTTGTAGGTGGGCGTAATCTTCTGGCGGAAGTGTTTCTGGAGAGAGCATTCGTTTTGTTCTACCCGACTACTTCAAACCTGCCGATGCTCTCAAAACCTAATTTCTTTATGTGGCGAGAGCCCACGGTAGCGGAGTATGAATTGTTGGAGTCAGAGGGCTTGCGTGCAAACTACCTATTCCATCAACATCCTGGCTTTGAGGTGCCAACCCAGAAAATAAGCTTGAGTCGAAAAGATTTCTGCATCCCCGAGGATGCCTTTGTTTTTGCCGTGGTGGGAATGCGGCTTGACGCCGACATCAAGCCCGAGTTTCTTGATATGCTCGAGGGTGTTGTCCAGGATCCGCGCGCATTCGTTGTTTTTGCTGGGCATTTCGCGAGTTACCATCAGGTTTTGGCAAGCCGGGAAAGCCTCGCTGGTCGTTGCGAATTTCTTGGCTTTCAGGATGACATCATGGCCGTTTATAGTCTTTGCAACTGTTACCTCAACCCCAAGCGGGTAGGGGGAGGGAGCGCAATTGTGTATGCCTTAGCTGCGGGCCTGCCTTCTTTGAGTTGTCCAATTGGCGATGGTTATGAAGCGGTAAGGAATCTACCGCTGCTTCCGGACTATGAAGCCATGGCTAAAACCTGCAAGAAACTGATGAATGACCCAGGTGCTGTGTGGCGCTATCGGGCGCTAGCAAGGCAAGAGGCCGCAAGGCTTTGCTCCAGAGCGCCATTGGTTGAACGAATCCAGGCGAGTTACAGAATTTTTTTAGAGAGGACGGTGCATGGGGGCTAATCAAAAAGGCCACAAAATCAAGGTTCATGCATTTTATTACACCCGTTGCGAAATTTCCATATTTGAATCATTCCCGTCCTGAGTGGAGTTTGACGAATTCATCGCAGCAGACAGAAACTACTGTTGTCCATGTCGCGCCACTTAAATGAGTTGTCGACATGGGTACATTAAGTGCAACACTCGAGCAGTCCCTGGAAAAAATTGTTCTGCTTGAATTTCCTTGTGTCGGCGTTTTGGGATCGGGATTCAAGACTCTCCGTCATACGAAAGCCTTGTTCAGGTTGGATCGACCCTCGCGAAAGTCGTTAAACAGGAAAGCGGGTCACAGTCCGAACCAAGGATCTTTTGATCCGGCTCGATGGGGCGTGTAACGAATATCAGTTGTTCATTACTAAGGGAAGAACGAGAGGGGCAAACGGCTGAGAACATTTTGATTCGAGACATTTCGTCCATCAAGGTCAGGTGTTCAGCCCACACCCCGCCACATGAAGCTACTATAGTGGGTGTGATTGAAACTTCGGCTGTAATGGTATTTGCCGGTCTTCTTGTTGTTTTTATGAGTCTGGGACGGGTGCTGTCTGATCTTGTTTGCAACGCGACTCACAAGGATACTAGCGTTTTATTCTTTCCTGTATTTCTCTTGGGGTTCTGGCTCTGGTTCTGGCTCTGGATGCTGGAATCAGATCTCACTAAAAGGATTATTCTTGCTTTTGACAGCAAAGGTAGAAAAAGTTCCGTTAAATCGTATCGACGGGGCTTTCAAGATTTTGGTGCCAAATGCGAAAGTCTCAGCGATCTAAGCAACGCGCTTACTCGAACTATGGAAGAATACGAGAGGAAATCTACGAGAATCCCACTGCGTTAAATTTAAGGTCTTTTTGCCTGTACTGGTGCATTCCCCCGGGTTGTCCGCTCGCTGCTCATTTAAGGCTCTCTAATATGGGTTCATACGTCAATAACAATCTGATCTCTGGCGAAGAGGTGATTTACGAAGCCAGTAACCACTGGATTAGATTTATCTCGCTTAGGGCGTTGTTTAGCCTATTCATTCTCCCGCTGATTGATTCACTCACCAGTGAATATGCGATCACGAACAAGCGAGTGATCATCAAAGTTGGGCTGATTAGCAGGCGAACAATCGAGATGAATCTATCCAAGATTGAATCAGTCAACGTCGATCAGTCGGTACTTGGGCGGATCCTTGGTTACGGTGAGATAACGCTAAACGGAACGGGCGGGACAAGGGAGTCTTTTACGGACATATCGAACCCGACGAAATTCAGGCGTGTCTTTCAAGAGTCGATTGATAACAGCCTACGCTGAGGGGCATCTTCTTTGATGATAATCAGCCGAGAAGCCCGAGATCTACCTCAGTTTACTTGAAGAGATCGACTGCCTTTTTTGTTCGCCCTTTTTCAGATTCCTTTGGCGAATCGGTGGCAAGAATGATTTCGTTGACCAAATGGTTTGAATCTTCCGCTGTCTCGATTTTTGTAGGGTTGTGGGCTGTCAAGGGGGGAGTCCATTGTCCAGTCTGTGGAAGCCGTGTTTCGCGACAACAAGGTCGAAATAAATGACGGGGTTGCTCATCCTTTTACTGCGCACGTCGTTGTGACGGCGATGGAGTCCTCCCCAACTACTTGATCAAATCCAGTTAGAGCGAGTGTTACGGTTTAACGTATTGCCACGCCTGGCCACTATTGTCTGGGGTGACTAGAACGCTATGCTTGACAATGCCGACGCTGCGGTCCAACGGTCTACTGACGGTACTATAAAATTCCGAGATAAACACGTACTGCTGAGTATTTCCTTTCGAACTCACTTTATAGATCGGTCTCCTTGCTTCTATTCTTGATATACTGTGTGAAATCCGCGCCTCACCTATAGGATTGGATGTGTCGTCGCACTGAAACTTTGTTTGATCGCACAGAACAAAGGCACTTAGAGGGACGTTATCAATCGCTTGTCTTTGCTGCGCAAAAACTGCAACCGGGGTTGACACAATTAGGGCAACATAGACCGAAAGGACTCTAGTTTTCATCTTAAAACCTTCCTAGTCTATAACTCTTATCTGGAGGGGGCTGCGTTGCAATCTTTTCGTCTTTGTCATTATTCAGGGTTTGATACGCGCGTGCACCGATATTCGTAGCGGTGTACGATCAATTGCGCTTTGTCGTCCAGTTTGCAGCTCGGTGGGGTCTAACGGGCCGCCTCTAAACCAGCATGGCTTTCTCGGCGTAGCGTCGAGAGCTCGAGTTGAAGCGGCAGTGAGTGTTTATCGGTAGGTCCGGGGCTCGGCTAAGGGTGAGTCGTTGCATCGACCGTCATCGGTGCGGGCCAGTTCGCTGCTTCGGCAACGCGCAGGATGGCCGCATTGGTGTCGAAGAAGACCTGCCAGTAAAAACTATTTGAACAATAGGGTCGCACCGCAATCACACAGCCCATCACATTGAGATCGAGCAGGTTGATCTCGGGGGCAGGTGAAGTAGCGACATTTGGGATGCGAACGATCTCAGCGCGCAGAAGCGCCATCGCATCCTCAGGATTCACGCCGGAGGGTATTTGTGCAACTCGATCAACCCGCCGGACGGGCAGGGTCGAGTAATTCAGAATCGTTTCACCAAACACCTTGGTGTTGCCAACGATCGTCATCACATGGTCGGGCGTTACGATCGTCGTACCAAAGAGACCTATTTCATGGACGGTCCCGGTGATGCCGCCGATGCCGACGAGGTCCCCGATCTTGAACGGTCGCAGTACCAGCATGAATGCACCTGCAGCGAAGTTTCCTAGCATTCCGCTCCATGCGGCACCGATGGCAACGCCTGCACCGGCGATCAGGGCAGCAAATGAGGTCGTCTGGACTCCGAAGTAGCCGAGGATGCCGAGGACGAGAAGCAGATTCAGCGAAGCGGTGATGATGGCGCTCAGATACTTGTTCAGCGTCTGATCCATCCGGTTGCGATCCATGGAGGTCCGCACCAGTCGGGTCACCCATGAGATGAGCCATCGACCGATAATCCAGAATGCGGTCGCCGCCAGGATCTTGATCAGCAGGTCGATCGCCGTCGTTTTCAGGAAGGTCTCGATCGTAGTTGTATCCATGTCCCCTCCAAATTTCTAAAGGCCTTGATCGAACCCCGTCGGCGATCGCTTGCGTTGGTCACACCGCACGCAACCGGAAAACACCTTCACCTTTCGTGAGGGCCGCTCGTTGCGGAGGATTGGCAACCATAGCGGCGACGATGGAAACGCTTTCTGACAAACTCGGGGATGTGGTTCACGAGTTGTTGGCGCTTAATGGATTCGAGGGCGCAGGCGAAATTCAACCACCCGGGGTGAACTTCAGCTGTGGCTGGATTACGGCCAAGGTCAGGGAGCAATCTTGAAAAGCGCCATTGACCATACAGGCGATCACGCCCCGGCCCGCTACAGGGGCTTCGGTGGCAAATTTAAAGCGACCAGCATGTGGTTCGTTCCGGATGAAACATTGTTCATCGAAAAAAAGGCGATCGCCAGCGGCGTTTATCTCATCAGAATCAACTGTTTCAAAGCCGATGATCTGGCGGATTTCATCGAGTCCGCCGCGCAGGTCGACAGCTGTGACGCTTTGGTTGGCGGGGTCGATTAGGAAGGCTTTCATAAGATCCAGGTTTCCATTGAAGGTTTGAGACAGTTGCTCCTCCCGGCGATTGTGAGTTAACCCATCTGCGTAGCTTTACCCCGCGCGGTTATGGCTAGGGCTTCCCCAATGGATGCCTATGGCGCGCTGCGGTATCTGATGACGCGGGCCGACTTCGTTTCGAGGGGCGTCATGTTTCGGGCGGCGTCTGCGCTGAGACTGCGCATACGCTTGCCGGCCCCCCAGCGTATTCTTGAACCAGTTTGCCGATCCGTACGACCATGCCAACGCGCTTTTTTGATGAACATGCGCGCACTCCATCCCAGCGATGCCTAGCATTTTCTTCGGCTACGACTCTTCGGACTACTTGAAGCTCCCAGTGCATTCGCCTCAAGTTATCAAGAGGAAAAGGGCCGAACCATTGAGCAGGTTCGAGAACATCTCACGGGGTCATCCAAATCAACGATCTTTGGGGGTTTGAGGAGATCGAACTCGTCGGTGTTGTCGGAGTCGGGCTCGTACCAAAGGCATTGCGACTGGGGAATGACTACTTCGATGAATTGATCATGGTGCGAGTGATGAACTGAGCGACTGGCATGGGCTGACGAAGGAGCGATTGCTGCTCGGGTCCAGGTAGGCAGCAGTCATCTCGCCGGTGCCGTCAAGCGTTAGTCCAAACAACCCCGCCAACAGGACCAGGTCATGCAAAACCGATTCGAGTCACGCCTGCTCGCCCTGCCCCTGTTTTGCACCGCGCTCGGGGGCTGCGTCGCTCCCCAATTGCTCCGCCCGCTCGAAGAGTCCGAGGTGATTCCACCGTTGCCGACCTTCCTGACGGTTCAGGACTGCGAAATGGCCTACGGTGCTGGTGCTTGCGGCACGGGAAGTCAGGTATTCGGACAAGCCAGCCTCGCGGCACCCCCCGACGCCTACAACTGGTACATGCCTTACTCGTTTGGTACGATGACTGGCGCGCTCTCGCATGAACACTATGCCCCGCCCGGGATCTACCTCGCGCAAGTCCCTTACAGATCCTACCTTCAGCCCGCGGTGATTCAGCGCTATGCGCTGGTCAACCCTCAGAGGGTTAGGTTTTATCGATCAGAGCCGCATCCATTCCAAGGCGGCGCACACTCTCCTCCGGCATGGCATTCGCAACCGCGTTCTGACCCCATGATGAGGCACTCAGTACCGCGCCAATGGAATCTGCCGCCAATGCCGCCAATGCAGTCAATGCCACCGGTACCGTTGACTAAACCCGCCCCGGCGATCCCACAGAAGCCAAGCCCGGTGCCTGCCTTCGTGAATCCCCCTTCCAATCTCGGGCAGCGACTCGACCGGTTGGACCGTTTCGACAGGCCCGATAGACCCGATAGGTTGGATCGATCTAGCACCGGCAACGGTGGGCCCCGCATGGGCGATCGGAAGCCCGAGGAGAGAAAGTGAAAAGCGCCATGCTTGACTTTGAATCGGTGCACGCGGTGATGCGTCGTTATGTCGAAGATGATTTGCTCGCTGGGCTATCGAGTGCAGTGCTGCGTGGCTGCGAATTGGTTGACCTCCATTGCGTGGGTTGGGCGGACCGTGAGGCGGGCGTTGCGCTGGATCGTGAACACCTTTTCCGCATTTTTTCCAACACCAAACTGATCACATCCTGCGCGGTTCTGCGGATGATGGAAGACGGTCGGGTTGGGCTCGATGATCCAATCGAAGCGTATCTGCCGCAATTGGGTGCGCGCAGAGTCTTGCGCAAGGGTGCCCAAGATCTTGGAGATATTGAACGAGCACGCTCGTCGATCACGGTGCGCCATCTCCTGTCCCATAGCGCGGGCCTGACCTCGGGCATCCTTGACCCTCAATCACCGCTGCATGGCCCGTATCTGGCGAGTGGCGTCCGCGACCCGGACAGGACGCTGGCCGGAATGATCGACGCACTGGCTGATTTGCCCCTTGCGTTCCATCCCGGTACGCAGTGGGAGTACTCGATGGCGACCGATGTGCTCGGCCGATTGCTCGAAGTTTTGTCTGGTAAGAGGCTCGACCAGGTGTTGTTCGAGCTGATCTTCGAGCCCCTGGGTATGCACGACACGCGTTTTTGGGTCCCACCCGAAGAGCAGCATCGATTGGTGGCCTATTACGCGGGGTTCAGTCTGAATGAACCGATGCGCCCGGGCTTGAGGCGCATCGACGATGCACCCTACCCAGAGGCGTATCGGCGACCGTTCGCGCGCCTCTCAGGCGGCGGTGGGCTGATCTCAAGCCTCGGAGACATGGTCAAGTTGGTGAGTGCCCTGATGCCCCCCGATCCTGATCAGAAGGGGCGGGCCTCTGCCGCGCCGACCTTGCTGCGCCCCGAGACACTGGCCTTGATGATGACGAATCAGCTTGCGGAAGGGCTTTGTCTAAAGAGCGCTGTCTTTGGTGAGGTCCGTGGTAAGGGTCATGGGCTGGCGGGAGCGGTGACCCGGGTACCTTCGGCAATGGAGGCACCTCACGCGGTGGGAGAATTCCATTGGGGCGGGATCGCTGGGACGCACTGGTGGATTCATCCACAGCATCGCCTCGCCGGCATTGTGATGACCCAACGCCACTGGGCCTTTTGGCACCCGTTCGCATTTGAGTGGAAACGCGCGATTTACCAACAGCTATTGAGGACCTAACGGAAACCACCATCATGATTAAGTTGAACAAAACCATCAGTCGTCACTGCGGGCGAATGTTGGGCGTCCTCGCCCTCTTGTTTGGATTTTGCATACCCACTTGGGCCGAGGTCTACCCGGGGCGCCCGGTGACCTTGGTTGTTCCATTTCCCCCCGGGGGAGTCGCCGATACCGTGGGACGCCCTATTGCCGAATCAATGGCGCAATTCCTTGGACAACCCATCGTGGTCGATAACAAGGCCGGAGCGGGCGGTGGGATTGGAATGGCTCAGGTCGCCCGCTCCAAACCCGACGGATTGACTCTGTTGATGGCGCTGGTTTCGATTTCGACTATCCCGGTTGCGGATGAGGTCCTCGGTCGAGCGCCCTCATTTGCGCTTAGTCAGTTCAAACCGATTGCCCGCTTCACCGCCGACCCGACCGTGCTTGCAGTCCGCGCCGACGCGCCTTGGCAGAGCTTTCAGGAGTTTGTCGAGTACGTCCGAAAAAATCCGGACAAGCTGAATTTCGGTTCATCAGGCAATTACGGGACGATGCATGTACCCGTTGAAATGCTCAAACTCGAACTCGGCCTGAAAATGACCCACGTGCCTTATAAGGGTGCGGGGCCGGCTGTTCTTGGACTGCTCGGAAAAGAAATTGATTTTGTCGCAACCGGTCCGTCGTCGATTGTTGCGCAGGTGAAGGCTGGAAAGGTCAGGGTTCTCGCACATTGGGGCGAGGGCCGACTCACGGCATTGCCCGATGTGCCTAGTCTAAAAAGCCTCGGTGTGAATATTCAATTTGACCAGTGGTCCGGGCTTTTCGTTCCGGCGGGTACGCCCGATCCGATTATTCAAAGATTGCGTCAGGCCGCCCGCGTTGCGGCGCACGACGAGAAAGTGATCAACACCATCCTCAAAGCTGGCAGCCCGATCGAATACCTCGATGCGCCCGAGTTTCAAAGTTATTGGGATTCTGACGCCAAAATCCTCGACCGGATTGTTCGAAAGATCGGTCGGGTTGAATAGAAACTTGGCCTCGACGCGGGCTCTGCGAAACAAAGGAACAAATGATGGAGCACCCCAGTGGGTTCGACCTCAATCGACTTGAGCGGTTGACCACGCATCTGCAGGGTCGCTATATCGATGAGGGGAAAATCTCAGGTTGCCAGCTCGCGCTGATGCGGCATGGGCATTTGGCCTATCAGCGCAGTCTTGGGCAGATGGATCTTGGCCGCGGTCGTTCAATGGCCGACGATGCGATCTTTCGTATTTATTCAATGACCAAGCCGGTTACCTCGGTCGCGCTCATGATGCTTTACGAACGCGGCTTGTTTCAGCTTGATGATCCGGTTTACCGCTGGGTCCCGTCCTGGCAGGAGCAATCTGTCTACGTTGCCGGTGATGGTGAAGGGCCATTCCAAACAGAATCCCTTCGCCGGCCTGTCAGCATCCGCGATCTGCTGCGGCACACCAGTGGCCTGACCTATGGTGGTCAGTTGATGAGTGTCGGCGTCGAACACCCAGTCGATTATCGGTATCGATCCCTGCGAGCGACGAGCGTTGACCGCCACGCCGGCATGATGGGATTCATGGACAAGCTCAGCCAGATTCCACTTGCCTACCAACCGGGTGAACGCTGGATGTATTCGCTAGCGACCGACGCCTGTGGGGCACTGGTTGAAATCATTTCGGGGCAAGCGTTCCCCGAATTTCTTCAGGAACATATTTTTGATCCCCTAGGCATGGTGGACACTGGGTTTCAGGTGCGCCCGCACCAGAGGTCTCGACTGGTGGTGAATTATCGGCGCGATTCCAACCAGCGACTGGAGCTGATCGATGACTCGGAAACGAGTTCTTATCTCGATGAACCAGCGTTTTTTTCTGGTGGCGGGGGGCTAGTTGGAACCACTGCAGATTACCTGCGCTTTTGCGAGATGCTGCGCCGTGGGGGCGAACTCGATGGCGTAAGGGTCCTGGGGCCCCGAACATTAGAAATGATGACGCGTAATCATCTCAAGGATGGCAAGGACCTGGCGGCCTGGGCCTTGGGTATGTTCTCCGAAAGTCCTAATCGGGGCGTCGGATTTGGCTTGGGCTTTGCGAGTGTGATTGACCCGGTGGTCGCGGGTGTGATGGGCGGGGGAGACTATTACTGGGGTGGGGCCGCGTCGACGCTGTTTTTGGTGGATCCTCGAGAACAGATCAGTCTCGTGTTCATGACCCAGTTGATGCCCTCGAGTACCTACAACTTTCGCGGACAACTTAAGAACATCATTTATTCCGCGATTGTTGATTAGTACTGCCGACACCATGTCGGCTTTTAATCCAAATTTTCAGTACTAAAATTCGCTGGCATGACGATCTCCAGGATTTCGCAGTCGTCGGAATAATCAAGCACGGCGTGTCGAATGCCGCTGGGCTGAAGCCAGCACGAACCCACGTCCATTCGGATGGCCCCGCGGCCTTCAAATTCACTGACGAGCCAGCCCTTGAGCACGTAGACCATTTGAAACTCAACCCCATGCCGATGTGGAATGGATACTTCCTTTGGATCGCAAGGTGGGATCAAGCGGATCACATGGGCGACGGCAGCGCCTGACGTTGCGAGGGCGATGCCGAGGTCGCGGTAATGCGCGTAGTCGCGTAACCCCGGCTCGAAAACGGCATCCTTGAGATGACTCACAGTGAAATGTTGTTTTGTCTCATGATTCATGGTCAGCTTCCTTCGGTTGGCATGGTGCCGAAGACCCCAGCATAGTGGATCTCGAATTGAGCGCTGCTTCCCACCCTCACTTCGAACTTAGTTCGTTTTTTTGCCGATTCAGGTTGAACGGGCTTGCTTTTCTTGGCGCAGCATTGATTTGGACGATTTTCTGGTGCGTCTCCGGTCATGCTCGGGCAGACGCTCAGACAACTGCTCCAGCGGTTGCTCAGGTCTCGTGCGAAATCAGCACCATGGGCAAGTCCTATTGGGTCAGCGCGAACCCGACCTCGGATCGTTATCACGTAGCTGCAACCCCGGTGAGCAAACGCTTTCGATTCCGCCTTTTGGTGAGTGGTCTTGAGAGCCAGATCGATTCGATTCAAATCGATGTTCAAGCAACGACTGAACGACAACCGATCTTGGTTCACCAGGCCATCCTGACGCCACCTTTTGCCGAGAGCCCAGCGCTGTTGAACGGTGAGAATCGTGTTTACTCACCCGCTTATGAGCGTGAGCTCTGGTACCGGTGCAGACTGCAACCGACCTCGGTCGAGGGGAGCTCACCTTTCCCCCGCGCGTCCGAACAAACTCAGGACCTCCCCAGCGCGAGGGGATCTCAACGCGGAGCGGATCGAGCGCCCGAGACGACTGTGAGCATGGTGTTCGCGGGCGACATCATGCTCGACGAGGTGCCTGGCCGTTTGATTCGAAACGGCCGCGACCCACTGAAGGCGGTCGCTAAACAATTGGCCAGCGCCGATTTTCGAATTGGCAACCTTGAATCCGTGGTTTCACGGGTCGGTCAGGCAGAACCGGCCAAACCCTTCACCTTCCGGGCGCACCCTCGCGTACTCCCAATCTTGGCACGCCATTTTGATGCGGTGTCGGTCGCGAATAACCATACAGGGGACTACGGCTCCGTGGCCTTTGCCGACATGCTCGCACGGCTCAGATCAGCAGGGATTCAGGCATTTGGGGGCGGCCTTAACTTGGTGGACGCGCATCGCCCGTTGATTTTGGAGCGCAATGGATTGCGAATTGCGTTGCTCGGCTATAACGACTTTATGCCGCGAAGCTTTGAGGCAGATACCGACAAACCCGGATCGGCCTGGGCTAATCAGGCCGATATTCGCGCCGATATTCGCGCTGCCCGAGCTGAACACGGCGCCCATCTGGTCATCCCTGTCATGCATTGGGGCGTTGAATACGAACCCTTCGCGAACCCACGTCAACGCGAGCTTGCCCACCTGATGATTGATGCCGGGGCGGACGCGGTCATTGGAGGACACCCCCACGTGACACAGGATATCGAGGTTTACCAAGGCAAATTGATTGTCTACAGCCTGGGTAATTTCGTCTTCAATGGATTTAATACGGTTTCGACCACCACAGGTTGGCTCCTGCGACTCGAACTGGGCTTCGAAGGGGTGCGCGACTGGACTGTTCTGCCGGTACGTCTAGACCAATACGGCAGACCAAAGTTCCAGCGCGCTTATCGTTGAGGGCGCGCGCGGATCGGCACCCTTTAGGTCTTATGCGATGTTGTAACAATTTCAGGGGAGATCAGGCGCGACTGCCTTTTTCGCTGTTCGAAACGGTGCGGTATGCCCGACAACGGCCGAGTATTCGCGGCTGAGTACTTGGTTGACGAAAATCCATTCGCCTTTGGCTTCGGTGGCTGTGAAAGTCATCTTGAGATAACCACGACGAGAAGGGTCGAGCCAACGGAGGTCGTCGACGATGTTCTCGAACAGCGACTTTACCTGCGCGGGGGTAAACCCGGGCAGATACTCCTCAAACCCACCGGACGAGACACCAGGCGTTGCAAACTCTTCGCCAACCTTGACATTCGCCAGAGCCGCATTTGCAAGCCCCTTGAGCGTCAGATCACTGTGCCAACCGTTGTGGGTATCGCCGGCCAGAGAGATCAGTTTTTTATTCAGCTGCAATGCGGATGCCAGAACCGCTTCACGGGCTGCGATATAGCCGTCCCATGCGTCGAGGTTATAGCCAATTTTTGGATTTATTGCGGGGTTCAACAGATCAGTCTCGGTGGATGTCAATGGCGCGCCTGCCGCCTTTTTTGCCTTGGCAGTGAGGTAGGCATTAATTGCCTCCAAGCCCCGTTGTTGGGCCGCGGGGTCGCGGGAGTCGCCATTGAGGACCGATAGCACGGATACGGGAGATTCCATCCTTGCCATCAAGACCTGCTGGCCCAGGACCTGCCAGGTGGCCTGAGAGTCGCTCATTTTCTGCTGCAACCAGGCCAATTGCTCGGCACCCAGCATCTGGCGGTCGGCACGGGCATATTCTGCAAGCGCGCTAGCCTGCTTCGCAGCACCCTCGAGGCCAGCCAATTCCGTAATTGCAATCTGCTTGTCACGTGCAAGGTTGCGTGTTTCAAGCATATGCAGACTCACAAGCCGGCCAAAGTCGAAACTCCGGTAAATCTTCAGCTTGTCCGCTTCAGTTCGGATCGGCATCCATTCATGAAATGCTTGAATCGCTGCAGTACGGCGAACCGTGTAAACCCCATCGGTCGCTGGGTCATGCGCCTGCGCGCCGTCCTTGTAGTTGTCGTTAGAAACCTCATGGTCATCCCAAGCGACGATCATCGGCATCTTGGCATGGACCGCCTTGGAGTCGGGGTCCGACTTGTAAAGCGCATGCCGCTTGCGGTAATCCTCCAGCGATAGGGTTTCGTTGGCGTGATCGTCAAACCGTTTCAGGTTCTGGATGACGGGATCGGTTGGCGCGCTCCCCGTTCCGTATTCATAAATATAATCGCCAAGGTGAATCGCGAAGTGCGAATCGCGTTTCTCAGCCTCCGCATAGGCATTGAAGAAGCCCAGTGGGTAGTCTGCGCAGGAAAATACTGAGAAAGTGACTTCAGTCGCATCTGCGGCTGGCAGCGTGCGTGCTTGCCCGATCGGAGAGATGCTCGGGCCGCACATAAATCGGTAGAAATAGGTTTTTCCAGCCGATAGGCCCGGCGCATCAACCTTGGCGGTGAACCCCGTCTCGGCACCCGAGGTGACTTGTCCTGATGAAACGATCGAGCTGAAGGCCTTGTCGTTCGCGACCTGATAGATCAAGTTGACTGGGTCGGAGCCTGTCTGATACCTGGCATGGGTCCAGAGAATGATTCGGTCCGTCAGTGGGTCGCCGCTTGCGACGCCGTAATTGAAATTAACGGGCAGAGGGTCATCACTACATGCTGACAGGACTCCGCCCGAGGCGACGGCCGCCGAGACAGACGAAAGTTTGACAATAAATTCCCGGCGGGTGAATTGGCTGGCCACGAGTGAACTCCGAGTTAGAAAACAATCGGCGCACTCTGGCCATGTCACATGACGGGATGATGAACCGCTGTTAAATCCTGATGTGTCCATCGATACAGGTCACGCTTTCACCACCTACCCAGATCTCACCCTCGGCACTCTCGATATAGACACGTCCCGCGCGGCCCAAAGCGGTTCCCTGGCTTGCGACATAGTCGGCGGGCGCATGCCCCGCGCCGATCAGCCACTGTGCCAGAGCTGCATTCAGGCTCCCTGTAACGGGGTCTTCGACCAACCCATTGTTACCGGGGAAGAACGCCCGGACTTCAAACGCGACGTCCTCATCAACACCAGGTGATGTTCCACCCCCCGCGCAATGTCCCACTACACCCACTTTGGCGCTGGGTCCGACAACACCAACATAGAGCCCTGTGAGGATCGCTGCATTCGGTTTGAGGGCCAACGCGAGCTCGGCAGAGCGCAGCAATACCCCCCGCCAGCGCGGGCCGTTATCACACCAAGCATGGTCAGTGATGTCGCCGGCACTCAGACCTAAACCACGGGTAATCAAGTCGACCTCTGCCGGATCGAGCGGCCCTTGGTTTCGTCTCGGAGGCGCGGCGAATGCAAGGCGATTGCCGTCACGCCGAATTTTCACGAGTCCGACGCCACACTCTTGCACGATGGCTCTGTCCTTGGCGACGCCTCCCGCCTCAAGCCAGGCATGACAAGTCCCAAGGGTGGGGTGCCCAGCAAATGGGAGTTCTCTTCCGGGGCAAAAGATGCGGACTCTGTAATCTGCCAAATCGTTCGACGGAGGCAACACGAATGTCGCCTCTGACAAGTTGCTCCAGTCAGTGAACTGTTGCATTTCGGCGTCCGATAGGCCGCAGCCGTCCAATACGACGGCTAGCGGGTTCCCCCGGTAGGGCTCAGCCGTGAAGACGTCGACCTGTTTGAAGGCGCGAACGTTTCGCTTCATTCGGCTGTCGTCGAACGCGGGTGGTGAACGATCCGTGCACGCTTGGATTTCCGCTCGCCACGTCGACGACCATGAGTGTTGAGTTCGGCCGATGTAAGGTCGTCGAAAAACTCACATCCCCGGACGACTAAAACCCTGGTCTCATGTTCGACGGGGGCCGGCCCTGCCAAAACTTTGTCGATGAGAATTGGCGTGGTTGACATGGCTAGCTTCTTAGCAGACCAGGTTAAGGGCGGATATCCCTTAAAGCC